>ERZ780203.776-NODE-776-length-30753-cov-18.056486_pt1 | contig 30753 bp, 31 predicted proteins | sample MGYA00511168_ERZ780203 | MGnify/ENA primary metagenome ERZ780203 (study PRJEB29588, sample SAMEA2156577) | human gut metagenome | biome: human gut; feature: human-associated habitat; material: faeces | place: Denmark | collected 2008/2010 ...
TGCGGCTCCCCTTTGCTATGCCTGCCAAATCCCCCATGGGGCGGTGATTACCCCATGGGGCGGTAAAACCCTCATGGGGCGGTATGCCAGAATGGCTTAATTCCGCGGTTTCACATATCCTTCAAACCGCCCCATGGGCAAGTTACCGCCCTATGGGTGTTTTGCCGCCCCATGGATACGCCGGTGTACCGCCCAAAAGCAACAAAAAACGGCGTCCAGCCGTAGCCGGATCGCCGCTTTCGGGCATCCTCCTCAAACCACAGGAGAACAAGTGTTCAGTTATTTGCCCAATGTGAGAACAAGTCCCAATCAGTCGATGTCGGTGCCCTCGTCGCGGGTCGGCTCCTTAGTGGGGTCGAAGCCGGAGACGATGTACACCACACGGCGGGCGGCGGACACGGCGTGATCGCCGAGACGCTCCAGGAAGCGGCCCAGCAGCACGATATCCACGGTCTGCTGACGGGTGATGTCATCGGACAGCGCTAGATCGAAGGTCTGGTGGTGCAGATTGTCCAGCTTGTCGTCAGCCAGGATGATGGCCTCGGCGGTCTTGGCGTTGTCGCCCGTGAGCATGACGACCTCGATGCCCATGTTCGAGAGCTCGGCAATGGCCTGCGCACTCGTGGGCTTGACGATGTCGGCCACGGCAATAAGGCCGATGAGCTTGCCGTCGAGAGCGAAGTAGAGCGGCGTCTTGCCGTCCTCGGCCAGCGCTTCGCCGCGCGCGAGCAGGTCGCTCTTTTCGATGCGGTTTGCCTCCATCATGCGGCGGTTGCCGGCAAGGCAGAGCTTGCCCTCGACCTCGCCGCGGATGCCCTGACCGGGGATCTGCTCAAATTTGTCGACGGACAGGAACGTGAGCGATTCCTTCTCCGCCTCGGCCACGATGGCCTCGGAAAGCGGATGCTCGGAGAGCTTTTCGAGCGACGCGGCGACGGAGAGAAGTTTGTCCCTGCCGATGCCGCTGTCGACAACGTCGGTGACGACGGGCTTGCCCTGCGTGATGGTGCCGGTCTTGTCGAGCACGACGGTGTTGACGCTGTGCGTCGTCTCAAGCGCTTCGGCGGACTTGATGAGGATGCCGTTCACCGCGCCGCGGCCCGTGCCGACCATGATGGCCGTCGGCGTGGCGAGACCCAGCGCGCAGGGGCAGCTGATGACGAGAACGGAAATACCGATGGACAGCGCAAATTCCACACTGTGGCCCGTCAGCAGCCATGCTGCCGTTGCGATGACGGCGATCGTGATGACGACGGGGACGAACACGCCGCTCACCTTATCGGCGAGCTTGGCGATGGGCGCCTTGGAGCTCGTGGCCTCGTCCACAAGGCGTACGATCTGGGAAAGGGCGGTATCGTCGCCGACCTTCGTCGCGCGCATCTTGAAATAGCCGGATTTGTTGATGGTCGCACCGATGACGGCATCTCCCGCCTGCTTTTCGACGGGGATGCTCTCGCCCGTCAGCGCGGATTCATCGACCGAGGACGTTCCCTCGAGCACGACGCCGTCGACGGGGATGCTCTCGCCCGCCTTGACGATCAGCACGTCGCCGAGTTGGACCTCCTCGACGGGGATGACGCTCTCGACGCCGCTGCGCTCGACCGTCGCGGTCTTGGGCGCAAGGTCCATGAGCTTTGTGATGGCATCAGAGGTCTTGCCCTTGGCGCGGGCCTCCATGGTCTTGCCCATGGTGATGAGCGTCAGGATCGTGCCTGCGGACTCGAAGTACAGCTCCATCATATAGGTGTGCACCGTGTCCATGTCCATCTGGCCAAAGCCGATGCCGATCTTATAGATGGCGTAGATGCCGTACACGATGGCGGCGCTGGAGCCCAGTGCGATCAGCGAATCCATGTTCGGCGAGCGCTGCCACAGCGTCTTGAAGCCGACGATATAGTACTGGCGGTTGATATAGACGATGGGCAGCAGCAGCAAAAACTGCGTGAATGCGAACGTCATCGCATTTTCCATGCCGAGGAAGCACGCGGGCAGCGGCCAGCCCATCATGTGGCCCATCGAGAGATAGAACAGCGGGATGGTGAAGATGAGCGAGAGGGCGAGACGCTTTTTCATGTCGCTGTACGCCTTCTGCGCGGCGCTGGCACCGCCCGCTTCTGTGGCTTGCGCGGCGGGGGCGCTGCCGGGCTTTGCATGCAGAGACGCACCGTAGCCCGCCTTTTCGACCGCGGCGATGATCTGCGCGGACGAAAGCTGGGATTCGTCGTATTCGACGACCATGCTGTTTTTCAGCAGGTTGACCGCGACCTGCTGCGCGCCTGGCTGCTTGGCGACGGCCTTTTCCACGCGGCTGGAGCAGGCGGCACAGCTCATGCCGGTCACGTCATAGGTTTCCTTTTTCAATTTGATTCCTCCTTCGGGACAAATACAATACCCGTGTGGGGTATTTTCAATTTGCCCACAGTATAGGTCGGAAATTGGCGGATTGTCAAGACCTCTTTTCGAGAAATTTCCGTTTGGGCGAAAGTTGCGGCGTTTCGGTCGGGAAAACTTACCGCCGCCGCGCCGCTGGACAGCTTGCATCCCTTATGGTAAACTGACGGCATGCGTTTTATGATAAGCAGGTGAAAAATGAAGAAAAAACATATCTTGAAATGGCTGGGCATCGCGCTGGGCGTGTACCTTTTATATGGGGTGCTGACGGCCATTCTCGTCCCGCTGTCGCAAAAAGAGGCGACAGGGGAGCTGTGGAGCCAGTATGAAGCCCGATTGAGTACGGACGCATCGCAGGAGCGCGTGAGGAGCATCGAGGATACGGACAGTGCGCTGCTCTGGCGCTTGCAGCTCATCGAGAGTGCGGAAAGGGAGGTCATCTTCTCAACCTTTGACCTGCGCGCGGACGGCAGCGGACAGGATTTGATGGCCGCGCTCTATGGCGCGGCGCAGCGCGGCGTGCGGGTGCGCGTCATCGTCGACGGGCTGAACGGTTTTCTGCATCTGCAAAACAGCGGCGTTCTCCGCGCCCTCGCGGCGGAAGAAAATGTTGAAGTGAAGTTCTACGATCCAATTGACCTGCTGCGCCCGTGGAAGCTCAACTACCGTCTGCACGACAAGTATCTGATCGCCGACGGGAGCAAATACATCCTCGGCGGAAGAAATTCGAACGATTTGTTCCTCGGCTCATATCAGAAGAACCAGAACATCGACCGCGACGTGCTCGTCGTGTCGGACGGGGGAGAGGGCAGCTCGGTCTCCCAGCTTTTGACGTATTTTGAAAGCGTCTGGTCGCAGCCGGAGAATAAAACCATCACAGGCAAGACGTCCTCGCAGACCGACGCGCTGCAGGAGCGCTACGCGGCGCTATGCGCGGTGCATGGAAAAGAGCTTGCCGCCGTCGACTGGGAGGTGGAGACCGCGGCGGTCACGCATGTGAGCCTTCTCAGCGGCTCGCCGCGCGCGGAGGCGAAAGCGCCTGAGCTGTGGGACGCGCTTGTCCGCCTGATGGCGCAGGGCGATGACGTCCTGCTGCAAACGCCGTACATCATCTGCAACAACAAAATGTATAACGATTTGGAAGCACTTGCCGAGACGCGGCAGCTGCGCGTGCTGACGAATGCCGTTGAAAACGGCGCGAACCCGAGCGGCTGCTCGGACTACTTACGCGAAAAGCAAAATATTTTATCGCGCGGCGTCGACGTGTACGAGGTCGTCTGCGGCCAGTCGCTGCACACGAAGACGATTTTGATCGGGGATGATCTGAGCATCGTCGGCTCGTTCAACGCCGACATGCGCAGCGCATATCTCGACACGGAGCTGATGCTCGTCATCGAGAGCGAGGAGGTCAATGCCGCGCTGCGGCAGGAGAGCGTACAGTACATCGACCAGAGCCGCCTCGCCCTGCACGACGGCGGTACGGAATACGGCGCGCGGTTTGAAGAAATGACGCTGCCTTGGGCAAAGCGCGCGCTGTATACGATTCTGAGCGTTGTCCAGCGCCCGATCCGCCACCTGCTGTAACGAAAAGTGCGGCATAGCGGAAAATGAGGGAAAGGAATACGGATTTTGCCCGTATTTCCGTTTTTTCACCTTGCAAAAGACGTTCGGGTTTGCTATGATAAAAAATACGTATGGATACGTTCCGCTTTTTGTGGAGACAGAGGATAAGAAAGGAAGATCGTTATGATTTACACGACCGAAGTGCAGCATATGTGCCCCGTTGCGAAGGGCGCATATCACGGTCCGGCCCCAATCCCCGAAGAGGGCAAGTGGGTCCAGGCCAAGCAGATCGCCGATATTTCCGGCTTCACCCACGGCATCGGCTGGTGCGCGCCCCAGCAGGGCGCCTGCAAGCTGACGCTCAACGTCAAGGAGGGCGTCATTCAGGAGGCTCTGATCGAGACCATCGGCTGCTCGGGCATGACCCATTCTGCTGCCATGGCTTCCGAGATCCTGATCGGCAAGACCATTCTCGAAGCGCTGAACACCGACCTTGTTTGCGACGCCATCAACACCGCCATGCGCGAGCTGTTCCTGCAGATCGTCTACGGCCGCACCCAGTCCGCCTTCTCTGAGGACGGCCTTGCTGTCGGCGCGTCCCTCGAGGACCTCGGCAAGGGCCTTCGCTCCCAGGTTGGCACGATGTTCGCCACCGCCGAAAAGGGCCCCCGTTACCTCGAGATGGCCGAGGGCTACTGCTCCCGCGTCGCGCTCAACAAGGAAAACGAGATCGTCGGCTACGAGTTCATCAACCTCGGCAAGATGATGGACTTCATCAAAAAGGGTATCGATGCGAACGAAGCGCTCGAAAAGGCCAAGGGTCACTATGGTCAGTGGGACAACGCTGCCAAGTACATCGACCCGCGTCAGGAATAAGGAAGGGAGGACGAAACAATGGCTTTATTTGAAAACTACGAGAGAAGAATCGACAAGATCAACGGCGTCCTCGCTCAGTACGGTATCTCTTCCGTCGAGGAGTGCCGCGAGATCTGCAAGGCCAAGGGCTTTGACCCGTATGAGATCGTCAAGGGCATCCAGCCCATCTGCTTTGAAAACGCCTGCTGGGCGTACACCGTCGGCGCGGCCATCGCCATCAAGTCCGGCGTGAAGTCCGCGGCCGAAGCCGCCAAGATGATCGGTGTCGGCCTGCAGTCCTTCTGCATCGACGGCTCCGTCGCCGAGGATCGCAAGGTCGGTCTGGGTCACGGTAACCTCGGTGCGATGCTGCTGTCCGACGAGTCGAAGTGCTTCGCCTTCCTCGCCGGTCACGAGTCCTTCGCCGCCGCTGAGGGCGCGATCGGCATCGTCCGCAACGCCAACAAGGCCCGCAAGGAGCCCCTGCGCGTCATCCTGAACGGTCTCGGCAAGGACGCCGCTCAGATCATCTCCCGCATCAACGGCTTCACCTATGTTCAGACCCAGTTCGACTACTTCACCGGCAAGCTGAACATCGTGCGCGAGATCCGCTACAGCGAGACCGAGCGCGCCGACGTCCGCTGCTACGGCGCTGACGACGTCCGCGAGGGCGTGGCCATTATGCATTCCGAGGGCGTGGACGTCTCCATCACCGGTAACTCCACCAACCCGACCCGCTTCCAGCACCCCGTCGCCGGCACCTACAAGAAAGAGTGCATCGAGCAGGGCAAGAAGTATTTCTCCGTCGCTTCCGGCGGCGGTACGGGCCGTACCCTGCACCCGGACAACATGGCTGCCGGTCCCGCCTCCTACGGTATGACCGATACCATGGGCCGCATGCACTCCGACGCACAGTTCGCCGGCTCATCCTCCGTGCCCGCGCACGTGGAAATGATGGGCTTCCTCGGCATGGGCAACAACCCGATGGTCGGCGCCACCGTCGCCGTGGCCGTCGCTGTTGCGGAGAGCCTGAAGTAAGAGGGAAAACCGCAGGGTTTGTCCTTCCAAGGTTCCAAAACCTGATTTTTCATCAAACATAAGCAGGAAGCACATCCTTCGCACGAAAATGCGGAAGATGTGCTTCCTGCTTTTGCGTTTTTGGAGGGAAAAACCGTGAAGAAAATCAGGATGTGCTTCCCGAATGAGAAGACGTTCAGGGAAGGGTTCGAAGAGTATATTTTGGACTGTAAGGCCCGCAATCTGCGGGATGGAACAATCAACCATTATCAGGAATCCATCAAGCAGATTTACAAGCGAATCACACCAGATACGCTGATCTTTTCGATGTGTCAGCAAACCATGGCAAACTTCTATATTTCACTGAGGGATGACCCTAATTTGAATGAGGTTTCTATGGGAACATATGCGAGAGATTTGAAAACGCTGATACGATTCTTTATGAAGCGTAAGTATCTGCCCCGTTTTGAAATTTCGCTTCCAAAAGCCAGTAAAACCCCGATTCAGACATATACCGATGATGAATTGAAGAAACTATTGAAAAAGCCAGATGTGCGTAAGTGTATTTTCTCGACTTACCGCAGTTGGGTGATCGTCAATTTCCTGCTTTCTACTGGTGTTCGGCAAAACAGCCTAATCAATGTTAAGATTCGAGATGTTGACTTTGATAATTCGGTGGTCTACGTGAATATGACAAAGAACCGCAAGCCTCTCATCATTCCCTTGAACGAAGATATTTTGAAGATACTGAAAGAGTATTTATAGTATAGAGGGGGAGAGGCTGACGATTGGCTCTTTTGCTCTGTATATGGTAAGCAACTCACCAGAAGCAGTAATTATCACGCATTGTGGGACTACTGTCACGAAAGAGGCGTGGAACAGACGGGTGTTCATCGTTTCAGACACACGTTTGCGAAAAGTGGGCGATTATCAATGCATATCCGCACGAGTTGGATGGCGGCCGCCGCCAGAGAATCGGCGTGGCACGTGCTCTTGCGGTCAACCCGGAGTTTATCGTCTGTGATGAGCCGGTCTCAGCACTGGATGTTTCCATTCAGGCGCAAATCCTGAACCTGATGATGGACCTGCAGGACGAACTGGAACTGACATATGTCTTTATCACGCATGACCTGTCGGTCGTTAGGCACATTTCAGATGAGATTGCAGTGATGTATTTGGGGCAGTGTGTAGAAAGAGTGCCCAGTAAAGAGCTGTTCCAGAATCCGCTGCACCCGTATACAAAGACGTCGCTGTCAGCAATTCCCATCCCGGATCTTTCAACACGCGGAAGGAAGAAGCACCCTGTTCTTATTTGCCGGACGGAGAGTATCCCGTCATCAACCTGGAAAAGGGCGGCCTATATACGAGCTATTCAGGCACATGGGAAGAGAACACTGTGCTTCCCTGCATCCGCAGAATTGACGGCGGTACGGTTGGCAATGCAGTCCCCGGTAAGGCGGAAGCCGTTGTAGAAGGGATTTCAACAGATGAGATCGCAAGGGCTGCCTCCGCTATAGGAGAGCAGACTGGGATCGCTTTCAGATGGGAAGAAAAAAATGGGTGCGTTGTAATCCGTGCGGAAGGCAAGAGTGCTCATGCCTCCACGCCTTGGGAAGGAAACAGTGCACTTACTGGCTTGCTGGCGCTGCTGATGCAGTTTCCCTTTGCCGACTGTGAGGGACAGCGCCGCCTGCGCGGATTGACAGAGCTGTTTCCGCACGGCGCATTTTACGGTGAGGCGGCTGGCGTGGCGCAGGCAGATGAATTGTTCGGCCGGTTGGTGCTGAGCTCCAACGTGCTTCATTATGCGGAAGGCGGTATGTCCGGCCGCATAGACTGCCGCGCGCCGATGTGTGCCAGCGAAGAGACTGTGCTTGAGGTGCTGCGTGAAAAACTGGCGGCTTATGGCTGGTATCTTCCGGAGAGCTGCAAAATGGTCCCCCCCATTACGTTCCGGAAAATAGTCCGTTTATCCAGACGCTTTTAGGCTGCTATGAGCAGGTCATGGGCGAACCGGGCAAGTGCCTTGCTATTGGCGGCGGGACATATGCGCACTTTCTGAAAAATGGCGTGGCGTTTGGCGCTTCCCGATTAGGTGTAGATTATCACATGCACGGTGCAAATGAGTACCTTGTGGTAGATGAGATCGTGCGAAGCGCGGAGCTGTTTGCGCTGACCATTGTTGCACTTTGCGGCGAACACGCTGAGCCGATGCAAAATGCGGTTATGTAAATAACACCCGTCGGTATGATCCGTTGGGTGTTATTATTTGTGCTGTGTTTTTTGACAGACGAATCGGATTCTTGCAAAAATGCCCAAAGATGTCAATAGAATCCGTTTGCCTGCGCAAGAATTTTATGGCGTGCGGACAGAAAAGACTTTTTCGTGCTGCGAGACGGCGACAGACGGCAGATCTCATGGCGATAATGACGAATTTCTGTCATTGGAGTGTTTTTCGTAGAAATACATCTGTCCGCTCCTTGCAATTTCCTGCACATAAAGATATAATAAAGGCCGTTAGTGAAAGCGCCTTTGCGGCCTGAGCAGAGAGAAGAGGATCGTAAGAGCGTTAGATTTTGAAAAGAAAGAAGATGCCCCTATGAATCCCTTTATGAAGACCCTTAAAAAAATTGCCGCCGCGTATAACGGCGTCAGCCTGATTTTGCGCATCGCGATTGGCCTTGTCGTCGGCGTGATCCTGGCGCTGGTCTGTCCCGGCGCGACGTGGTTAAAGGAGCTTGGCAACCTGTTTGTCGGTGCGCTCAAGGGCATTGCCCCCGTGCTGGTGTTCGTCATCGTGGCGAGCGCGCTGGCGCAGGGCTCGTCCAAGCTCGACCGCCGCTTCGGCACGGTCGTGTGGCTCTACATGCTTACGACGTTCGTCGCCGCGGCGCTGAGCGTTGTGACCAGCATGCTCTTCCCGCAGACGCTCCTGCTGGCCGAGGCCGCTGAGGCCGAGGTCATCCCGCAGGGCCTTGGCGAGGTCATGCACACGCTGCTGTCCAACATCGTCTCGAACCCCATCTCCGCCATTATGAACGGCAACTACATCGGCATTCTGATGTGGGGCTGTCTCTTCGGCGTGGCGATGAAGAAGCTCGGTGCGGACTCGACGAAGGCCTTCCTCAGCAACACGGCGGACGCGGTGTCCACCATCGTGCGCTGGATCATCAATTTGGCACCGTTCGGCATCATGGGCCTTGTGTTCACGAACGTTGTGAGCAACGGCCTTGCGATCTTCACCCAGTACGGCAAGCTCCTGCTGCTTTTGGTCGGCACGATGCTCTTCATGGCGCTTGTCATCAACCCCATCATCATCTTCATCTATCTGCGCTGCAATCCCTATCCGCTGGTGTTCCGCTGCCTGCGTGAAAGCGGCCTGACGGCGTTCTTCACCCGCTCTTCCGCGGCGAATATCCCCGTGAACATGGCGATGTGCGAAAAGCTCGGCATGGACAAGGACTTCTACTCCGTCTCTATCCCCCTCGGCGCGACGATCAACATGGACGGCGCGGCCATCACCATCACCATCATGACGCTGGCCGCGGCCAATACGCTGGGTATGCAGGTCTCGCTGCCCGCGGCGATTTTGCTCTCGATCATGTCGGCCCTCGGCGCGTGCGGAGCTTCCGGCGTGGCGGGCGGCTCGCTGCTGCTCATCCCGATGGCGTGCTCGCTGTTCGGCATCTCGAACGACATCGCGATGCAGGTCGTCGGCGTCGGCTTCATCATCGGCGTCATTCAGGACTCTGTCGAGACCGCGCTCAACTCTGCGGGCGACGTCGAGTTCGCCGCGACGGCCGAGTATCACCAGTGGCTCAAGCAGGGCAAGCCCCTGCCGGAATTCCTCGGCGGCAAGAAGAAGTAAAGCGTCAGAATGTGAAAACAAATAGAAGTGCGCCGGCTCAACGAGCCGGCGCACTTTTTGTGCGGTGATGCCGAACGATCGACGGGAGGGACAACTTCGCGTTTACTTTCGAACTACCCCATGCTATAATAAACAAACTTTGACCAATTTTGCATATTTATGACAGGTATCGAAAGCTGCCGCAAAGGAGACAAGCGCATGAAGCAAGCAGAACATCCGCCCGCGACCGCAGGGGCGAGCATTACGGCAGAATACAGCCTTGCGCTCATCGATCAGCTCGCGCGCATCGACCGCACGTGCAGCAAAGAGGAGATGGACGAATTGGTCTACCGCCTGCTGAGTCTGATCGGCGAGGCCATGCAGTCTGACCGCGTGTTTCTCTTCGAGCGGCTGGAGGGGACGGCGGAGGCCTATTGCAACACCTTTGAGTGGTGCGCGAACGGCGTCGCGCCGCAGATCGACAACCTGACGGAGATCGTTCCCGCGGATATGCCGTACTGGCTCAAGGTCTTCGGCCGCGGCGAGACGATCGTCATTCCCAATATTGAAGATGTGAAAACGCTGATGCCGAGCGAGTACGAGCTCCTGAAGGCGCAGAGCATCCGCTCTGAGATCGCGGTGCCGGTCTTCTATCGCGGCAATCTGAGCGGCTTTTTCGGCCTTGACAATCCGCAGCGGGCGATGACGGCCGGCCAGCTCCGATTGCTTGCCTTTGACGGCGGGCACCTCGGCAGCGCGCGGGAGAACCTGCGCATGCTGACGCTGCTGGAAGAAAAGCAGAAGTCGCTCGAGCAGAATTTGCAGGCCGTGAAGCTTGAGCAGCAGATGCTCAAGGTGCTCTGCAAGGACAGCACGTCCGTTTATCGTGTGGACCTGATGAATGACCGGGCCGAGATCGTCAAGATCGAGGAGCACTCCAACTCCGCGGGCGACCTGCTCCCGCACGGGCCATTATGAGGAGATTGCAAGCGAGCGGCAGATGCACCGGTTGACCGGACACAGCGGTAAAGCAAGCATCCATATGAGTGCGGCGAGCAAGCAGAGCATCGTGCCGGAGTATCTGCCCTATGTCGAGCTGTTTTTCGACCTTTCGACGCTCGCGGAGAGACTGCGGCACGATGATTCCGTGATGCTTGAATACCCTGTGAAGGACGGCAACTGGCATCTTGCGCGCTTCATCGTGCAGACGCGTGGAGAAAATGGCGAAGCGGAGCAGGTGCTCTTTGCGATGCGCCTTTACAGCGAAGAAAAACGCCGCGAAAAGGACTTGATGAGCGCGGCAGATGCGGCACGCCGCGCGAACGAGGCAAAGTCCGAGTTCCTCTCGCGCATGTCGCACGATATCCGCACGCCGATGAACGTCATCATGGGCTTTACGAACATCGCCTTACAGCATGCGGACGACCCGGGCAAGATGAAAGAGTGCCTGGAAAAGATCCAGATCAGCGGCGGCAATTTGCAGGAGCTCATCGACGATGTGCTGGATATCTCGCGCATCGAGAGCGGGGAGTTTAAGATCGTCTCGCAGCCGGTGAAGCTGCCGGAGCTGTTTGACTTCTACTGCCAGGCCATCGCGGGCATGGCGGAGGCGGAGCACATCCCCATCATCGCCCTCACAGCCAACGCCTACCATGAGGACATTCAAAAATGCCTCGCCGCGGGCATGAACGCCCACCTCTCCAAGCCCATCAACATCGACCGCGCGGTGCGCACGATCATCGAATGCGCCCGCACGGCGAAAGAGAACGGATAAAAGAAAAAGGCTCACGAAAGCATTGCTTTCGTGAGCCTTTTTGCGATATTTACTGCTTGTCGCCGCCAAATATCGAAATTTGACTCTCATCGCTCTGGCTGTGCATCTCGGCGATGACGGCAAGACTTTCTTCGCTCGCGCCGCCGGGTTCGACCTGCGGCATCGCGAGGAAGAAGCCCTGCAGAAGGTCGACGCCGAGCGACAGCACGGTGCGTACCTCGTCCGCGGTCTCAAGGCCCTCGGCCACGACCTTCATGCCGCGCTGGTGCGCGTAGGATACGGTGTTCGACACAATCTGGCGCTTGTTGGCGTCGGTGTCGATGTCGCGGATGATGGAAAGGTCGATCTTGATGTAGTTGGGCGAGAGCTCGAGAAGGCTGCGCTCGTTGCTGTAGCCGCTGCCGTAGTCGTCGAGCGCGAACGCACCAGAGCTGCCACGGATCGTCTGCTTGATGCGCAGCGCCTTGGGGTCGAGCACCTCTTCCTCCGTGATCTCAATGACGATGCGCGGCAGGATCGAGGCGTAGCGCGCGGAGTATTCCGAAAGCTCATCGGGCGTTAGATACTGGCTTGCAATCGAATTGACGAACAGCAGCGCGCTGGGCACGACCTTACCGGCGTTTTCAAGCGTCTGATATGCACTTGACGCGCGGAAGAACGTGATGCGCTCGACCTCGTGCAGGCAGTTTTCCTCGCGCGCGAGGCGCAGCACGTCAGCAGGGGAGTGCAGCGTGGGAAGATCCACGCGCATGAGCGCTTCATAGGCAAAAACGCTGCCGTCCTTCGCGTCGATAATCGGCTGGAAGTGATAGGTGACAAGCTCCTCGTTGATGAGACGGCGGAACTCCTCATGGCAGCGTCTTTCCTGCAGGTCGGTGCGGTAGACCTCAGGGTCGAATTCCAGCAGCTCGCCCTTGCGCGAGTGCTTGACCTGATACATGGCAAAGTCCGCGTATTTGCGCAGCGTGATGAGATTTGTGCTGCTCTCGGGATACCACGCGACACCGCCGGAGACGCTCACGCGCAGCTCACGTCCGCTGGGAAGCTGGACGACAGACTGCTCAAGGGCGGCTTTCAGCGCGCAGATGTCGGCGCGCAGCGTATCCTGATCGTTGTAGCCGTAGAAGAGAGCATTGAACTCATCGCCGCTGATGCGCGCGCAGACGGTACGCGCGGGAGCGTTCTTGGCAAAGCATTCGCCTGTGCGGCGGATGTACTCGTCGCCCCAGTCGTGGCCAAATGTGTCGTTTATCTGCTTGAGGTTGTCGAGGTCGAACATCAAAAGCGCCGCGTGGCCGAGCTTTTCGGGTGAGCAGAAGAACTCGGCGCAGATGCGGCGGAAGGCACGGCGGTTGTAGAGGTCTGTGAGCGTGTCATAGTCGCGCTCGTGCTCAATGCGCAGCTTTTCAAGCGTGTTGGCGGTCACATCCTCGGCAAGGCCGACCTGTGTGCCGTCCTCGTGCGTCGTCTCGATGCGAAGGTAGCGCTCTTTGCCGCTTGGCAGACGGATGTGGTAGAGCATCGCACCGTCGGGCGCGGGGGAGTGGGGGCACGAGCGCTCAAAGCGCTGCAAAAGCTCGCGGAAACTCTGTGCTGTTAAGTCATCTGCGTCAACGCCGGGCATGCCGAGAAGGTCGAAGAAATTGTCGGTGACATAGATGCTGTCGGGAGCGGAGCGCAGCTCATAGCCGCCGAGCTCCACGCTTGCCATGTCCATGATGCGCAGAAACTTGGTCAAAGTATCGAGTACCTCGCGTCCGAGCTGCGTGAACGCGGAGGAGAACCGGTCGAGCTCGATGATGCCGGTGGCGGAGAGTATGGGGATGGAGCTGCGGCTTTCACGCGCGTGCGCGACCTCGTCGGAAAGGCGCGAAATCGGGCGCGAGAGTTTGCGCGCCAGCACAAGGCTGCTGAAAAGTCCTGCGGTGAGCACGACGAGGACCGCGATGATCAAAAGCCGCACCACATCGCCTGAAAAGGCGTAAAGCGCCGATACCGGCACCGAGCCGATAAGCAGCATTTGCTCATTGGAAAACGGCGCGTTGCGGTTGTAGAGCGTCAGCGGTGCCACGGCGGCGTGACAAAGGCCGAGGGGGGAGTCACTCTGGTAGCCGCCGCGCTTTGACGGCTTGAGCAGCAGCGTCTGGTCATAGGATTGCTGCGGCGCATTTGCAGCGGGAGAGGCGGAGATGACGCTGACGGTAAGGTCGTCTTTTCCGATGGCGGAATTCGATGCGACGCCGAGAAGATAGGTGCCCGAGCTGTCGTTCTGCAGCTCGGTGCCCGGCAGCAGGGCTTGCAGGTAGCTTTCAAGAATTTCGACGCCGAGCACGCCGTAGACCGTGCCGTCATCTAAAATAAGCGGGATGGTGTAGGCGATGGCGGAGTGATCGTCGCCGGAGAGCGTGTAGGGCGAGGACGTCCAGTGGCCGTAGTCCGCGGCGTCCAGTTCGCCGTTTCCGTGGTAGGCTGCCTGAAAGACAGGATAGAGAAAGCCACTGCTGCCGTTGGCTCCGTAGTTGATCGAGGGCGTCCAGCTCGTGTCGGTCGCAATGTAGAGTGACTGTACGACCTGTGCGGGTGCGCGCACGAGCATAAGATCAGAATTGCGCTGCGAGGGGGAGGAATTCGGGTCAAGGTCGCGCAGATAAAGGCAGGGCAGCGGCTCGCCCTTTTTGCGTGTGTCGAGATCGTGCGTGTTGAGCACGACAAAAATGCCGGTGACGGGGCGATGGCGCATCGAGGAGATCAGGCTGTCGCCGATCGAGAGCAGCAGGGGGGATGCGGCGTCGCTGCCGCTGTCGAGCGTGTCGAGGCTGATCTCGCCGTCGTCGAGCATGGCCTGCGTCACGGCGTTGATCTTGCCCGCAAGCGACGAGAGGTCCTGCGCGTCGAGCATCTGGCCTTGCAGATAGTTTTGGCGGTTTTCCGTCTGTATCTGCAAGATGTCGACAGCATTCTGCTCAAGGCTCGTGTTGATGCGGCAGAGATAGAGAATGCCGACAAGCAGCGCGATCTCGATGAACAGGATCCAGAGCATGGAGCGCAGGATCGTATGGAAGATGGTGACATGCGGCACATGATCCGATGGTTTGCGAAAGAACATAAAACTGCCCCTTTTTTGTCATTGAACAGTCACTCAGCCCTGAAAGGCCTCAAGCGATGCAAGCGTATCCTGATACCAGGCTTCAAAGCATTCGTCGGAAAGAAACTGCGCCGAGGCGTCTTCAAAGCTCTGTCCCTGCGCCATTGCCTCTTTGACCGCGGCGCGGTCGGCGCTTGCCTTATCGCTCATGGAATATTCAAGAATGGCGCGGGCGTTCGTGCCGCCGGAGAAGGCGCGGGGCGTGTAGAGATGGTTTGCGTTGACCGTGTCGACTGCGGCGGAGAGGACTTCGTCCATTTCGTCGCTGAGGGCAAGACCGCTTGCGCGGATCGCGTCGATGGAGTTGCCCTCGTGCGTGACGGGGAGGTAGCCTGAGTCGACAGAGAACGTGATGTTGTGCTCGGGTGAGGTGAACCATTTGAGGAACACGAGGCTTGCCTGAATCTCAGCGTCGCTCGCCTTCGTTACGACCATGCCCGCGCCCTGCTGCACGGCGTAGTTCTCGCCGTCCGCGAACTTCGGGCTTTCAAGCGCCTTGCGCGTGATGTCGTGGCTGTCCATGTCGTCGGCGATGACCTGCGTGGGGAAGAACGTTGCGCTCGAAGACGAGCCGACGTAGGCGATGATATTGCCGGTCTTCACATCATCGCTGCGGAAGCGGCCGCTTGCGGAAAAGTAGCCCTTGATGAAGGGTACATAGTAGTTATCCCAGAGGGCGCGCACGGCGTCGTGGTCAAAGTTCAGCGTCATGCTGCCGTCCTGTGCGTCGAAGATCGTGCAGCCGAGCTGCTTGGCGCCGATGAGCATGTAGTTCGCCATCGCGTCGCGGCCGAAGAACGCGCGTCCATCGTTCGGGATATCGGGCGTCTGCGCGTCGGTCCACTCGTAGTAGTGTTCGGCGACGGAGACGAGGCCTTCGATCGTGGCCAAGTCGTCATAGGTTGCGCCTGTGGCGGCGGCGAACGGCTCCCAGTCCGTTTCATTGAGAAACAGCAGCTCCGCCGACTTGGCGACGGGGAAGATCTTGATGCTGCCCGAGCCGGAGAAGTCGCCTTCGCTCAGATAGTCCTCAATAAAGGCGGCGCGGTCCTCTTCGCTTAGATAATCGCTCAGATCGGCAATTTGGCCCATCTCATCGAGCGCGTAGGCAGTGTCGGCGTAGGCGGAGAAGATGTTGGGCATCGCCTCGGCACCGACCTTGCCCTCGGCAGAAGCGAGCACGTTGTTCTCAAGATCGGTCACGCTGCCGTGGCTGGAGCTCTCAACCGTGATGCCCTGTTCCTTGCCGACGGTCGAGTTGAACTCGTCGACGAGCGCGTTGAACGCTTCGAGCTGTTCACCGTTGTAGTACGTCCAGATCGTGATATTGACAGGGTTCGACGGAGAAAATCCGGGGTCTGCCTTGCTGCCGCAGCCTGCGAGCAGCATCATCGCCGCCGCTGCGGCGAGCACGCGGGGGAGAAATTTGTTGTGAGCCATGATGCTTCCTTTCTATTTTGTGCGCCGCCCCGAGATGTGCAGACGAGCTGGCGCAGCAGGATATCCGTGATGGTGCGCACGTGGAGGATGTGCGTGCCGGATTCGAAGTTGCGCGACTCGACGACGTGGCTCAAAATGTTGATGATGGCGCTGTTCGTCTTCTCGCACTCGTAGACCTGCTCTTCGGCGAGGTGAACAAGGTGCTTCTGGTGCGCGTAGAGCGTGAGTGCGTTGCTCACGCGCCGCTGCGTGACCGTCAGGTTGAACGGGCGGCGGATGTAATCCGTTACGCCGAGCTCGTAGGCCTTCTGGATGAACGACTTGTCATCCTCGGACGAGGTGATGATGACGGGGATCTCCTGCAGCCAGTTGCGCTGCTTCATCACCTCGAGCACGCCGAAGCCGTCGAGGCGGGGCGTGTTGATGTCGAGCAGCAGCAGGTCGATGTCGAACTCAGAGTGCAGCAGCTCAAGCGCCTGCAAGCCGTCGTCGGCATAGAGGTATTCGTAGCGGTCGCCGAGGATTTCGGAAAGGATCTACTGGTTCATTTTCGAATCGTCCGCGATCAGGATTTTGGCTTCGACCATAGTGTAGACCTCATACGCATTTTAGGGCGCGCTCTTTTGTAGAAATGCCGCCGCGGGGCGGGCGGACAAGAAAATAGGCACCGGAAAAGCCAGTGCCAAACAAAAACTGTTTATGCGTGTTTTTAAGAAACATTTGATACTTAGTGTAAACTTAGCACAGAACCACGGAACATTCAAGGGAAATTTTCCCGGTTTTCCTGCTGTTTTGCCAGAAATGATTGAAAAAAGAGCGGAAAGGGCGAAGCGTTTCCGCAAAAAAACGGGAGAGCCGTCAGCGGACGGTAAAAAATGCACGATAAATTTGAGGAAAAAAGAAATATGGATTGTAAAATATGTGCGAAATGGGGGGGAATATTGAACATTATTGACAATTTTTAGAAAAAAGTTTATAGCAATAGCGTATTTTTCCTGATATACAACTTCTTAACATACATCGGCAGATAGCAGACGGAGGCGGATGAATATGGCGTACATGCGTTTGGGCGATCTTCTGGTCTCGTCGAGCGTCATCACGAACGAGCAGATGGAAAAAGCGCTTGGAATGCAGAAGGAGACAAAGGAGCGCCTGGGCGATGTGCTCATCCGCGCCGGCTTTATCACGGAGCAGCAACTCATCGAGACGCTGGAGATGCAGCTCGGCGTCGAGTTCGTCGACCTGACGGCGGTGTCCATACCGGTGGAGCTTGCAAGCTATGTGCCGAAGAATATCGCCAAGAAGTTCTGCGTCGTGCCGGTCAAGCTCGTCAAGGATACGCTGTACCTCGCTATGAGCGACCCGCTCGACTTCGTCGCGCAGGAGGAGGTCAAAGTTGCCTCGCGCAAGCGTGTGATCCCGATGATCGCGACCCGCCGCACGACCGAGCACGCCATCAGCCTGCTCTACGGCAGCGAGGGCACGGCCCGCGTCATCGAGGAGATGAAGCGCGAGGCGGGCTCTTCGACGCTGGACATCGTCCCCGTGCAGCTTTCACAGGAGGCGATGGACTCCAGCGACAGCGCGCCGACGATCCGCTTTGTCAACAGCCTCATTGAACGCGCGTTTTCCGAGCGCGCGAGCGATATCCACTTGGAGCCGCAGGACGGCGAAATGGTCGTGCGTATGCGTATCGACGGTCTTTTGCGCCGCGTGCTTACGGTCCCCTCCGAATTGCAGAGCACCGTCATCTCGCGCCTCAAGATCATGGGCGGCATGAACATTGCCGAGCATAAGATTCCGCAGGACGGCCAGTCCCTCGTGCAGATCAAGGGCTACACGCTCGACCTTCGTATTTCGTCGATACCGACGGTGTACGGCGAAAAGATCGTGCTGCGACTTCTCGACAAGTCCGCGCAGGGCATGAGCAAGGAGGCCATCGGCCTCGAGGGAGAGGACTTGGCGCGCTATCACGCGCTGCTCAAGAATACGAGCGGCGTCATCCTGCTTGTCGGCCCGACGGGCAGCGGCAAATCGACCACGATGTGCGCGATGCTCCAGGACCTCGCGCGCGAGGAAATCAATATCGTCACGCTCGAGGACCCTGTCGAGTACCACATCCCCGACGTGAACCAGTGCCAGATCAACGAAAAGACCGGCATGACGTTTGCAAACGGCCTGCGCGCGATTTTGCGTCAGGACCCCGATATCATTTCCGTCGGCGAAATTCGCGACGGCGAGACCGCGAGCATCGCGATGCGCTCGGCCATCACGGGACACCTGGTGCGTTCGACCCTGCATCCTGGCCACAGGCCTTCCCGTGATGCGCTGTGTGGAGATGGTCGCCTCGCAGAGCCGCAGCAAGCACACGCGTTGGATGCTCGAAAAGGTGGCCGAGGATATCGGTGCGGGCTATTCGATGGCGCAGAGCTTTGAAAACAACATGCCCGGCCTCCCGAAGACCTTTATCGAGACCGTGCGCGCGGGTGAGCAGTCGGGCGCTCTTGAGGAGTGCTTCAAGCGCCTGCACAGATATTACGACAAAAGCGCCAAGATCAAGACCAAGGTCATCAATACAATGACCTATCGCCGCATCTTTGACATCGCGCGGCTGGTCGACCCGGGCATCTGCGTGGAGCTGACGAAAAGGGACGAGGGCTACACGCTTAAAAAGAGCGGGCACTGCTACGCGGTGTGGAAAAAGAAGCGCCGCTGCGAAAACTGCATTTCGCAGGAGGTGCTGCGCACGCACAAGCCACAGACGAAGATCGAAACGCGCGAGAGCGATATCTATTATGTGCTCGCGTCGTTCATCGAGGTGGACGGCAGGCCATATTCGCTCGAGCTGGTCAAGCGCATCAAGAGCGACGACATGTTCGAGCGCGAAAATGTGCTCAACCAGCTGCTCGTGCGCAACCGGCAGGTGTTATATGGACTCGGTCACCAAGGTCTACAACCACCGCTACTACGACGAGCGGCTCAAGAATCTGGAGGGCCGGTTCTCGTTCGCCATGATCGACATGGACAACTTCAAGCACATCAACGACCGCTTTGGCCATCAGGCGGGCGACGCGGCGCTCTATCGCGCGGCGCAGGCCATCAAATCGCAGATCCGCAGCGACGACGAGCTCGTGCGCTACGGGGGCGATGAATTCTTCCTGCTGTTCCGCGACCTACCGCAGCAGATCTTGGAGAAGAAATTGCAGTCCATCCGCGCCGCGCTTGACGAGATCGTCATCGAGGAGTATCCTGAACTGCACATCAGCGCGAGCATCGGCGGCGCGTCCGCGGCGGGACGCATCTCAAGAACGATCCGCAGGGCGGACCTTGCGATGTATCAGGCCAAATTGAAAAAGGATTGCGTAGCAATTTATCGAGAGGCGAAAGAACGTGAAACTTGACGAATTTTTCCGCTGCGTCGGCGGCGACTACGGCGAAGCCAAGGCGCGTTTTCAGAACGACGAGCGCATCGTGCGCTTCCTTAATATGCTCCCGGGTGACGACAGCATGCAAAACCTGACGAACGCGATGAACGCAGGCGACACGACCACGGCGTTCCGCGCGGTGCACACGCTCAAGGGTGTGGCGCTGAACCTTGGCCTCGGCTCGCTCGCCCACGATAGCTCTTAGATGACGGAAGCGCTGCGCGCGGTCAGGACAAGCTGCCTGAATGTGTGCAGCCGCTCTATGTGGCGGTGCAGAAGGAGTACGCTGCCGTGTGCAGCGCGCTCGAGCAGCTCGAAAAGTAATTGAGAAGTAAAAAAGTCGAAACCTTTCGGTTTCGACTTTTTTACTTCTTACAGCAGCGGGGCGATGATGCGCATGCCGGGGCCGATGAGCTTTCGCATAAACGGGTCGTTTTTGAGAAGCTCTGCGTCCGCGCGGACGCACTTGGCGAGCGTCTGCTGGAAGTCTTGCTCAATTTTTGGGACTTCGGGGGACGCATAGAGGTACGTGCCGCATTCAAAGTGGTGGTACAGGCTGCGGTAGTCCAGATTGATCGTGCCGACGGTCGCCTTGCAGTCATCGCTGACGAAGACTTTCGCGTGAACGAAGCCCGGCTCGTACTCGTAGATCTGTACGCCGTTTTCAAGCAGCCTGCGGTAATACGTGTGCGCGAGCGAGAAGGCAATCTCCTTGTCGGGCACGTGCGGCAGAATGAGCTGCACCTCCACGCCGCGGCGCGCGGCATAGGTCAGCGCCGTGATCATCTCGTTGTCGATGATGAGATACGGCGTCATGATGTGTACGTAACGGTTGGCACGGTTGATGATGTCCATATAGACCATCTCGCCGACAAGGTCGCGGTCGAGTGGGCTGTCGCCGTAGGGGATGACGTAGCCCGGCTCCTTTTCGCGCACCGGCTGCGGCACGTCGAGATACTTGCTGTAGACTTCGGGCGTAAAGTGCACGGAGCTGACGTCCCACATCTGCAAAAACATCAGCGTCAGGCTGCGCACGGCATCGCCGCGCAGGGCAATGGCTGTGTCCTTCCAGTGGCCGAGGCGCGAGGTGCGGTTGATGTACTCGTCGGAGAGGTTGATGCCGCCTGTGAAGCCGATCTTGCCGTCGATGACCATGATCTTGCGGTGGTCGCGGTAGTTGTAGTGCGTGGAGACGAACGGGCGGAGAGGCGCGAACATCTTGCAGGCAATGCCGAGCTTTTCGAGCTTCTGCGGGTAGGAATAGGGGAGGAGTGCGACCGCGCAGGTGCCGTCGTACAGCACGCGCACCTCGACGCCCGCGTTGACCTTTTCCTTGAGAATTTCAAGGATGCGGCCCCACATGTAGCCCTCCCTGACGATGAAATACTCGAGGAAGATGAAGTGCTCGGCCTTTTGGAGCTCGTCGCACATGACCTCGAACGCATCGTCGCCGAGGGGAAAGTATTGCGCCTGTGTGTTTTGATAGCAGGGGAAGCCGCAGGAATTCAGGTAGGAGGCAAGGCTTTGGAGCTCCTCCGGTAATTCCTCCTTGGAACACGCGCTTTCCGAGGGGGCGAAGTGCCCCGTCTGCGACAGGATGTCGTTGTAGCGGCGGATCATCAGCCGGTGGCCGAGGTCGGTCTTGATGTAAACATACAGAATCAAGCCGAACACCGGCAGCACCGCGAGGATAAAAAACCACGTGAGCTTGATGGTCGGGTTGTCGTCGTTGCCGAACAGAAACAGCACGACTGCCGCCGACAGCAGCGTGTTGCCGCCCCAGAAGTAGGGCAGAAAGCCCTCGAGCTTGTAAAAGGCGGCAAAGAGGAACAAGATCTGCACGATCAGCGAAACGATGATGATGCCCGTGCGGCCGAAGATGATCTGCAAGAGGCCTCGCTTGCCCTTTTCTAAAAGAAGAATGTGATTGTCGTCGTCTTTCATAGCGGTCCTTTCTCAAAGATGGCCGCGCCCGCATGAGGCGGGCGCTTACATTTTATTATATATCAATTCTATCATAGCATGATTTTTGCAAAAAGCCAACCCATTTCCACTGCAAAGCGGGCGCAGGCGCGTGAAACAGGACTTGGCGATTTGATGTTCCTGTGTTAAAATGGCGAAAAAGGCAGAAAGGGGACGAGAAAATGGAGCTTAAGACGCAGGTCCATAATATTCCGCCGCTGTATGACGAAAAGTCGCGCGTGCTGATCCTGGGCTCGTTCCCGTCGGTCAAGTCAAGGAAGGCGGCATTCTTTTACGCCCACCCGCAGAACCGCTTCTGGTCGACGCTTGCCGCTGTTCTGGGCGAGGAAACGCCGAAGACGGTCGAAGAGAAGAAAGCGATGGTCCTGCGCCGCGGCGTCGCCATGTGGGACACCATCGGCTCATGCGAGATCGTGGGATCGTCGGATGCGAGCATCACGAACGTCGTGCCGAACGACCTGTCCGTCATTTTGGACGCGGCGGACATTCGGGCCATCTTCTGCAACGGCGGCACGTCCTACGCCTGCTACAAAAAATATTGCCGCGCGAAGCTCGGGCGCGAGGCCGTCCAGCTTCCCTCCACCTCGCCGGCCAACGCCAGATGGACGAAGGAAAAGCTTGTCGAGGTCTGGGGCGCAGCGCTGAAACCGTATCTTTTTTGACGCAGCGTTGACAAAGAAAGGCAAATAGTTTATGATACAGGCTCAATCGATACGAGGAGAGTGAAAGCATGGGCAAGCTGGCAGCGCCGGTGCGCGCTGACAAGGATATGATGTTTACGAACCACCAGCTCGTCGCGCTGATGTGGCCGCTGCTGCTCGAGCAGTTTTTGGCCATCACGGTGGGGCTTGCTGACTCGCTGATGGTCGCGACCGTCGGCGACGCGGCGATCAGCGCGGTGTCGCTGGTCGATTCGATCAGCAATCTGATGATCTACATTTTCTCGGCGATGGCGACCGGCGGCGCAGCCGTCGCGGGCCAGTATATCGGACAGAGGCAGAAGGAGGATGCCTGCAACGCGGGCCAGCAGCTCATCGCGCTGCTCGGCGCGGTGTCGGTCTTCTTCGTGGCGCTGCTGTACCTGTTCCGCACGCAGATATTGACCGTGATGTTCGGCCATATCGAGCCAGACGTCATGGCGGCGACGAACACCTATTATTTATATGTGATGGCGTCCATCCCCGGCATCGCGCTCTACAACGGCGGCGCGGCGCTGTTCCGCACGATGGGCCACAGCGACGTGTCGCTCAAAGTTTCGCTCCTGATGAACAGTATCAACGTGATCGGCAACGCCGTTTTGATCTTTGGCTTCGGTATGGATGTCGCGGGCGTCGCGATCCCGACGCTCGTGTCCCGCACGGTCGCGGCAGTCGTCATCCTCTCGCTGCTCTTCAACCGCGATCTGATGCTGCACCTTTCTGATATCCGCGGCTTTCGTGTCGATATGCGCCTAATGAAGAACATCTTCTACATCGGCGTGCCAAGCGGCGTCGAAAACGGCATGTTCCAGCTGGGGCGTCTCGTGCTTTTCAGCCTGATTTCGACGTTCGGTACGGCATCGATGGTGGCGAACGCCATTGGCAACACCCTTGGAAACTTCAACTGCTTTGCGGGCCAGGCGCTCAACCTGGGCCTTGCCGCAGTTGTGAGCCAGTGCGTCGGCGCGGGTGAATTCGATCAGGCGCGCGCATACCTCAAAAAGATCGCCAAGTGGACGTACGGCATCATGGCGGCCGTCAACCTGACGATCATCGCGCTGCTGCCGCTCATCATGCGCGTCTACAACGTTTCTCCCGAGGCGGAAAAGCTCGCCGTCACGGTCGCGATGATCCACGGCATTTCGGCCATCTTCATCTGGGTGCCGGCGTTCATGGTGCCGGGCTTTCTGCGCGCGGCGGGCGACGCGAAGTTCACGATGCTCGCCAGCATGCTGACGATGTGGATCGTGCGCGTGATGCTTGCGTATGTGCTGGGCAAGTACATGGGCTACGGCGTCATCGGCGTGTGGTTCGCGCACGCGATCGTGGACTGGTCGGTGCGCAGTGTCATCTTCTTCCTGCGCTACCGCAGCGGCAAGTGGGAGACGATGGGGATCAAGACATGATTATTTTTTAAGGATGCCGTTGGCATCCTTAAAAAATAGGGGCTGCGCTCCGCTTCATGCCTCACCGCCCGTAGGGCGGCTCGACACGCGCGGAGCGAGAAGAATAGATCGCCACGCACTTGTCGCGGCTATTTATGGATCAAAAACATTTCGCGGCTGCGGCCGCGAAGATAAAGAGGTCTCCGCTTAAAAAGCGGAGACCTCTTTGCCTTCTGTTACACTTTTACATTTCAACGGTGATGTTGTCGGTGCCGTGCTGCTCGAATTCGCCTAAGTACGTGTCCATGCGCTCGCGCAGCTCGTCAACGTTTTCGGGCGTGGGCGCGTCGCTGTCCATATCGCGCAGGGCAAGCTCCTGAGCGAGAATTTCGAAAAACATCGTGTCCTCGTAGGCCATGATGGCCTCGTGGATGCCGCCCTCGGCAAACGCGCGCGAGGGGATCAGTTCGCCCTGATAGGCCTCGACCAGCGGCACCATGCCGTGGGAGAGACAGTTGGCGAATACAGTGCTCTCTACATCGTCATATTCGCGGATACGGTCGTCGCCGCGGGTGGAGTTCATCACCCAGTTGCCGACGTAGACCAGATCAAGAAGACGGCGGAATTGCTTTTCCGTCAGATCAATTTTCATAGTGACGCCTCCTTTGACGGAACAGAGAATCTGCTTACCGGAGATTATAGCACGCGCTTTTGCATTTTACCATAGCAAAAACAGGGAAACGCACAAAAAATGCAAATGCGCCTTGTGTCCCGCTCTCCGCCGTAGTATGATGACAGAAACAAATGAGAAAGAGGACTGTATGAAAAGAAACGTTTGGCTCACCGTGCACGGCGAGCAGCAATACGAAGGCATGAGCGCCGACAGCTCAGATCTCCGCGTGCGCGGCACGATGGAGGAAACGTGCGACGGCTATCTCCTGCGCTATGAGGAAACGGACGGGGACGGCAAGGTGACCACCGCGACGCGCCTTGCCCTCGCGCCGGACTGCATCATTCTGACGCGCACGGGCGAGGTGACGAGCGAGATGGCCTTTGCGGAGGGGAAGGAGCACACCTCATTCTATGCCGTGCCCTACGGAACCTTGCCGGTCGCAGTGAAGGCGGAGTCGGTCAAGTGGAAGCTCGACGAGAACGGCGGGATGCTGGCCCTGCACTATGCAATTACTATCGGCGGGCAGAGAGGAAAATGCGCCCTGCGCATCCGCGTGAGAACAGAAGAATAAAGGAAAAGGAGCTGCCTGCGGCGGCTCCTTTTTACGCGCCCATGAGTAGCCGCACAAAAAATGCGGATGCGAGGAACATCACCGTATCGGCGCAGAGCGCGGCGGGGATGGTGTAGCGCGTTTTCGTGATGCCCGCCGCGCCGTAATAGACGGCGACGGTGTAGAACGTCGTTTCGCTCGAGCCGAGCATGACCGCCGCAACGCGGCCGACATAGGAATCGACGCCGTAGGAGTCCATGATCTCCGATCCGACAGCCAGCGCGCCGCTGCCGGAGATGGGGCGGATGAAGAGAAGCGGCGCGGTCTCGGCGGGGATGCCGATTCTGTCGAGCACGGGGGCTAAAAGCGCGCCGAGCGCCTCCATCGCGCCGGACGCACGGAACATGTAGACGGCGGAGAGCAGTGCGATGAGTGACGGCAGAATGTGCAGCAGCACCGTGAGTCCCTCCTCCGCGCCTTTGGTGAGGGCGGAGTAGACGTCGACACGCTTGCCGAGGGCAAAGCAGGCCGTGAAGGTGAGCAGTACGGGCACGATGAGCGTAGAGAGCGCCATAGGTTCAATTCCTCCAGAAGTGGGCGAAGAGCTTTGCGGCAAGGAGCCCTGCGAGGACGGACAGAAGCGACGTCAGCCACACGGCGGGCAGAATGTCAAACGGGTCGGCGGCGCCGAGCGAAGCGCGCACGCCTGCAAGCGTGGTGGGCAACAGTTGAATGGACGCCGTATTCAAAACGACGAGCAGGCACAGCTCATCCGATGCGATACCCTTGCAGCCGCGGCTCATACGGCAGGCGGCGCGGATGCCGAGCGGTGTGGCCGCGTTGCCAAGGCCCAAAAGATCGGCAGAGAGGTTAGCGGAGATCGCGGCCAGCGTCTCACTGTCGCGGCTCGCGTTCGGCAGGAGCCTCTTGAGCAGCGGGCGGAAGAGGGAAGCGAGGCGGTCGGTGAGATGACACTGGTTCATCACTTCCATCACGCCCGTCCAGAGGCACATCACGCCGCACATCGCCAAACACAGCTCGACCGCGCTCTGCGCGCCCTCGAGCGCGGCAGCGCTGAGCGCATTCAAGTTTCCCGTCAGCGCGCCGAAAATGAGCGAGACTGCCACCATTCCCGTCCAAAGCCAGGCCATTGCCATGTCCATCAACTCCTTTGCCCCTAAATATATCGGCAGGGAGGGGGCAATATGCCGCGTTTTCGTGCCAAAAACGGCATGTTTGCCGTGAAAAGAGGCTGCCAAAAAATTTTTCAAGAAAAAAGTGAAATTTGTCTTGACATGTGCAACGGAATTTGGTACTATATGCAAGTCCGCAATTGGGCGCATTCTGCCCTATTTGCGCGATATTGCGATGAACCGGGAGATTGCTCAGGTTTCTGAGGTAACTTTCGGGGAGTATGTCCGAACATCGGGCGGCTGAGAGAATATCTGTACGTTGCGTAGATCGCTGCGCCATGTGTGGACCGGCCGTTTATTCGTGCCGGTTTTTCTATGAGCCGGAATGATACGCACGGATAAGCGTACAAGAAAACCTCTCACCGTACGGCTTCGACAAAGCAAGAAAACCGTACAAAATGAAGGAGAAACCGAAAATGGCAAAAGAAATGATCCGCATTCGTCTCAAGGCCTATGACCACCAGGTCATCGACCAGAGCGCAGAGAAGATCGTCGAGACCGCCAAGCGCACCGGCGCTACCGTCTCCGGCCCCATCCCTCTGCCCACCAAGAAGGAAGTCGTCACCATCCTGCGCGCTGTGCATAAGTACAAGGACAGCCGTGAGCAGTTTGAGCGCCGCACCCACAAGCGCCTGATCGACATCACCAACTCCAGCCCCAAGACGGTCGAGGCTCTGATGGGTCTCGAGCTTCCCGCCGGCGTTGAGATCGAGATCAAGCTCTGATCCCTTGCTTCATTACATTTTGCGTCCGCAGACGCGAAACCAATGAAAACGTTTTGGCCGCGACATGCGCGTGGACAAAAACACCTCTCAGTTTGTTTGTGTGCGAGCACGGCGAGTGCGCAAAACAAACTGTAAACCCAACTCAAAAAACGGCTCGCCGTTTTTTGAAATTACCTTTGTTGCTCTACCCAAAAGCCCATCGACTTGCGTGAGATGGGCGGGGTCAAGTCGGCAGAGCAATGGCGGGAGTTGCCGCTAACTAAGCCGACCAATAACCTTTACAGGAGGATCATACATGAAAGCAATCATCGGCAGAAAAGTTGGCATGTCTCAGATCTTCGACGAAAAGGGCCATGTGATCCCGGTCACCGTTATCGAGGCCGGTCCCTGCGTGGTCACTCAGAAGAAGACCAGCGAAAAAGACGGTTATGAGGCTGTCCAGCTTGGCTACGAGGACATTCGCGAAGCGAAGCTCTCCAAGCCTGAACTCGGCCACCTGAACAAGGCTGGCGTTTCCCCCAAGAAGTACCTGCGTGAGTTTGACCTTGACAATGCCTCCGAGCTCGAGCTCGGCGCCATCATCAAGGCGGACACCTTCAAGTCCGGCGACTTCGTTGACGTCACCGGTACGAGCAAGGGTCACGGCTACACCGGCGTTATCAAGCGCTGGAACGCCAGCCGCGGTCGTATGACCCACGGCGGCGGCCCTGTCCACCGTCACGCCGGTTCCATGGGCTCCACCACCGACCCCAGCCGTATCTTCAAGGGCAAGATCGGCCCCGGCCAGTACGGTGTGGAGACTGTCACCATCCAGAACCTTGAGGTCGTCAAGGTCGACCCCGAGCTCAACATGCTCGTCGTCCGCGGCGCGGTTCCCGGTCCCAAGGGCAGCCTCGTCACCGTGAAGACCACCGTCAAGGTCCACAAGATCAAGCAGGCTGGTGCCGACATCAGCAAGAACCCGCAGAAGGCTTCCGGCCGCAACCCGCAGAAGGCTTCCGCCAGAAATATGTAAGGAAAGGAGTGCTTGATAAATGTCTACGATTAAAGTTGTCAGCATGACCGGCGCTGAAGTCGGTTCCGTCGAGCTGAACGACGCGATCTTCGGTATCGAGCCGAACATGAGCGTTGTCCACGAGGTCGTCAAAAATCATCTCGCCAACTGCCGTCAGGGCACGCAGAGCGCTCTGACCCGCGCTGAGGTTTCCGGCGGCGGCAGAAAGCCGTGGCGCCAGAAGGGCACCGGCCGTGCCCGTCAGGGCAGCACCCGCGCGCCCCAGTGGACGCACGGCGGTATCGTGTTCGCCCCCAAGCCCCGCAGCTACAGCTATGTGCTGAATAAGAAGGTCAAGCGTCTGGCTCTCAAGAGCGTGCTGTCCGCCAAGGCAGCCCAGGGCGAGATCGTCGTTGTCGACAAGATCGCGCTCGACGCTATCAAGACCAAGGACTTCCGCAGCTTCCTCTCCGCCGTCAAGGCTGACGGCAAGGCCGCTGTCATCACTCCCGAGGTCAACGAGGTCGTTGTCAAGAGCGCCCGCAACCTGCCCGGTGTTACCACCGCGCCCGCGAAGCTCATCAACGTCTACGATCTGCTCAACGCCAAGACCCTCGTGATCGACAAGGAAGCCCTCGCAGTCATCGAGGAGGTGTTCGCGTAATGGCAAACGTTTACGACATCATTATTCGTCCCATCATCACCGAACGTTCCATGGTCGACGTTGCGAACAAGAAGTACGTGTTCGAAGTCGCCAAGGACGCCGGCAAGGTGGAGATCAAGAACGCTGTTGAGACCGCTTTCGGCGTTAAGGTCGCCAAGGTCAACACGCTCAACGTCAGCGGCAAGGCCAAGCGCCTCGGCGCCGGCCGCCTGGGCAAGACCCGCAGCTGGAAGAAGGCCTATGTGCAGCTCGCTGAAGATTCCAAGACCATCGAGCTGTTCGAGGGCATGGTGTAAGGAGGATATGAGAAATGGCTATTAAGACGTTTAAGCCCACTACCCCCTCCCGCCGTCACATGACTGTGTCCGCCTTCGAGGGGATCGACAAGAAGGCCAAGCCCGAACGCAGCTTGGTCGAGTCTCAGAAGAAGCATGCCGGCCGCAACAGCTACGGCCGCATCACCGTCCGTCATCACGGCGGCGGCAACAAGCAGAAGTACCGCATCATCGACTTCAAGCGCGACAAGATGGACGTCCCCGCGACTGTCCTGCGCCTGGAGTACGACCCCAACCGCAGCGCGTTCATCGCTCTCGTCCAGTACGAGGACGGCGAGAAGCGCTACATCATCGCTCCTGTCGGCCTGAAGGCTGGCGACAAGATCATCTCTTCCGCCTCCGCTGATATCAAGCCCGGCAACTGCCTGCCCATCGCCAACATCCCTGTCGGTACCGTCATCCACAACATTGAGATGCACCCCGGCAAGGGCGCTCAGCTCGTCCGCTCCGCCGGTACTGCTGCTCAGCTGATGGCGAAGGAGAACGGCGACGCTCAGATCCGTATGCCCTCTGGCGAAGTGCGCATCGTCCGCACGAACTGCATGGCTGTCATCGGCCAGGTCGGCAACATCGATCACGAGAACGTTCACATCGGTAAGGCCGGCCGCAAGCGCCACATGGGCGTCCGTCCGACCGTCCGCGGTTCCGTCATGAACCCGAACGACCACCCCCACGGCGGTGGTGAAGGTAAGAGCCCTGTCGGTCACCCCGGTCCCATGACCCCGTGGGGCAAGCCGGCTATGGGTTACAAGACCCGTTCGAAGAAGAACCCGACGAACAAGTTCATCGTCAAGCGTCGTAACGATAAGTAAAAGGAGGCAATGTAAAAATGAGCAGAAGCATTAAAAAAGGCCCGTTTGTTGCCCCTGAGCTGATCAAGCGAGTCGAAGAGATGAACAAGACCGGTGAGAAGAAGGTCCTGAAGACCTGGAGCCGCAGCTCCACCATCTTCCCCTCCTTCGTCGGTCACACGATCGCCGTCCACGACGGTCGCAAGCACGTTCCCGTTTATATTCAGGAAGATATGGTCGGCCACAAGCTGGGCGAGTTCGCTCCCACCCGTACGTTCCGCGGCCATACCAAGACGAAATAAGGAAGGAGAATGCAGAACATGGAAGCTAAAGCATATCTGAGATATGTCCGCATCTCTCCCCGCAAGGTCCAGATCGTCTGCGACCTGATCCGCGGTAAGGACATCAATACTGCCATGGCGCTCCTGATGCAGACCCCCAAGGCTGCGTCCGAGCCCCTGGTCAAGCTCTTAAAGAGCGCTGTCGCCAACGCCGAGAACAACTTCAGCATGGATACCTCCAAGCTGTACGTGTCCGAGGTCTACGCGACTTCCGGCCCGATCCTCAAGCGCATGATCCCCGCCAGCAAGGGCCGCGGCTACCGCATCAACAAGAGAACCTCTCACGTGACGCTCGCCGTCGCTGAGAGAGACTAAAGGGAGGAGACAGTTTCATGGGACAGAAAGTTAATCCCCACGGCATGCGCGTCGGCGTCATCAAAGACTGGGACTCCCGCTGGTATGCCAGAGACGAGAAGGTCGGCGACCTGATCGTTGAAGATAACAAGATCCGCAAGTTCGTCAAGAAGAGCCTGTACGGTGCAGGCGTGCCCAAGATCGAGATCGAGCGCAGCAACGATGTTGTGACGCTGTTCGTTCATTGCGCCCGTCCCGGCATGGTCATCGGCAAGGACGGCGCGGAGGTCGAGAAGCTGCGTCTCGCGGTCGAGGCTCTGATCGGCAAGAAGGTCAAGCTCAACATCGTCGAGGTCCGCAATCCCGACATGAACGCTCAGCTCGTCGCTGAGAACATTGCCCAGCAGCTCGAAAAGCGTATCTCTCACCGCCGCGCGATGAAGAACGCCATGGGCCGCGCCATGCGCGCCGGCGCCAAGGGCATCAAGTGCTGCTGCTCCGGTCGTCTCGGCGGCCGCGAGATCGCTGGCGTTGAGCACTATCACGAGGGCACCATCCCCCTGCAGACCATCCGCGCCGACATCGAGTACGGCTTCGCGGAGGCTGCCACCACCTTTGGCCGCATCGGCGTGAAGGTGTGGATCTACAAGGGCGAGGTCCTCTCCCAGAC
>ERZ780203.785-NODE-785-length-30485-cov-42.303681_pt1 | contig 30485 bp, 30 predicted proteins | sample MGYA00511168_ERZ780203 | MGnify/ENA primary metagenome ERZ780203 (study PRJEB29588, sample SAMEA2156577) | human gut metagenome | biome: human gut; feature: human-associated habitat; material: faeces | place: Denmark | collected 2008/2010 ...
ATGTCTTCTTTACTTCTGATTCAGGAACCAGATAAATCATGACAAGATCTTCCATTTGGTGATAGAGTGTGGAGTAGTTTAAACGAAAGGTCTCTCCACAGCTCGGGCAGGTATAAAGGAAAATAGATTGATTAAGTACCTTCTCTTTCATTTCAGGATCCAGTGCAGTATTAATACTGTCCCAGAGCTAAAATCCCCCTCATGATGGCAGGAAGGACAAGTTACCTTTTCTATATGATGTCTTGACATAAATGATCCTCCTTTCAGTGAGATAAATCTATAGCTTTTCTATTGTAGAATAATCTTATCCGCTATTATTTCGCCAGGAAATTACTCTGTATCTCCATCGGCATATGATAAGCCTGGCCTCGTTTTGTCAGGCTGTATAGTTTAAAGCTCATGAGTTCCGGAGTCGCATTCAAAGAGCTGCAGAGTCCGAAATAATCCAGGTCTTCGTTCTGAACCATATCTTCGATCTCCTCATCATTAATCAGAAGATCGGCAGCAAACAGATTGGCCTGGTATTCTGTATTATCTGTCATATTGTAGAGGGTATCATCTTGCATTGGAGCCATTTTCAGCTGGGAACGATGTAGGATGATATGCCCTAATTCATGGGCGGCAACGATCATCTTTTCTTCTTCTGAAAGGAAACTGCTGATCATGACATAGATTGTCTTACAGCTCATAAAACAATAGCCTTTCAGTGTCTTATATCTGGAAGTTTCACCGACCACAATGTTCATCTGATCCATGATCTCAAATGGATCTCGGGTTCCATATTTCTTGATTAATTTCTTTGTTTCTGTATATATGTAAGTGTTTCTCAAATAAATCACCTCAAAAGTAAAAAATAAAAAGGGCAGAAATATCCTTGTAACTATAAGGTAACAGATTAGGTGTACAATAATCCCGCCTTCTATTATTTTTCCTCTTGGTTTTTCAGATATTTTTTCGGTGTAAATTTCTTTGCACGTCTTTTGGAATCCAGATAAAGGCTCTGGATCTCATCCATAAAAGCTATTTTATCTTCGTCTGTCAGTGATCCACCAGCAAACATAGCTGCAGCCTGTTCCAGGATCTGCTGAGCCTGTCTGGCACCACGGTTACCAAACTGTTCGGATGCTTCTGTGATAAAAGCTTCATTCTCACTCATGAGATAAGAAACGTCACACTGTAATGCATCTGCCAGTTTCTGATACAGAACATTTTGTTTTGGAAAACGTCCTTCTACTTCCCAGGATCGAATAGTCCTATATGAAACACCAACCATACTGGCCAGTTCCTGCTGACTCATCTTTTTTTCTTTTCTTAATGATCTTACTTTTTCACCGAATGTCATAAACATACCTCTTTCTAAGCCCTGTCTTATAAGTTTCATTAGCCGCTTCAAGGCAAAACGGGAAATGTGTTTCCTTAAAAATAAAAATTAATCTTGACAAAGGGAAATATCTCTCCTATAATGTGAATCACAGATAAGGGAAACATCTTTCCTATAAGATACACAATATTTCCTCTTTTGTCAATGGATATGTGAAATGAATTTCCTGTAATTCAATGAAAACAGGAAGGATAGACAATCATTGATAGTCAAAATGGGATACATGTTACAAAAAGAGGAAAGACGTATGGGAGGTGGCAATGTGAGTCAGGATCAGACTTCTATTATCTGTATTGATTTGAAGTCCTTTTATGCTTCTGTAGAATGCGTAGAACGTGGGCTGAATCCATTTAAAACAAACCTGGTGGTTGCAGATCCTACCAGATCAAAGTCAACAATCTGCCTGGCAATCACTCCGGCCATGAAGGCGCTTGGCATCAAGAACCGGTGCCGGATCCATGAGATACCGGATTGTGTGAAGTACATTACAGCCATGCCGAGGATGCAGTTGTACATGGATTATTCCGCAAAGATCTATGGAATCTATCTGCGGTATGTCTCAAAAGAAGATATCCATGTGTACAGTGTTGATGAGTGTTTTATTGATGTGACAAACTATCTGCAGCTTTATCATCTCACTGCAAAAGAAATGGCGGTAAAGCTTATGCAGGCAGTCATGGAGGAAACTGGCATCACTGCAACTGCAGGTGTGGGAACCAATCTGTATCTTGCTAAGATTGCAATGGATATCGTAGCAAAGCATGTGGATGACCATATTGGAATCCTGGATGAATTCTCTTACAGAGAGCAGCTATGGGATCATAAACCATTAAGTGACTTCTGGAGGATTGGATCCCGGACCGAAAAAAAACTGGCCGGTTACGGGATCCATACGATGGGCGATATCGCAATGGCTTCTTTAAGATCCGAAGACTGGCTGTATAAGATGTTTGGGATTGATGCAGAGCTGTTGATCGATCATGCATGGGGTTATGAAACATGCCGGATGAGTGACATCAAGAACTATCATTCTGAGGAACACAGCCTATCGAATGGCCAGGTGCTGATGCGAAATTATTCTTTTGACGAAGCACTCGTGATTGTAAGGGAAATGACAGACAACCTGGTCCTGGATCTGTTTGAAAAGGGACTGGTGACAAGTTCTATCACCTTATGGATTGCATACGACCACAGGTATGAGCATGAGGCATCCAAAGGAACCGTAAAACTCGAAAGAGGAAGTAACAGTTCCAAAAAAATCATGGATGCAGTGGCAGATTTATATCTCAGGATTGCAGACAAATATACCGGAATTCGAAGAATCGAGGTGTGTGCGAACAGGGTTGCTCCTGAAAGTTATGTGCAGTACAGCCTGTTTGATGATCCCAAACAGACCGATAAGGAACGGCATTTACAGGAAGCAGTATTGAATGTAAAGCAGCGTTATGGAAAGAATGCGATCATGCGTGGATCCAATCTGCTGGAGTGTTCCACCTATAGAGAACGCAATGAACAGATTGGTGGTCACCGTGCTTAGAGGAGGTGCAAAAAGTGCTGGCAAGTGCATATCAACCGTATTTATATTTACCAAGACCGGTTTCCAGGAGGCATCCCATGGATGTAGGACGCAGGGCAAAACAGTTTGCTCCATTTGCGGCACTTCGTGGACTGGATGAAACGATCCGGCAACAGGAAATCATTTATGAACCAAAAAGAGATTTATCTGAGGAAAAGAAAAATGAGCTGGATATGAAATTAAGAATCCTGGCATATGGGATGAAGATACAGGCAACTTATTTTCAAAAATCCTGGAAGGATCCGTCAGTTGGCCAGTACCATACATTATCCGGAACCGTAGAATTTTTTGATCCATCAGTCCACTTACGGATCGATGATACTGAGATTCAGATCCAGGACATCTGTGATCTGACTGGTGATGTATTTGAAACTATTGAAATATCATGTTAATTAATCACAGCGGAATTTTTTATACCGGAAAGAGTGTGTGGTAGCTGGTGGAAGGATAAAAAAGGATGCACAGATCGACAAAGCAGATCTGATCAGAATAAAAATCGTGCTGTTCGTGCAGCTTTGGCACTTACGGAATGGATGGCATGATGCTCATAAGGCGGATTTGATTTCCCTTTGGTCCGTTGAGTAATAAATGGAGAAATATCTTATTGCTTAAAGGAGGAAGCCTATATGGGATCAGGTGCTATTAAATGGCATGTACACTGCTCTGTATGTGGAGCATTTATTGAAAAGAGCGCACAAAGCGATTCAGAAGTGGAGTGCAAAAAATGTCGCAGTACATTGGAGATATTTGTAAAGGATGATATGGTGTCGGTTCGTCCGATCCACATCCGAGATGAACAATTAAAGTCCAGGATGCGGACGTATTCCCGAAAGATGATGAATCAGGGATCATAACAGAATAGAATGAGCTGTCTGTAGTAAGTGTTGGATTTGGCAGGAACCATCAAGAACGCACCAGATAGCAAGAGTTTGTCAAGGAGCTGAACCTGACTGGAATCACTAAGAGCCCGGCAAAACATTTACGGATACACTGCAAGATCAGAAGTATTTTCTGGTTTTGGAGATTGTTGAAGTATTTGTTTTGTCGGGCTTTTTTGATGTATTTCAAAAAATTTTTAAATTTTTTGTCGTACCCCACTGTAAAACAGGCTCTCAGCGTTTCGTTATATAGAGGTTGAATTCTCTTCTGCAAAAATAATTGCAGAGAGAGATTTTGATAATATGACACAAAGGAGGAAGCAAAGATGACTGAAATCGAATACCAGGAATTTGTAAGACATTGTCCTTACGATGCTATGGGCGATTATTCCATGTTTCGCAAACAGCAAACAGAGAATAAATCAGAAAATCCACATAGCAACTGAATAAGCCAGGCAATCTGGCAAACGTAATCTAAACGCAGATACATGCGTTACAAAGGAGTCGCGGACTCCCGTTCAAAAAAAACGGGTGAGTTCGTGACCTCTTGTACTGCAGTTCTTTATGTCTGTGCAGAAATTTCATAAAAGATGGAATGGACCACCCGGAGCCGAAAGGCAGAAAGGTGGTCATTATGTTGACATTAAAAGAACTGAAGAAAATCGTGAAAGTTGCTGATGTGGAGAAAAGAATCCCAAGCGTGAAATCCTTGAAAGAACACAAAGTTGTAGTAAAAGAAATGATCAATGCAGATACAACGATCTCTGTTTATGATCACGGATATGTGCTTTATACAGCGGGAAATCAATCAACCGTATTTCCATTGCATAGTTGTGATGACTATGAATATGTGAGTGTAACTGGCGATAACAAGGAATTCAATAAAGAGTTCTTTGATAATGAAAACTGGTATATCCGTCTGCTGATGGAGGCTGAAGACCGTATGGCATACAGCCAGAGCAAAATCAGCACCAATCATGGTGTGTTTTCTAACAGCGATGTTACAGATGATGCGGAGATTATGAGAGGATCTTCAAAAGATTTTGTTGACGATGTTATCGACAGAGAAATTCTAAACGCTTTGATCAAAGAGTTAACAGAGAGACAAAAGACGGTACTCAATCTGGTTTATTTCGAGGAAATGCGTCAGCAGGATGTCGCAGATTATCTGGGAATCAAACAGCAGAGTGTAAATGACCTCCTGAACAGGGCATTAAAAACGATGAAAAAAAAGGCGGAAAACGAAGAATTTTAAAAAAATTTTAAAAAAATTGAATTAGACCACTGTAAAACAGGCTCTGAGCGTTTCGTTATATGAAGGGTTTGCATAGAACACCTTCATGTACCTTGAAAAATGAATAGCCTGCCCGGAGTGATATTTGGTTTGAACATGCATAGAGCGAAAAGCTGCGTGTCTGCCAGAAGAAAACGTATCAGAGATGGAAACTGATATAGGAACGGATCCGGGAAAGAAAACAGGAAAACGCTTAAATCTTAAATCAAAATAAAATGTCTGAATCTGAAAAGAGGATGACAGTAGAAATCATGTGGCGGTATTTGTGACAAACAGGTACCGCCATATATTTGTGCTGTTATCTCAGCTTGTGCTGACTGTCCCAAATAGCGCAAATTTCAGGAAAGGAGGCGATCATCTTCGTATAAAAGATAATACGCAGACACGAACAGATAACCATACACAAAAAAATCAGAAAGGAAGGATTTAAGAGAATGAACGTGAAAAAGAAAGCACGCAGGGTGATGTCCGGTTTACTGACTGCAGTAACGGTTCTATCGACGGTACTCTCTCCCGCTGTTGCCTATGCTTCTGATGATGCCGGATCTGTAAAAAAGATTCCGTATTATGAGGAGATCAAGGATCAGTTGGATGAAGATGAAGTGGTAACTGCAAAGGATTATGAGATCAAGGTTGGAGACAATTTCGATGTAAAGAGTGATTATACCGGTCTTACGATCCAGGATGACAGCAAAGTAAAAGTTACATTTCAGGAAGCAAAAGATACGGATGGAAATGACTTTTCTACCGATTATGCCAATTCCTATAAGGCAGTCTATTATGTAGAACCACAGACAACGGATCACCCAACCTACCAGATCAATCGAAAGATCGTGGTAAAAGAAGCGGATCAACAGAAAGATTCGCAGTCAGAAAGTTCTTCTGATCAGGATGCTGGTTCTTCCGATAAGACAGAAACAGAGGATTCTGAGGCTGACTCGTCTACAGAGGAAACTGATGCTGCTGACACGGAGAGCAAAACAGAACTGACAGAAAAAGAATTTGATGCAGAGATCGAAGCAACTGAAGACCAGGAGACCGTTGATCCGGAAACAGGGATCACACTCTCTGAGGTCATGCAGGAAGCAGTTGACCAGGAAGTTGCTCTTGCAGATCTTGAAGCAGGCGAAAGTATTACTTTCGATATGCCAATGATGCTTGCTTCTGGTGAGACAGGAACAAAATCAGTCACCGTCACAGCCGGTTCCTGGTACTATTACGCAGATTATGGATTAGGTTCTTATCTGACTTGTCCATATTATGTGAAATGGGGAAGCATCAATGCGACAGCATACTGTGTTGAACCATCAAAAAAAGGACCGGGAAATGGAACTTATACGATCCAGAAACTTGCCGATGGAAAGACACTTGCAAAGGTCTGCTATTACGGAACAAAAGCAAGTGATGAGAATGGTTTCTTCGATGAGAAACATCCGGATTTTCCGGCAGGAAAGAGATTCATTATTACGCATCTTGCAGCGGCTTATGCAAATGGATCCAGTGACTGGGCATCCGGAACCAATGCAACAGGAAAGAACCTGGCAATGGAGCTTTACAATTATTGTGTAAATATGCCGGACATTCCGTCTGTAGATATGAGCTTTTCCGAATCTAATGTAAAGGCTTATGTGGAAGGAAACAGCCAGCGAACAAGCGTGATCACATTCAAAGCAGATAAACTGCAGACAATCACATTTAAGTTGCCAAGCGGTGTAAAGCTTGTAAATGTGACAACCGGTAAAACCAGTGCTGCAGGAGCAAGTGTAGAAATCAGTGGAGGTACACAGTTTTATCTGACAGCACCACTTGATCAGGCAGAGAGCGTCAGTGCTACATTTTCTTCTCAGATGAAGGGAAGTATTGATAAAGAATACTCTGCTTACAAGATTGTGACAGGATCCGGAACACAGGATCTGGCTCTTGTTTTCGGTGAAGGTGTCGGAAATGAGAAATATGTGGATTTTAAAGTAACCTGGACAAAAGAATGTAAGGTATCCATTGTAAAGAAAGACCAGGATACAGGCAATGCACTGGCTGGTGCAGTGTACGGGATCTATTCCGATGCTGCATGTACAAAGCTGATTGCAGAGATGCCTGCAACAGATCAGAATGGTGCTTCACAGCTCACAATGGAAAAGACACAGGAAGTTGTTTATCTGAAAGAAATCTCTGTTCCAACAGGATATCAGATTGATACAAAGTCTTATAATGTGACTCTTGCTATCGGAAAGACAACGACTAAAAATGTAACAGACAAACGTGTAAATGCAAAGATCAACATTGCAAAACAGGATGCTGAGACAGGGAATGCAGCACAGGGGGATGCAACGCTGGAAGGTGCAGTATATGGCCTTTATGCAAGGGAAGATATTGTTCATCCGGATGGAAGAACCGGAACGATCCATAAGAAAGACAGCCTGATCACATCCCTGACAACGGATAAGAATGGCGAAGCTTCTGTATCGGATCTCTATCTTGGAAAGTATTATCTGAAAGAGCTTAGTGCTCCGGTGGGATACGTACTGGATCCGACAGAACATGATGTGGACTGTACTTACGAAGGTGCTACTGTTCCGACAGTAGAAAGAACTTCTGTATGTAAAGAAACTGTCGTCAAACAGCCATTCCAGATCATTAAGGCAGCAAACAATGGAAAAACCGATGCAGATCTTCTTAAGGGAGTTGGTTTTTCAGCATGGCTTGTCAGTGATCTGAAAGTAAAGGCAGATGGAAGTTATGATTTTGATTCAGCCAGACCGGTTGTACTGACTGCAGATGGACAGACAGAAATGTTTACCGATGAAAAAGGATATGCAAGATCGATTCCGCTTCCATATGGAACTTATGTGGTAAGAGAAACCACAAGCAAACACAACTATGCACCGGTTGATGATTTTGTAGTGAAGATCACAGAGAATTATCCGGATACACCGCAGACATGGCGAGTGCTTCTGGATAAAGAATTCAAAGCAAAATTAAAGATTATCAAAAAGGATGCAGAAACACAGAAATCTGTACTCCTGGCAAATACTGAGTTCAAGGTATACGACCTGGATAACCAGAAATATGTGGAACAGACAACATCCTATCCGAAGCCAACAGTACACAAATCTTATTTCACAAACGAGGAAGGATACCTGGTACTGCCGAGAAATCTGAAACCTGGTAACTACCGGATTGAGGAAGTGACGGCACCCGATGGGTACACAATATCCAAAAACTATGTGACAGTTGCAGTTGATACAGATACTGCTTATCTGACCGATCCTGTCACAGGAGATGCAGTCATTGATGTGGAATATACCAATGCCTCGGTCAAAGGTCAGTTAAAGATCTATAAACAGGGTGAAGTGTTAAAGGGATTTGATAAGGACTTCCAGTATGAAATGGCTGGACTTGCAGGTGCTGAATTTGAAGTCTATGCGGCAGAGGATATTTATACTGCCGATCATCAGGTAGATGCAGATGGACAGAGAACTCTGTATTTTGCAAAGGATGCACTGGTAGCAACCGTCACAACGGATGCAGATGGTTATGCAACCGTAAAGAATCTTCCACTTGGCAGGTACTATGTTAAAGAGAAGAATGCACCGGACACTTATGTGTTAAATACCGTGCTGGAAAATGTCGAATTTGCTTATGCGGATCAGGATACTGCAGTGATCGAGAAAGAAATCTCTGTCACAGATGAACGACAGAAAGTGTCGATTACTGTCGAAAAACAGGATGCTGAGACAGGCAATACAGTAGCCGGAGCAGTGTTCGGTATTTACAATGCAAAAGACATTCAGACGAAAGATGGAAAAGTGATCGTTAAAGCAGATACTCTTTTACAGGAAATGACTTCTGATGAAAAAGGTCAGGCAGCATGTACACTGGATCTTCCACTTGGAAGCTATTATGTAAAAGAACTGAAAGCACCAGATGGATTCGTATCTTCGGATGAAGTACTGAGATTTGATGCTTCTTATCAGGGGCAGGATGTACAGACAGTAACATTAAAATCCGTAAAGAAGAACCAGCCGACAACTGTTGAGATCACAAAATCAGATGCAACAACCGGTGTAGAACTGGATGGAGCTTATCTGAAAGTAACGGATAAAGATGGAAACGTGGTAGACAGCTGGACATCTTCCAAAGGAGCACCACATGTGATCAAATATCTGAAAGTGGGTGAAACTTATACCCTCCATGAGGAATTTGCACCGCATGGTTATCTGGTAGCCAATGATGTGACATTCACAGTCAAAGATACCGGAGAGGTCCAGAAAGTGGAAATGAAGGATGAGGTACCGGTTGGTGAACTCATCATCAACAAAAAGGGAGAATTCCTGGATTCTGTTACACTGGCCGATAAGGTCAAAGGTGTGGTGGAACACATTTTCAACTATGTAACTGGAAAGCTGACAGATGTTACGTTTGAAGTCTATGCTGAGGAAGACATTAAGGCTGCCGATGGCGTCAGTGACGATTACTATAAAAAGGATGAACTGATTGCAACAATAAAGACAGATGAAACCGGTATTGCAAAACTGGAAAATCTTCCACTTGGTAAATACTATGTGAAAGAAACAGGAACTGCTTACGGTCATGTACTGGATGGTGAGATCCGTCATGTAGATCTGACTTACGTGGATCAGAATACACCAGTTGTAGTCTATGACAAAGACTGGCAGAACAACCGCCAGAGAGTAGAAGTCAGTGTACTTAAGAAAGAAAAAGATTCTGACCGTACATTGGAAGGCGCTATCTTTGGATTATTTGCCAAAGAAGACATTAAGTCTGAGACAACTGGTAAAGTCCTGATCGAAGCCAATGAGATCATTGAACTGAAATCTACGGATGAAGAAGGAAAGATCACATTTGTTGCAGATCTTCCAATAGGAGCCACTTACTATGTAAAAGAACTCTATGCACCGGATGGATTCGTAACCAACGATGAAGTAAAGGAATTTACTTTTGAGTATGCAGGTGAGAATCAGCCGACTGTAACCTATGATTTTACCTTTGAGAATCAGCCAACCGTTGTAGAATTTACCAAATCCAGTCTGACAACCGGAAAAGAACTTCCAGGATGTAAGCTGAAAGTGGTAGATGCCGATGGAAATATCGTGGATGAATGGACTTCCGGTAAAGAAGCACATGTGATCCGTGAGCTGACTGTCGGAAAAGAATACGCACTGGTTGAAACAAAACCTGCTGATGGTTACGTGACAGCTGAAAGCGTGAAGTTCACGATCAAAGATACTGCCGATGTGCAGAAAGTTGAGATGAAGGATGATGTAACGAAGGTGAAAATCTCCAAACAGGATATCGCCGGAAAAGAACTTCCGGGAGCGAAACTCACAATCCTTGATCAGGATGGAAAAGTTGTGGAAAGCTGGACCAGTACAGAGAAAGCACATTACATCGAAATGCTTCCGATCGGAAAATACACTCTCCGTGAAGAAACAGCACCGGATGGCTATCTGGTTGCAAAAGATGTGGAATTCGAAGTAAAGGATACCAGTGTAGTACAGCATGTAACCATGGTGGATGAGGAAAAACCGGCAGAAAAGACACCGGAAGGTGGAAAACCTGTCAGTGATTCACCAAAGACTGGGGATAACACCAATCTGTGGCTGTGGTTTATGCTTCTCGGCATTGGTGCGACTGGTACAGGAGCCCTTGCATTTATGAGAAAAAAGAAACACTAATTAAATAAGAATGAGCGTTCATGGAAACCGAAAGGAATCTGTGGACGCTTTTTTAGATGGGAGAAACCATGAGAAATATCATTATTTTTGTTGCTCTTCTGGGAGCAGCGGCAATATTTACAGTTTTGTATTGTCTCATTGCTGCCGGAAGTCAGGCAGAGAAAAAACTGACAGAAATCATGAGAAAAGAGGAAGAACAGAATGAAGACTAATAAAGATCTGATCATAGAACCAAATGCAGCTATTGAGGGAAGAAAGTACAGCGAAGAAAAGCCATGGTCCTGCAAGTACTGTTACTGGTGGGGAGGCAAAAAGAAAGGCTGTAGCTTGAAACAGTGCCACTATCTGCTTCCGGAAAAGAAAAAAGCAGTAAAAACAACACCATGTGGTGGCTGTCCGTATGGAAAACATGTTCCATGCATCGGATATTGTATTGCCCGTCTTCATTCTGAAATGAAAGGAAAGAAAGGACGTGGGTAATTGCAGGAAGAAGTAAATCAGAAAGTGATCAGCCTGAGCATCCAGGGAGTCAAGATTACTGCCAGTGTGCTAAAAGCAGCCCTTCGGAAGTTCCTGGAAATGGACAACCGGAGGAAACAGAAAGCAACGCAGGTGAAAATGGCTGAAAAGACCGGACGGGCTCAGGAGAAAGGAAGGGAAAAAGCCCGAAAAAAGATTGAAAAGAAAAAGCCACATGGAAAGCAGACCATCAAGCAGTTGAATGCACAGGGAGTACAGCTTTCCAACATAAAGATCACAGATGAAAATATCAAATCCTTTGACCGTGTGGCAAGAAAGTACGGGATTGATTACAGCCTGAAAAAAGAAGTCGGTGCTGATCCACCAAAATATCTGGTCTTCTTTAAGGCTAAAGATGTGGATGTGATGACAGCGGCTTTCCGGGAATATGCCGGAGTAGAACTGAAAAAGAAACAGGTGAAGAAACCATCTGTCAGAAAGAAACTGCAGAAATCTGTAGAAAGAAAAGCAAAGCACCGCCAGCGTGTGAAGCAGAGACAAAAATCCAGAGGTCAGGAACGATGATGAGGGAGAAATTACAGAAGATCCAGATCAAACGGCTGGTGATCTTAAATCTCCCATATTTCTTTATCTTCTATGTAGCAGATAAAGGATCCTGGCTGTACCGGCATTGCCTGGGAGAAAGCATGGTCCAGAGACTTGGCGTGATGTTAGTCAATTTTCGACTGGCATTTTTAAGCTGGCTGCCAAGTATCGCTTTGCAGGACCTTACAGTAGGTGTTCTGGCTGCAGGTGCATTAAAACTGGTTGTCTACTATCGTTCTAAAAACGCAAAGAAGTTCCGGCAGGGTGTGGAGTATGGATCTGCAAGATGGGGAAACAGAAAAGATATCGAACCCTTCATGGATCCGGTTTTTGAAAACAATGTCATCCTCACAGAAACAGAACGTCTGACCATGAACAGCCGACCAAAAGCTCCGAAGTATGCCAGAAATAAGAATGTGATTGTTATCGGTGGTTCCGGATCCGGAAAGACAAGATTCTATGTGAAGCCCAATCTTATGCAGATGACGGACCACGTATCCTATGTGGTCACCGATCCGAAGGGAACGATCATCGTTGAATGCGGGAAGATGCTGGTAAATGGAGGATACCGGATCAAGGTATTAAATACGATCAACTTTAAAAAGTCCATGCATTACAATCCGTTCCATTATATCCGGAGTGAAAAAGACATCTTGAAGCTGGTCAATACCATTATCGCGAATACCAAGGGTGAGGGCGAAAAATCAACGGAAGATTTCTGGGTCAAGGCCGAACGTCTATTGTATTCTGCACTGATCGGATACATCTGGTATGAGGCACCAGAGGAAGAACAGAACTTTTCTACTTTGTTGGAATTTATCAATGCCAGTGAGACCAGGGAGGATGATGAAGAATTTAAAAATGCAGTGGATGAATTGTTTGAAGAACTGGAAGCAGAAAATCCGGAACACTTTGCAGTAAGGCAATATCGCAAGTACAAGCTTGCTGCCGGCAAAACTGCAAAATCGATTTTGATTTCCTGTGGTGCCAGACTTGCACCATTTGACATTCAGGAACTAAGAGAAATTATGTCGTATGACGAAATGGAACTGGATATGATCGGCGATCAGAGAACAGCCATGTTTGTCATCATCAGTGATACAGATGACACATTCAACTTTGTGGTAGCGATTATGTACACCCAGCTCTTTAACCTGCTTTGTGATAAAGCGGATGATGAGCATGGAGGCAGGCTCCCTTATCATGTACGGCTGCTTCTTGATGAGTTCAGCAATATCGGACAGATTCCAAAATTCGACAAATTGATTGCTACGATCCGAAGCAGGGAAATCTCCGCTTCTATCATCTTGCAGTCACAATCTCAGCTGAAAACTATCTATAAGGATGCTGCTGAGACGATCACAGGTAACTGTGACACCGTTCTTTTCCTGGGCGGAAAGGAAAGCTCCACACTGAAAGAAATATCAGAAACCCTGGGAAAGGAAACCATTGATCTTTACAACACATCAGACACCAGAGGCAGCAACCGGTCCTATGGGCTGAACTATCAAAAGACTGGAAAAGAACTGATGAGTAGAGATGAGCTGGCGGTCATGGATGGAGAAAAATGTATCTTACAGCTTCGAGGAGTCCGGCCGTTTTTAAGCAACAAATATGACATCACAAAGCATAAACGGTACAAAGAGCTTGCCGATTTTAATAAGAATAATGCGTTTGATGTCGAAAAGTATCTGGCACACCGACTGGTGATGTCGGAAGATACAGAATTTGAAATGTATGAAGTAACTGTAACACAAGAAGACGTATCAGTGATTGAAGCTGAGGAAGGTGAGGACTGATATGAAAGAAAGAATTCGAGCACCCTGCTACTACTGATAAGGGTACAAAAAGGTCTGAATAAAAGGGAAAGGAGTAGAGCCAAACGCTTACAGACCATAAGAAAAAGCGTTTGTTCATACATTTGATTATGGCTTTTTTTAGCAGTGCAATCAATATCCTTCAGACACTGGTCGTTGCAATCGGTGCCGGTCTTGGTGTCTGGGGCGTAATCAACCTGATGGAAGGTTATGGAAACGACAACCCGGGTGCAAAATCCCAGGGAATTAAGCAGCTGATGAGCGGTGGTGGTGTTATCCTGATCGGAACACAGCTGATCCCGCTTCTGAGTGGATTATTTGGTTAAGAGAAAGGAGTAGAGATCCATGTTCAGTCAGATTTTTGATGCGATTGAGGAATGGATGAGGGAACTCTTAACCGGGATGATCACTTCCAACCTGGACACGATGTTTACTGATGTCAATCAAAAGACTGGTGAGATTGCCACCCAGGTTGGACAGACCCCGCAAGGGTGGAACGGCAGCATATTCAGTATGATCCGGAACCTATCGGATTCCGTGATCATGCCGATCGCAGGTATTATTATCACACTCGTACTCTGCTACGAATTGATTTCTATGCTGACCGAGCGCAACAACATGCATGATATTGATACCTGGATGTTTTTCAAGTACTTCGTAAAAATGTGGATCGCTGTTTATCTGGTGAGTAACACATTTACGATCACAATGGCGGTATTCGATGTGGGCCAGCACGTGGTTAATTCTGCGGCCGGTGTTATCAGCGGAAGTACCGCCATTGATATTTCTTCGGCATTGACGGATCTTTCCGCAACCCTGGAAAGTATGGAAATCGGAGAACTTGTTGTATTGGCGCTGGAAACCCTTATCGCCGGCTTCTGTATGAGAATCCTGTCTGTACTGATCACAGTGATCATGTATGGACGTATGATAGAGATTTACCTATATACCTCAGTTGCGCCGATTCCATTCGCAACTATGAGTAACAGAGAATGGGGACAGATCGGCACGAATTATTTCAGAGGACTCTTTGCCCTGGCTTTCCAGGCATTTCTGATGATGGTATGCGTTGCAATCTATGCAGTGCTTGTTGCAGGTATCCAGTATTCAGATAATCTGAGTTCTTCATTATTTGGCGTTATGGCTTACACAGTAATCTTATGTTACAGCCTCTTTAAGACGGCCTCTTTAAGTAAGTCGATATTCAACGCGCACTAAATTACAGGAAGGAGTGAAAATCATGGCATATGTCAGCGTACCGAAAGATTTAACGAAGGTAAAAAATAAAGTAGCATTTAACCTGACCAAAAGACAGCTGATCTGTATCGGTATAGGTGCTGCAATGGGAATTCCAAGCTATTTCCTCTTGCGAAATGTGATGGGAAACAGTAATGCAGCAACGGTCATGGTGCTTTTGATGTTACCGGCATTTTTATTTGCCATGTACGAAAAAGACGGGATGCATCTTGAAGATGTTCTGATGCACATGATCCGGGTGAAGTTTCTTCGTCCACCCGTCAGAAAATATGAGACTGAAAACTATTATGAAACAGATCCGGAACAGATCAGACAGTCACCGGATGCAGGAAAACCGAAAGGAGGAAAAACGGTTGCGAAAAAAGAAAAATAAGAAAACTGTCGCAGATACCGGGTACAAAAAAGTAGACAGAAAAGAGAAAAAGAAAAAGGAAAAGCAGGAAGAAAAACGCAGGAAGAAAAAACTGTCTGTTCAGCAGTCGATCGCTTATAAGGAAATGGGAAGAGATGGAATCTGCAGGGTACAGGGAAAAACTTATTCTAAGTGCATCCGCTTCTATGACATCAACTACCAGCTGGCTCAGAACGAAGATAAAAATGCGATCTTTGAAAACTGGTGTGATTTTCTCAATTACTTTGATGCCAGTATTCATTTTCAGCTGAGCTTTATCAATCATAAAAGTAGCATGAAAGAATTTGAACAGGTCATCCGGATTCGTCCTCAGGATGATGCCTTTGACGATGTTCGTATGGAATATGCCAAGATGCTGAAACAGCAGCTGGCGAAAGGAAATAATGGACTGGTGAAATCAAAATATATCACCTTTTCCATCGAAGCAGATAATATCCGGGAAGCAAAGCCAAAGCTGGAACGTATTGAGTCAGATATTCTGAATAATTTCAAGATCCTTGGAGTTCCGGCCTATCCATTGAATGGAGTGGAAAGACTGCAGATTTTATATGAGACTTTCAATCCAGACAATATGACAGACTTTCAGTTTGATTATGGTTCCATGATCCGTACTGGACTCAATACCAAAGATTATGTGGCACCGACCAGTTTTGTATTCAAGGACAGAAATACATTCCGCATGGGAAATACCATCGGAGCAGTCTCTTATTTGCAGATCCTGGCACCGGAGCTTACAGATAAAATGCTTGCAGAATTTCTGGATATTGATAAGAACCTCATCGTCAATCTGCATGTCCAGTCTGTGGATCAGATGAAGGCAATCAAGCTGGTAAAAAGCAAGGTTACAGATATCAACAGAATGAAAATTGAAGAGCAGAAAAAGGCGGTAAGATCTGGATACGATATGGATATCATCCCATCGGATCTGAATACTTATGGCGGAGAAGCCAAACGTCTTTTGGAAGATCTGCAGTCACGAAATGAGCGTATGTTCCTTGTAACAGCGCTCTTTTTAAATACTGCAAAGACAAAACAGGCACTGGATAATGCCATCTTCCAGACGGCCGGTATTGCACAGAAATATAACTGTGTGCTGAAACGTCTGGATTATCAGCAGGAAGAAGGATTGATGAGCAGTGTTCCGTTGGGAGTAAATCATATCCCAATCAGGCGGGCTCTTACGACTACCAGTACAGCAATCTTTGTTCCGTTTACGACACAGGAACTTTTTATGGCAGGAGAATCCTTATATTACGGATTGAATGCACTCAGTAACAACATGATCATGGTGGATCGTAAAAAGCTGAAAAACCCGAATGGACTGATCCTTGGTACGCCTGGATCCGGTAAATCCTTTGCAGCAAAAAGAGAAATCACCAACGCTTTCTTTGTTACGAAGGATGACATTATCATCGGAGATCCGGAGGGTGAGTATTACCCACTGGTCCATGCACTTGGCGGACAGGTCGTACACATTTCACCAACCAGTAAGGATTATATCAATCCGATGGATATCAATATGGATTATTCCGATGATGACAATCCACTTGGTGTAAAATCCGATTTTGTCCTGTCCTTATGTGAGCTGATCATGGGAAGCAGGGATGGTATTGAAGCAGAGGAAAAATCAGTGATCGACCGTTGTCTTCCACTGGTGTATCAGAAGTACTTTGCAGATCCAAAACCGGAAAATATGCCGGTCCTTGGTGACCTGTATGATTGCCTCAGAAAGCAGAAAGAACCCCAGGCCCAGAGAATTGCAACAGCACTGGAAATCTATGTAAATGGATCACTGAAAGTATTCAACCATAGAACCAATGTGGAACTGAATAACCGTATTGTCTGCTTTGATATTAAGGAACTTGGAAAGCAGCTGAAGAAAATCGGAATGCTCATCGTCCAGGATCAGGTATGGAACAGAGTTACAATCAACCGTGGCATCAAATCTACCAGGTACTATATCGATGAATTCCACCTTCTGCTCAAAGAAGAACAGACAGCAGCTTATTCCGTAGAAATCTGGAAGAGATTCAGAAAATGGGGAGGCGTACCGACTGGAATCACACAGAATATCAAAGATCTTCTTGCCAGCAGGGAAATTGAAAATATCTTTGAGAACAGTGATTTTATCCTGATGCTGAACCAGGCTGCAGGTGACAGACAGATCCTTGCAAAACAGCTGAATATTTCCCCATATCAGTTGTCTTATGTGACGAATTCCGGGGAAGGAGAAGGACTTCTTTTCTATGGAACAACAATTATTCCATTTAAGGACAAGTTCGATAAGAACTTGAAGCTGTACAGTTTGATGACTACAAAACCGGAAGAAGTTGAAAAACGAGAGAAAGAAATGGAGGCGGAAAAGCATGAAGGAAATCGATAAGATCCGAATCAGGCAGTGGAACCAGGATAATCCTTACATTCAGATGAAAAATCTGGAAAATGCACAGCCTGGATACCGTGTTCATACAGTCAATGATGATCATCATCTGTATGAACTTCCGCTGGAAACACAGAACATTATCCTTGACTGGGTATTCTGGAATTTTTATCCGGCACAGAAAATCTATCCGCATCTTACCAGTGATGATCTGAAAGAAGTTTTGTATAAACGTACCCAGATCCATCTGCACAACAATCAGTTCAAGGAGGCTATGCTGATTAATGGTTTCTGGCCGAGAGATCCGAGTGAATTGAACTGGGTATTTCATATCCAGGCGAGCTCTCCAGCAATCAGGACACAGGCAGATGGTTATCCTGGTATCCCGATTATAGGACGCCAGGAACTGAATGAGTACAGAAAGAAAAGTTGTGCCAGGAGGTGATGACCTATAGCTGGAAAAGAATTTAAAGGCAAAGATAAAAAGGTCGCAAAGATGACCAGGGATGGTTTGACAGAAGAAAATCTTCGTGATGGTAGTGTAAAAGATATCAGTCACAGGAGTCGAGGACGACCGGAAAATAAGGAAGAATTTGTTCCTGAACGGGAACGGAAAAAGGCTGAGAATGAAGATTCAAAATCAGGAAAAGGAAAACGACTGCAGATGGAGAAAATCCGTAAATCTTCTGCCAGGCAGGAAGCTGTTGAGGATACAGTTGAAGTTACACCGGAAGAAAAAGTATCCGGATATCGAAAGAAACTGCATCGTTATGAAAAAATCCCGGATGATGATAATAATCTGAACAGCCAAAAGAAATCCATTCGGAAGAAACAGTTGCAAAAACAGATGACCAAAGAACAAGCAAAAGCCGGAAGATTATCTTTTGATGATGAAGGAAATCAGATGGTGAAAGGTGCTGGCATGAAACCGGGAGGGACAGCCGGGAAATACATTGCTACACAAGCTGTTATATCTGGCATAAAAGCAGTCTCTCCCGAAGAGGAAGAAACAGATGAAAATGCAGGTGTGGAAAGTGCCAGACTTGTAGAGCGTGAAACAGAAGATGCGTTACGTGGTCTGCGTCATGCTCAGATCCGAAGCAAACGAACGGATGTGAAAACCCATCGCAGAGGTTATCGTGAGGCTACCGTAGAAAAGAAACTGAAATTTGGTTCTGCAGAAAGTATGGAAGGAGTCAAGAATGCAGAAACGGTAAAGAAAGCCGAACAAAAGAGACATTTCTATAACCGCTTCTTCCAGAAAAAACGATATAAGGATGCTTACCGAGCAGCCAGAGCCGGAAAATCCGCTGACAGTCTGGGTGGAGCAACAACCATTGCCGGTGTTGAGAACATGACGGTAAAAGCAAAGATCGCCTTGAAAGAGATCATAAAGCGTAATCGTGCCATGTTCGCAGGCATCGGTATTTTTGCGCTTCTTTTTCTAGTCATTTCAGTATCTCTGGGGAGCTGCAGTGCTTCTATCGAGGGAGCTGGATCTGTGATCGGTATTACAACGTATCCAAGTTCAGACGAGGATATCTATGCTGCCGAAAACAGATATGCTGCTTTGGAAAGTGCCTTGAACCAGCAGATTAATGAGATGGAACGAAGACATCCGAATTATGACGAGTATCAGTACAACATTGCTGAGATTGGTCATAATCCATACCATCTTATCTCGTATCTTACTGCAAAATATGGGGACTGGACGTACTCAGATGTTGAAAATGAACTGCAAGCTCTTTTTGAAGCACAATATCATCTGAATACGGAAGGTCGAACAGAAACGGTGACAGAAACCAGAAATGTTCGAGTCGGAGAATCATTGGGACAGGTAGTGACCAGTGGATATTGTAACTGTCGAATCTGCTGTGGTGTATGGTCAGGCGGACCAACTGCCAGTGGTGCATATCCAACTGCAAACCATACCATTGCCGTAGATGCTTCCAATCCGTTTGTGCCGATTGGCACTAAGGTAGTAATGAATGGTGTGGAATACACAGTTGAGGATACCGGAGCCTTTGCAAGATATGGTGTGCAGTTTGACGTTTACTATGATAACCATGCTGCAGCCTCTGCTCATGGACACCAGACCTGGGAAGCCTATATCGCAGATGACAATGGCAGTCAGGAAGTAACGGTTACCAGTACAAGCACTAAGAAGATTCTATATGTGACACTGACAAATGGAAGCTTTGATGCTGTGGCAAGAGCCAATCTGAATGCAGAGCAGCTGATTATTTACAATGCATTAAATACGACCTATGGAAACAGAAATTATCTGTGGGATGTAAACAATGTGACCAGTGGATCAGGCGGTAATGGAATGAGTTATGAGATTCCACCGGAAGCACTGCAGGATGAAGAATTTGCCCGGATGATCCGAGAAGCAGAAAAATATCTGGGAGTACCTTATGTATGGGGTGGCTACTCTCCATCTGGATTTGACTGCTCAGGTTTCGTATCCTATGTCCTTAACCATTGTGGTAATGGATGGAACTATGGACGATTGACCGCAGAAGGATTAAGAGGCGTATGTACTTATGTATCACCGGGAGAAGCAAAACCAGGAGATCTGATTTTCTTCCAGGGAACGTATAACACATCCGGTGCAAGCCATGTGGGTATCTATGTCGGTAACAATATGATGATCCATTGCGGGGATCCGATCCATTACTCAAATATCAGCACATCCTACTGGCAGCAACATTTCATGTGCTTTGGAAGACTGCCATAAAGGGGTGAACGAAGGGAGGTGAAAGTTTGAATAAAAAGATTAAAAAATATCTGGATGAGATTGCCAAGACAGAGAAAAAGATCGCGGATCTGCAGCAATATCTTAGGGGTGTCCAGGCTGCATTAAAGCAGGAAGAGGACAATGAGATGATCAGGTGCATCCGTGGTATGAAGATGGATAATGATCAGTTATATGATCTTTTGGATGGTATCCAGAGTGGAAAAGTTAAATTTCAGGTAAGCAGGGAGTCTGACGATGAAGGTTCAGGCTCCTTTGTATTCACAGAAGAAAATAAGGAGGAATATCAGAATGGTGAAATGGAAGAAAATGAATAAGAAAATGGCAGGACTGCTGTTGGGAGTCATGATGCTTTTTACAGCATCAACCACAGCATTTGCCTATGTGGATGAATCAGCAGAGGCATCCAAAGTAGAGACAACTCAGACGGAACAGTCAACAGACAAAGAAGAGAAAAAGGACGAGGCGACAAACACAAACGAGGTGCTGCCAGAAGATGGAACAGACCAGGGAACTGCATTTACGACACCTGGCAATGGTGAAGTCAAGGATGACATTACCGATGATTCCACAAAGGAATTTCTTACGGTTACAACGAAGAATAACAACACTTTCTATATCGTGATCGACCGCAGTGCCACATCCCAGAATGTCTATATGTTATCTCAGATTGATGAGAATGATCTGTCCGAGTTTCTGGATAAAGACAGTACAGCTGCTGTTGTAACACCACAGCCGGATACATCGAAGGTTGTGCTGGATGAGACAAATAATGAGGATGTAGACAAGGAAGCTACTGTTGATCCTGAGAAAACATCATCTGCAAAAACCAATATGGGTGCAATGGCAACAATCCTGATTTTGGCTCTCGGCGGCGTGGCAGCTTACTACTACTTCAAGATCTATAAACCTAAAAAAGAGGAAGATGAGGATGATCAGCCGGAAGGTTTGGAAACAGGTGGACTGGAAGAAGTTCCGGATGAGGAAGAGTCTGAAGACGAAGATTTTGAAGAAAATGAAAAATAAATAAACTTTTTTAGCGGAGGGGGCTGTAAAACATGCTCTCTCCGTTTCGTTATATGAAGGAGGTAATACATCTTGTATTTAGTAATTGCAGAAAAACCAAGTGTATCAAGAGCAATCGCAGAAGTGATTGGAGCACAGGAACGAGAAGACGGATATTTACAAGGAACCGACTGTATGGTCAGCTGGTGCTTCGGACATCTGGCCGAATATGTTTCACCGGATGCTTACGATGAGAAATTTAACCAGTGGAGATATGAAGATCTCCCGATCATCCCGAAAGACTGGAAAGTTACAGTCTCAGAAGATAAGAAAGATCAGTTCTATATCTTAAAAAGACTGCTCAACAGTCCGGAAATTGAATACGTCGTAAATGCCTGTGATGCCGGACGTGAAGGAGAATTAATCTTCAAACATGTCTATGACTTATCCGGAAGTAAAAAGCCGGTGAAACGATTATGGATCAGTTCTCTGGAAGATTCAGCAATCCTTGATGGAATGCAGCATCTGAGATCCGCAGAGGAATACCGACATCTGGCCGAAGCTGCTGTATGCCGTTCTCAGGCTGACTGGCTGGTAGGAATGAATGCAACCAGAGCTTACACCACAAAGTACTTCAAAAAGCTGACCGTTGGAAGGGTTCAGACACCGACACTTGCCATGTTGGTGGAACGTGCCGGACAGATCAGCAATTTCCAGAAAGAAAAGTATTTCAATGTGGAACTCGATTGTGATGGAATTCCGGCTGTAAAGCCAAAAATCTTTGATCCGGATGAGGCGGAACAGTTAAGAAGCAGATGCCAAGGAAGTGAAGCTATTGTCACAGCAGTAAAAGAAACGGAAAAGAAAGTAAAAGCACCAAAGCTTTATGATCTGACCACACTGCAGAGAGAAGCAAACCGTATCTACGGAATGACAGCCAAACAGACACTGGATACCGCTCAGAACCTGTATGAAAAGAAACTGATCACTTATCCAAGAACGGACAGCCAGTATCTGACCGAAGATATGGAGCAGACCGCAAGAAATGTGGTTCGTCAGATTTATGAGAAATATCAACTGACAGGTCCTTTTGATCAGCCGGAACAGCCGGATGTGAAGAAAGTCATGAATAACAGCAAAGTGACAGATCACCATGCAATCATCCCAACGATGGAGCTTTCATCCTGCCATCTGGATGAATTGAAATCTTGGGAAGAAAAGATTCTTTTCCTGATTGCAGTTCACACGGTCATGGCAATGAGTAAGGAGCACGTTTACCAGGAAACAGAGATTGAAGTGGAATGCCAGGGAGAAATCTTCAAAGCAAAAGGAAAAACTGTGTTGCAGGATGGATGGAAACTCTTTGAAAACTGCTTCAAGAATAAGGACCGCATGGCAATCGTAGATCCGGATCAGGAAATGAAAGAGAAGATCCCGAAAGTAACCCAGGGACAGACTTTCTATGCTGTAGCTGCAGAAAAGACAGAACATTTCACATCACCGCCAAAACCATACAGTGAAGATACGCTCCTTGCGGCAATGGAAACTGCTGGAAATAAGGAATTCGATGAAGATACAGAAAAGAAAGGATTAGGAACTCCGGCAACAAGAGCCGGTATCATCGAAAAACTGATCTATTCCCAGTATGCCACCCGAAAAGGAAAACAGATTCTTCCAACAGAGGATGGAAAAGTCCTTGTGGAGATCCTGCCGGACTTCCTGAAATCTGCAAGTATGACTGCAGAATGGGAAAACCAGCTGCTCTTGATGGAGCATGGAGAGATTGCACCGGAACAGTTTATGACCGGGATCAAAAACATGCTGACCATGATGCTGAATGGATGCGATGCGATTTCCGAAGAAGAAACAAGAAGATTTCAGACCAGAGAAAGCATTGGAACATGTCCGGTATGTGGAAGCCTGGTATATGAAAGCAAACCCAACTTCTATTGCAGCAACCATGATTGTCACTTTGCGCTCTGGAAAGATAACCGCTATCTGCAGAGCATGGAAAAAACCATGGATAAAAAGATGGCTGCAGAACTTCTGAAAAACGGAAGTGTGCATGTGAAAGACCTGTATTCCAGAAAGAAAAATATGTACTTTGAGGCAGATCTCCATATGGATACAGATGAAACCGGAAAGGTGAATTTTTCTTTATCCTTTCCCAAAAAGAAATCAAAAAACAAAAGCAAAAAGAAATAAAAAAACAGATTAGAGGAGGAAACGAAGAATGAATTTTAACGAATTTGTAAGTGAAGTAAAGGATAATATCAAACTCTTTTTACCAGAGGAGTATGAGAATGTAGAAGTATCAACGATGGAGTGTCAGCAACTGAACCGTGCCTATACGGGATTGATGGTGAGAAAAGAAGGTGAGATGCTTACCCCGACGATCAATCTTAATCAGTTGTATGAAGCATATAAAGCACAGCCTGGCGTAACAATGGAAACTGTATGCAGAAAGATTGCAGATATAGTTATTGAGGCACCGATACAGGTTGATCTGAAAGCTATTTTTAATTATGAAGATGTGAAGGACAAGCTGTTTATCCGTGTATCATCAGCCGAAGCAAATAAGGAAGTCCTCGAAAATGCTCCACACCAGCTGAAAGAAGACCTCGCAATTACCTATCATGTGGCAGTAGACAAGGATGAGAATGGATTAAGTTCCATGTTTATCAAGAATGATCTGCTTGAACAGTATGGAATCTCAGCAGAACAGCTTCATGAAGATGCTATGAAAAGTTCACCACGAGTTATGGTCCCGGAGGTATCAAGTATAGGTGCATTGATAGATGAAATGTATCAGAAAAATATTCTCATGCTGACACCGGATGAACGTGAAATGCTGCAGGAAACATTGCAGGAATCAAGTGAGATGCCGACATTCTTTGTTGTTACAAATACAGAAAGAGTTGATGGTGCCGGTGTGATCTTTTATCCGGAATTCATGGATAACATGGGGGAACTTCTGGGAAATGATTTCTTTATTTTGCCATCATCCATTCATGAAATGCTGATTTTACCGGATGACGGGCAAGTGGATGCTGAAATGTTAAGAGATATGGTAAAAGAAGTCAATGCGACTCAGGTAGCACCAGCAGAACGCCTTACCAATGATGTATATCACTTTGACACAAAGGATCACGTCTTTGAAAAAGCCGACAGATTTACAGAACGTCAGAAAGAAAAAGAAGCGCAGGCTGCAAAAACAGAGAAAGCAGGAAAAGAACAGCCGGATCAGAAACCGAAAACAAAGAAGCACGATATGGAACTTTAATAAAAAATAATCATCTCGTCAACTAATAAAAAGCCCTGCGGCATAAACACAATGTCGTGGGGCGTTTTTGGAAAGGAGTATTATGACAGAACAAAACAAAACTACTACTATTCCACTGCCGGTTCCGGGAAAAGATATGGACAGCATTATGCAGTCACTGGAATCCGGTGTGGAAGAACTATTTACAAGTAACCGCTATCAGGAATTTCTTAAAACCATGGCAAAGTTTCACAATTATTCTTTTAATAATACAATGCTGATCGCTATGCAGCGACCGGATGCCACACTTGTTACCAGCTACAAAAACTGGCAGTCCATGGGTAGACAGGTCATGAAAGGTGAAAAAGGAATTACAATCATTGCCCCGGCACCATATAAGAAAATGAAGGAAAAAGAGGTTCTGGATGAAAATCAGCGACCGATCATGGGAAGCGATGGAAAACCTAAGACTGAACAGGTGGAAGTTACAGTTCCGCATTTTAAAGCAGTTACGGTATTTGATATTGCTCAGACATCCGGAGAACCGATCCAGACACTGGCACCAGAATTACTGACTGCAGCTGTACAGGATTTTGATTCTTTCATGCAGGCTATTCAGAAAATATCCCCAGTACCGATACGATTCGATGAGATCGATGGCAATGCTAATGGATATTATCATAATGCAGATAAGGAAATTGTGATCAAAAAAGGACTCAGTGAAAGCCAGACCTTAAAGACTGCTATTCATGAAACAGTCCATGCAAAATTGCATGACAGGGAGATCATGGAAAGCCTTGGTGTAGAAAAAGACCGATTGACAAAAGAGGTTGAGGCTGAATCCGTTGCTTACTGTGTGTGTTCTTCCTTTGGTTTGGATACATCGGATTATAGTTTCCCTTACATTGCAGGTTGGAGCAGCAGCCGGGAAATGAAAGAAATGAAAGCATCTATGGATGTGATCCGCAAGACAGCCGGTGAAATGATCGATCAGCTTACAGAAGAGCTGGAAATCATTCTTGAAGAAAAACAGAAAACAGAATTACATGATAAATACGGCATTCTGGTAGATGCACTGGAAGCAGCCGGATACCGCTATGATTATCGGGAAAGCGAACCGGGACATATTGTACTGGCGCCGGATGGGACACATGAAATTGCCGGATACTTGCAGTTTGAATCATGGGGAGATATCAAAGACTGGCTGGAAGATACGATTGCAGAAGGAACGGATATTTCGGAAAGAGTTGATCGGGCTTTGTATCCATTTAAGTTTGATTATACCCTAGAGGAAGAAATGTTCAGAGGTAATGGTGACCGCTATGCGATTTACCACGTGGATGAAGACACACCTGGAAAACAACATTTATTTATGAATATGGCAATGGTCAAAGAAGATGGAATTACAATCGATGCAGCAAATTATAAATGTGTCTATTCTGGCAGATTACATGAAAATGAAAAGCTGGATGATTTGTATGCCGTATTCAACGATAATCCACCGGCAGATTATAAAGCACATTCTATGTCGGTTAGTGATGTTATCATTACAAACCGTGGTGGGGATATGCAGGCATATTACGTGGATCGATTTGGATTTGCAGAACTTCCAGACTTTGCAGTACAAAGAGAAAAAATACTCGATATTGTCCCGGAAATAGAAAATGTGGATTATGAAAATGATCTTACATGTATCAGCTTTTATGCGGCTGAATGTGCTGAATTTCCTGTGATGGGTGAAGTACATTATGACCTGACATTACCGGAAGCCTTGGAAGCTTATGAGAAAATCCCATCAGAACGTATGCATGGACTGAAATGTGTTGGCTTTGATCTGAAAGACGGAAGTGATTATGAAGGAATGCAGAGTCTGATGATCGAAGGAAAAATACAGAAAGAATTTTTGAATTCGATTCCTGGATTTAGAGAAAATTCTTATGTGCAAAATGCAATCAGTCGTGTGGAAAAGTACTTGGAAGAAAGACATCCAAATGTGGAAAATCCTCTGGAATCCAATAAGAAAGTGGATAACGAAAAAAATATAAGCAAAGAAAAAAACGAGAAGGAGCTGAATATACAGATGAAACCAATACCGAAAAAGAAAAGGGGGGAAATGAGCCTATGAGAAATGTAAACCTGGAAGAAAACGAACTGACTATTACTGCTATCTTCCAGCAGCACACAAAGGAAGAAACAATCCAAACACTGAAAGAAGCTTTGGAAGTTATGGAACAGGAAGAAAGTGATCCTGAGAATGATGAAATGATTGAGATCATCAATTCTACAGTTGGAAAATTACAGCAGATCGAAGACAAATACTACTATTCTCTGGATCTGAATTATTATCTGAATAACTTGGAGAACGATGCCTATGAAGCTTAATCAATTTGCAGTCTACCGAGTAGATCAGCAGACAGCAGGAAAAGCACTGTGGCATCTGCCATATCAAGAGGCAAGACAGCAGAATGTGTCGATTACTGTCGAAAATTACCGATTAGTCTCGATTCATGAAATGCAGGAAAATGAAAAAGTCGCTGACATCTGGAAACGAATGAAAAAGCAATGCGAAGTCAGTGACGTGCTCGTATTGAACAAGAACGGAGAAATCAGTTGCTACTATGTAGATGAAAACTATCCACAGTATCTGGCCGGATTCATTCGTATCAATACATCCGGTGCACTGATCACTATGGAAACTGAGAATTATCAGATCGATGGGAAAAAAGGAAACTGGATTGCCACAGACACCATCATTATTGATGGAAAACAGTTTTATTTGATGGAACATCAGGTATACCGAGATCAGGCCCAGGGTGTTATCCTGGATGCCTATGGAAAAATGGTTGTCGAAGAATGTAAGAAATTCGATGAAAAGACAAAACAAAAGATTCATGATTACATCCAACAGCAAGTACCGCTAAATCCGGTCGAACAGCTAAAACAAGATGGTAAAATCCGTCTGGAACATTACCAGAAATTCTACCAGAACGGCACTTATGAACGAAGCAGAGAATCTGGTACCGAAGCCAATTATGATATGGTGGACGGTCTGGTGAATAATCAGAAGAAGAATCAGGAAAAGACCTCTGATGCTAGCAGCAACAATCAGACCTCCCGAAATCAACAGGATGGAAAATCTAAGAAACGAAGATCCGTGATCAAACGTCTGCATCAGAAACAGATTGCCATTGCTCGCCGGTCCGGAAAACCGATACCCAAATACCTGGATCAGGAAATGGAAAGAAAGCGGGGGTAGAATATGCGAAGGTTAAAGTGTGAAAAAGAAACGATTATTCTGACCAATGAAGATGACGGATTCTATGATGTGTATACCTTCAATCAGAGCTTGCAGAAACGGTTACGGGCATTCGCTGAGAAGTATCCGGATGATTGCTGGTTGAAAGGATCTTCGGAGGATGGCAGTGAAACGTATATAATCAAAAAGGGCCGGTTGTCATTGAATTTAAGACCACCCTATTCTAAGGACAGAATTCATAAAGCAACAGAACGAATTATTGAAGAACAGAAGGAACAATCAAAGGATTCATAGAATGCGATTTAAGAGAAAAAAGCCTCATGACCATGAGGAAAAATGAAAGCAAAATATGTTAGCTGATAAAGTGTATAGGCTCAAAAGGGAAAGTTCCCTTTTGGGCCTTATTTTGTTTAAAATCATTTAGTAGTACAAAACCTGATTTTATCTTTTATATATTTGATAACAAGTAGTGAATAGTTGATTTAAGTAGTTTTCAGTGGTACAATTATTTGAGGAAAATTCATGTAATAGTATTAAATGCAGGGAGAAAAAAATGGCAAGACCAAAAAAGAATGGAACATACCTTAATGTATGTATTGAAACTCCTATTTATGAGCGATTAGAAAATTTTTGTAAAGATGCAGGACATACAAAAACGGTTGCTGTTGAAAGAGCATTAATTTCTTATTTCGATGAATATGAAGAAATGAAAAAGAAATTAAAAGAATTAGAATCTAATCAAGACAAATGAGAAATTCATGCAGGGGAGAATCAAGCAAATGATCAACGGCAAAGATCAAGAAATTATAACTATAAATAAAACAGGAAATTCAATATTAAATAACGCAAAATATTCTGCAGATAACACGGATGAATGGTATACTACATATGAAACGATAGCTGAAGAATTATCTCATTATAAAAATCAGTTTATAGACAAGGTGGTACTTTGTAATTGTGATGATCCGTTTGAATCAAATTTTTGCTATTATTTTTTGCGACATTTTAATCAATTAAAACTCAAAAAACTGATATGTACATCTTATTCTGGATCCAAAATAGATCAGTTAGTCAATGGTCAATTAACATTAGATCTTTTGGATGCGGATGGCAATCCAGTTATTAACAACAAACATGGATATGTATTAACTATTACACAAATACCAGGAGAGCATGGGAAGCTGCTTCATCTTCTCGTCGATCAGCCGCTTTTCTTCTTCCGTAACGTAAAACTTCATCTGTATATTTCTCTTTCGGTTTTCCATTTCCGCACCGCCTTTCGGTATAAGGGTTTGGGATTATCCCAACAAGCATTTTCCGCAAACGGGTACTCGTTTGCTGTGCTTGCTATCTACTCCATACCCCCACCGAAAGGCGGTATTTGTTGCGCGTTCCTTTGATTTTGGACGCAAAAAAAGATTGCAGCCGCCATGCGCTGCAATCTCCCGATTTCTCATATTGTGAGGTTAATCCTCTGCTTTTTCGACTTCCGTTATCTCCCTTGCTGTTGCGGTTACAATCCGTATGCCTTTATCGCTCATACCGTCCAGCAGCGCGTCAAGCTGCCGCCGCCCGGTGGATTTCTCCGCATTGCTGTTCGGGAAGAAAAATTGATCTACCGAAATATGATACCGGGTTACAAGGTCATAGAATACCTGTAAACTCGGCTGTTGTCCCTTGTTCTCGATATTCGCAAGGTAGCGCGGGGAAATATATAACTCGTCGCTTACCTTTTTGCGGCTCTCGCCGTATTCATTTCTCGCGGCTTTTATAGCTGCCCCGAAAGCCTTAAAGTCGTACAATGGTACGGGTCTTTTTGCCATTTTCATTCACCCTGTTACATTTTACAGTTCACCTTTCTTTTTGGATATGTCCACACAATTCATATCATTAGGTTAAATACTTCCTGTTGTGTATTGACAGTAGACTGATTTTCTGATAAAATAAAATTTATGTAAAAGGAGGCGGCGTTTATGTTGCATAGCATGCGTATTAGATAAGCATTGAAAAAAAGGATTTTCCCATTTTCAACATGGGCTTTTTTGTCATGCTTATTTTGCGGATGCTATACAAAAAACTAACGACGTATAGATATAGTATAGACATAGTGCAAGCTATGCCTTAGTTTTGTTGTACTGCTCTGTGCATTATAAATGCAGGTCAATGCTCATGTTGAGGATTGACCTGCATTTTTTTGTGTAAAAAGGACGAGTGAAATATAATGCTTAAAAAATATTGGATAAAATGTCCGATTTGTAACGGAAAGACGAGAGTTCAAGTATTTCATAATACTGTATTAAAAGATTTTCCTCTTTTCTGCCCTAAATGCAAATTGACGCATATCATTGATGTAGAAAAATTAGAGATTGTAATCAAAAATACAGAAAAACAAACTTTTATTATTTAGAAGAAAGGATATAAAAATGAAACGTTTACCTAAATATACGC
>ERZ780203.791-NODE-791-length-30288-cov-15.707240_pt1 | contig 30288 bp, 20 predicted proteins | sample MGYA00511168_ERZ780203 | MGnify/ENA primary metagenome ERZ780203 (study PRJEB29588, sample SAMEA2156577) | human gut metagenome | biome: human gut; feature: human-associated habitat; material: faeces | place: Denmark | collected 2008/2010 ...
TGTCGCTTACGCGACCCGCCGCAGGCGGAGAATCCTGTAGAGCAGGATTCTTTTTCATCGCTCTTCCTCTCAGGCGTAGATTTTACTTTTATCGATTTTTCTTGCAATTTCTTCCAATTTGTCTTATGATAAAAAACGTGCGTTTTTATAAAAATTTAATGATTTATATTCTTTTTTTATCATTCGAATATATCTTCTAAAATCGTACAGCTCTATCGTTTCTTATTTTACTCAGAGGAAGGAACTTTCCACATGGAAAAATTAAAACCGAAGCTGTTTTCTGTCATGAAAACCTACACCCGTGAGCAGTTTGTCAAAGATGTGGTTGCCGGCATTATCGTTGCAATCATCGCTCTTCCGTTGTCCATCGCCCTCGCCCTTGCCTCCGGCGTCACACCGGAAAAAGGCATCTACACTGCGATCACAGCAGGCTTTGTCATCTCTTTTCTGGGCGGAAGCCGCGTCCAGATCGCAGGTCCGACTGCAGCATTTGCAACGATCGTCGCCGGAATTGTTGCAAAAAACGGCATGGACGGACTGATTATCGCTACTCTGCTGGCAGGCGTGATTCTGATCCTGATGGGTCTGCTGCGCCTCGGCAACCTCATTAAGTTTATTCCATATACGATCACAACCGGCTTTACCTCCGGTATCGCTGTAACGATTTTTATCGGTCAGATCAAGGATTTTCTCGGTCTGAGCATCGTTACCGATGAACCGCTGATTGAAGCGATGGATAAATTAAAGGCTGTTTTCGTCTTTATTGGCACGCTGAACGTACAAGCGCTGCTTGTTGGCGTTCTCAGCCTCGCCATCCTGATTTTCTGGCCGATGCTTCCCGGCTTTTTAAAACGCATTCCCGCTTCCCTGATCGCCGTAATTGCCGGCAGTGCTGCGGTAGCTGGTCTGCATCTGAACGTCAATACGATAGGGGATCTGTATGAAATTTCTAATAAGCTGCCGGCGATTTCGCTTCCGGCGTTCTCCCTGACAACCGTTCAGAACGTCCTGCCAGACGCCTTTACGATCGCGATTTTAGCAGCAATCGAGTCCCTGCTCTCCTGTGTCGTTGCGGACAGCATGGTAAACAGCCGTCACCGCTCCAATATGGAACTGATCGCACAGGGTGCCGGAAACATCACCTCCGCGCTGTTCGGCGGCATCCCCGCCACCGGAGCCATCGCCAGAACCGCCGCAAACATCAAAAACGGCGGACGCACTCCGATCGCCGGAATGGTGCATTCTGTTGTCCTTCTGCTGATCCTGGTTGTCCTGATGCCCTACGCTGCCCTGATTCCTATGCCGGTTATCGCAGCGATCCTGTTTATGGTTGCCTATAATATGTGTGATATCAAAACCTTTGTCAACCTCTGCAAAACCTCTCCGAAGAGTGATATTATCGTTTTGGTCAGCACCTTTGTTCTGACGGTCGTATTCGATCTTGTCGTTGCCATCGAGGTCGGCATCCTGCTCGCTGCGATTCTGTTTATGAAACGTATGAGCGACGTTACAGAAGTAGAAGGCTGGAAATATGTCGATGAGGACGACGATGCGGACAGCCTTGCCCTGCGCGTTGTACCCGATCACATTACAGTTTATGAAATCAGTGGTCCCCTCTTTTTCGGCGCTGCGGATAAGATTCTGAAAATCACCCTCGACGAAAAGCGCCGTTGTCTCGTCCTTCGTATGAGAAGTGTCAGCGCCATCGACGCGACCGCCATGCATAACCTTGAAAAGCTCTACGAGGACTGTCAGAAAAAGGGCATTCAGCTGATTTTCTCCCATGTCAACGAACAACCCTGGCGTGTCATGGAAAAAAACGGCTTTATCGAAAAAGTCGGTGCCGACAACTTCTGTGCTCATATTGATGACGCCCTAAAGCGCGCCGAGCAGCTGTAGCTTGTGCAAAAGCAGCGCATCACTGTTCTGATAAAAATCGCATTTTGAATACATCCGCCGCAGAGTTCTGACTTTTGCGGCGGATTTTTATAAAAATTTAATTTTTCTCTTGAAAAATATCACATTTGCGTATATCATATTGCCCATAGGCAATTTTCGAAATGAAGTTTGCAGGAAAAGACATTTTGTCTACCGAAGGAGTAAAACTCTCAGGTGCTGTAGTTTGCAGCGCAACTGTAAATGGATCGACTCTCTGGAGACACCCGGATCAGCCGGGGGCCGAAGGTGCAACATACGAATTTCTCGTATGAATCTCTCAGGTAAAAGGACAGAGAAGATATTACGCAAGTATTCTGTATCTTCCTGAGACTGACGCAAAAAGGATTTCTTTTTGGTGCAGTCTCTTTTTATTCCCTGTATGGAATATTCGTAAATCTTATATTCTATTATGCCTTAAACGATATCTGTCTGCGCAGCGGATATTTCGTTCTTCGGCGAATAAACCTGTCCGGCACACCGCCCGTTTCTATTTTCACGAGTGATTCCAATCCCTTCTTTCATTTCGAAACGCTTTCCTTACGCATAGCGTAGCATGGCATCAGAAAGGCATCTGCTGCCAAAAATCTGTTGCATCAAAGAATAAGAAAGGGATCGAATACCATGTGGACTTCTATCAATCAAGCTCTGAATATAATCGACAACTTTGTCTGGGGTGTACCGTTGATGGTACTGATTATTGCCGGCGGACTGCTTTTGACCATCCGCCTCGGTCTGCTCCAGATTCGTAAGCTTCCCCTTGCACTGAAATGGATGCTTCAAAATGAGGAAGGCGGAAAAGGTGAAATTTCCAGCTTCTCCGCACTCTGTACCGCACTGAGTGCAACAATCGGTACCGGAAATATCGTCGGTGTCGCAACGGCAGTTTGTGCAGGCGGTCCCGGCGCCCTGTTCTGGATGGTTGTAGCAGCGTTTCTCGGCATGGCAACCAAATACTCCGAAGGTCTGCTGGCAGTCAAATACCGTACTGTTGCCGAAGACGGACACAGCCTCGGCGGTCCTTTCTACTATATTGAACTCGGCATGGGCAAAAAATTTAAGTGGCTCGCAAAGATTTTCGCCTTCTTCGGTGTCTGCGTAGGTTTATTCGGCATTGGTACCTTCAGCCAGGTCAATGGTATTTCCAGTGTAGTACATGGTTTCTTTGATCCAAACGATGCCTTTACTGTAAAAATTCTGCCGTTCCTTGGCGAATATTCCTGGTCCGTTGTCATTGCTTCCCTGATTCTCTCCTTCTGCGTCGCAGCTGTTTTGATCGGCGGCGTCAAGAGAATTGCAAGCGTCAGCCAGATCATCGTTCCCTTCATGGCAGTCATCTATTTTGTATTCGCAGTGATCCTGATCTGCTGCAACATCACCAAAGTGCCTGCAGCGTTTGCAACCATCGTAACCGCAGCGTTTTCTCCAAAAGCGATTACCGGCGGTGCAGTCGGCAGCATGCTCATCGCAATGCAGAAGGGTGTTGCCCGCGGCATCTTCTCCAATGAAGCCGGTCTGGGAAGCGCGCCCATCGCTGCGGCTGCTGCACAGACGAACTCTCCTGTCCGTCAGGGTCTTGTCAGCATGACCGGTACGTTTATTGACACGATCATCATCTGTACCCTAACCGGTCTTTCCATTGTTCTGACCGGTGCATGGCAGGTAGAAGGTCTGGAAGGTGTTCAGGTTACAACCTATGCATTCCAGCATGGTCTTCCGTTTCCTGCACAGTTTTCTTCCTTTATCCTGATGCTCTGCCTTGTATTCTTCGCCTTTACAACAATCCTTGGCTGGGATTACTACAGTGAACGCTGTCTGGAATATTTAAGCGGCGGCAACATGAAGCACGTTAAGATCTTTCGGTGGATCTACATTCTGGCTGTCTTTATCGGACCTTACATGACGGTGAGCGCTGTCTGGACCATCGCTGATATCTTCAACGGTCTGATGGCTATCCCGAACATGATCGCGTTGTTCGCATTGAGCGGTGTCATTGTAAAAGAAACCAGAGCATTTTTCCAGCATGCAAAAGAAGAGGCACTCGCAGAGCACCGTTCTTTCGAAGAAGTGTGTGAGGAGAATTTAAACGAAGAAGAAGCGCCCGCGAACTAAAACTATTATCCAAGACCCCCTTCCCGATCTGGTTGGTATGCCCCCTGCGTCTCACCGGATCGGGTTTTTCCTGCTTTCCCATTGATTCATAAAAAACTGCCGCACCCGGATGATCTCTCATCTGATGTGCGGCAGTTTTTCTATCAGCAGAATGCACGCAAAGCACATTCTACCGTATACGTCTTGCGGCGCTCTTTATTCATGACAATAGAATGCTCGCAGAGCATGCGTTCTATTGTTGGTTTTTGAAGTCGGGAGAATTATTCGCCCTTCTCCAGAGCCAGAGTCTTGGTTGTGATATCACAAACCTCTGCAGGTCCGTAGTACTGGATTGCACCCGGATATACATAGCAGGTGTTCTCAGACCACTCTTCTCTGTGTGCCTCGAAGTATTTGAAGGGCTTGCCATCCAGCTCAACCAGAGCCTTACGGATAACAGGCTTGTCTTCGCCATGTCTTCTCTCCATGTTCATCATCTTGGTGATGGGCATACCGCCTGCAACCCACTCAGCTGCCGGTTTGGACAGGTTGGAAACCTTGGAAAGGTAACCATTGTAACCATACTGGATCAGCATGAATGCATTGTAACCTAAGGAGTAGCAGTAATCGGAATCGAAGTTGGAAGGGAATGCACATCTTCCTTCGTAACCGAAGAAATGATGCAGTGCATTGAACTTACCGTTGTATGTGCCTGCAGCCTTTCTCTCAGCCAGCTTGTCAGCTACCAGAGCGGAGAACAGCTTCTCGGACTCGATCAGGGAAACCTGTACGTTGCCGTGAGGATCTCTCTCCAGGAACAGCTGCTGCTGAATGCCTTCCGGCAGGATAGCGAATACAGCCATGGATTCTTTAGACAGACCGTTTTCGATGAACGCATATTTTTCTTTCCAGGTAGGAAGTGCATTGAACGCATCTGCCTTGCTGCCTGCTAACAGCTCGTTGATCTCAGCGATCAGTGCGGAGAACTCGGGAACGAATTCTACAACGCCTTCAGGGATGATTGCAACACCGAAGTTCATGCCCTTTGCTGCTCTCTTTGCTACAGAATCAGCGATGTAGTCAGCGATCTGGGACAGGGACATCTTCTTTGCTGCGACTTCTTCGGAAATCAGGCAGATGTTCGGCTGGGTTTCCAGTGCGCACTCCAGAGCAACATGGGAAGCGCTGCGGCCCATAACCTTAATGAAGTGCCAATATTTCTTAGCGGAGTTTGCATCTCTTTCGATGTTACCGATTACTTCGCTGTAGGTCTTTGCAGCGGTATCGAAACCAAAAGAGCACTCGATATCTTCGTTCTTTAAGTCGCCGTCGATGGTCTTCGGGCAGCCGATTACCTGTACGCCGGTGTTGTTTGCAGCGAAGTACTCAGCCAGTACAGCTGCGTTTGTGTTGGAATCGTCGCCACCGATGATAACGATTGCGGTGATGCCATGCTTCTTGCAGACTTCAGCAGCGATTGCGAACTGTTCCTGAGTCTCCAGTTTGGTTCTGCCGGAACCGATGATATCGAAACCGCCGGTGTTTCTGTATGCATTGATATACTCGTCATCAAAAACAAGATAATCGTCTTCGATCAGACCGCTCGGACCGTTCTTGAAGCCGTACAGTACGTTCTCCGGGTTGGTTGCCTTTAATGCATCGTATAAACCGCAGATAACGTTGTGTCCGCCAGGAGCCTGTCCGCCGGAAAGGATAACGCCTACAACCTGCTTCTTCGCAACGGAAGTGTTCGCACCTTTCTGGAAAGTGATCTCCTTTTTACCGTAGGTATTGGGGAACAGCGCTTTGATCTTCTCCTGATCTGCAACGCTCTGAGTCTCTTCGCCTTCCTTAACGCAGATATCTGCAATGCCGTGTCTCAGCATGCCGGGAAGCTTCGGAGCATACTCATATCTGGCTTTCTGTAAAGCTGAAATTTCCATAATCCTTCTCCTTCTTGTATTTCTACAACTTTTTTTCATTCATAGTTGATTATAAGCTATTTTTTTCAAAAAGTAAACCACTAATCCCTTTTTCGCAAAGGGAAACCAATCTGATTTTTCATCTGAAAACTGGAAAAATCCCCAGTTTTACGCAATTATCTTCCAGTATTTCATAGCTTCTGGCGATTCCGGATACTAGACAGTATTCCATCAATCCGGTACCTCCATTGCGTTCATAGATTCGAAATGCCTGTCGATATTTTGAATGATTCAAAATGATTGCCGGTAAAATACCCTGATTTAAAAGCATCTGATTCATCATAAAACGACCGGTTCTTCCGTTTCCGTCCCGGAATGGATGAATCATTTCGAATTCCATATGCAGTTTCGCAATCTGTTGAATGATTTTCTGTAATTTTTCTGTTGGTTCCGGCATTTGCATGGAAGAAAGATAATTTTCCATTCTTTCTTCTATCTTTTCCGGTTCCGGCGGGAGAAACGCAACCTCCGCCAGACTTCCGATATAGACCTGATTGGTGCGGAAATTTCCATCAGAATCCATAATAATTCCATTGATTTGCCGGATCAGATTCAGATCAATCTCCTGTACCTGCGAAAAATTCATCTTTTGATAAGCTTTGTATGAATTCTTTGCTTCTGTATATTCAGAATAAGTATGCCCGCTGCGCACTTCATCATAGGAAATGATTTCAACAGTCTCTTCCAGCGACAGGGTATTGCCTTCCAGAGAATTCGTATTCCACGAAAGGCGAATCCGCATATCCTGTTCAAACGCCTGTTTTAAATGTTCAGGCATCTGCTGATACGGGTAACGTTTTTGTATTTTTTCTATTTTATCCAAATACTTTGCGTTATCTATATTCATGTTGAGCTCCTCTTCCCGGTAATAAACAGAATACATATCTCACAAAAATGCGTTAAATCCTCACGTTTTGCCTTATTTTCTCAAATCTCCCGAATATCATACGGAGTGGTCTGATATACATAGTAGTTTAGCCAGTTTGTATACAATCCGTTGCAGTGTGCACGCCAAGAAAGGAGCGGTTTCTTCTCCGGGTTGTCCTCCGGGTAATAGTTTTCCGGCACATGGATCGGCAGTCCCTTGTCGCGATCGCGCTTGTACTCTCCATCCAGCGTGTAACGATCATATTCCGGATGTCCCATAACGAAAATCTGCCGTCCGCCCTCAGTCATACATAAAAGAACTCCCGCTTTGTCCGATTCCGCCATAACGGTCAGCTCTTTGCAGGCATGGATCAGCGCTGCAGGCGTTTCGGTATGTCTGCTGTGGGGGATACAGAAAACGTCGTCAAATCCGCGCACCAGCGGCTCTTTGCGGTTTAACACACGGTGTTCAAATACCCCGAAAAGCTTTTCCGACAACAGGCGTTTGTCGAGTCCGAAGTGGTAATACAGACCTGCCTGAGCGCCCCAGCAGATGTGGAACGTGGAATGGACGTGGGTCTTTGACCATTCCATAATTTCGCAGAGTTCTTTCCAGTAATCCACCTCTTCGAAAGGAATCTGTTCCACCGGTGCACCCGTGATGATCAGGCCATCGTATTTGTTGGATTTCAAATCATCAAACGTATCGTAAAATTTATTCAGATGTGTTGCAGAGGTATTCAGAGACAGATGGCTGTTCATTTTCATAAAGGTCACGTCCACCTGCAGCGGCGTATTAGACAGCGACCGAAGAAGCTGCAGCTCCGTATCCTGTTTGACCGGCATCAGATTCAGAATACAGATCTGCAATGGGCGGATATTCTGGTGCATCGCACGATATTCGTCCATCACGAAAATATTTTCATTATCCAGAATCTCTCTGGCAGGCAGATCACTCTGTATTTTAATCGGCATTTTCTCTCTCACTTTCCTGCCGCTGTGCGGCGCTTCTTTTGAATAAATTCGTCCGGACGGTTATTTTTCCAGATACTGCTTCATAAACTCTTCTTCTGTCAGTACAGCTATGCCCAGCTCCCGCGCTTTTTTATTTTTGGCGGAATTGGAGGTACTGTCATTGTTGATCAGACAGACGGTTTTTCCCGTCACGCTTCCGGTTACCTTTCCGCCGAGGGCTTCGATCTTTTCCTTTAAGGCACTGCGATTTTCAAAGTGGTTCAGGCTGCCCGTAATAACAAAGGACTGACCGGAAAGCGGCAGGGCTTCTTCTGAAAAGGTTTCCTGCTCCAGCTCCACTTCCTTTAATAAAAGCTCCAGCGCAGTTTTATTTTTTTCCTGTGCAAAAAAATCCACAAACGCACCTGCGATGACGGGTCCTACGCCGTCCATCACCGCCAGCTCTTCTGCAGGTGCAGCGAGCATTTTGTCCAGATCATTTTTATATTCCCGACAAATCATCCGTGCATTGGCAATTCCGATATTCGGGATTCCAAGGCTGTAAATCAGGCGTGCAAGATTTGTATGTCTCGCTTTTTCAACGCTTGCTTCGAGATTCTGATATGATTTTTCGCCGAAGCCGTCCATCTGCATAATCGCATCCCGGTGTCTGTCCAGATGGAACAGATCCGCATAGGTATGCAAAAAGCCCTCCGCCAGAAATTTTTCCAGCGTCGCTTCGGAAAGTCCGTCAATATTCATCGCGTCCCGGCTGACAAACAGCGTAAAAGATTTGATCTTTTTGGCATCGCAGTCCGGGTTCGGGCAGACTAACGTCTCCGTATCGTTTTCTTTTACGATTCGGGTCTCTCCCTGACAGACCGGACAGGTGCAGGGAATTTTCAGCGTACCGCTTTTGGTCAGATTTTCCGCGATCTGCGGGATAATCATGTTTGCCTTATAGACTGTAATCCGGTCGCCGATGCCGAGCTTTAACTCTTTGACAATGCTGACATTGTGAACGCTGGCGCGACTTACGGTTGTCCCCTCCAGCTCCACAGGGTCAAAAATCGCAACCGGGTTAATCAGTCCGGTACGACTCGCGCTCCACTCCACCTCGCGCAGCGTCGTCTCCGCCTGCTCGTCCGCCCATTTAAATGCAATGGCATTGCGCGGGAACTTCGCTGTTCTTCCAAGCGACTCTCCGTAAGCGATATCGTCCAAAAGCAGTACCAGCCCGTCGGACGGAACCGGATAATCTGTGATTTTTTCTTCAAACCAGGCAACTGCCTCCTGCATTGTGTCCGCAGTTACCGCTTTATATTCTACTGTTTCAAAGCCCTGCTTCTGTAAGAATATAAACTGTTCTTCCCTTGAGTTTTTAAAATCCACACCCTCTGCACGCACCAGTGCAAATGCGAAAAAATGCACCTTTCGCTGCGCAGTGATCTGGCTGTTTAGCTGGCGCACGGAACCGGAGCAGAGGTTTCTCGGATTTTTGTACCGAGCGTCCACGTCTTCGATTTCGCCGTTGATTTTTTCAAAATCCGCATAGGTGATGACCGCTTCTCCCCGCAGGATCAGCTCTCCCTGATAAGGAATCTGCAACGGCACGTTGACAAAGGTTTTGGCGTTCGGTGTGATGACCTCTCCAATTTCGCCATTTCCCCGCGTGACCGCCTTAAACAGTTTTCCGTCCCGGTACGTCAACACGATGGTCAAACCGTCCAGCTTCCAGGAAAGCAAACCTTTCTGATCTCCCAGCCAGTCTGCCAGCTCTTCCCGGCTTTTCGTTTTTCCAAGGGAAAGCATCGGACTTTCGTGACGCTCTTTGGGAAGTTCGTCTACTGCTTCATAACCAACCGATTGGGTCGGACTCGCTGCCAGCACAACTCCGGTCTTTTCTTCCAGGGCAACCAGCTCGTCGTAGAGCCTGTCATATTCTAAATTACTCATGATTTCCCGGTCTTCGGCATAGTAGGCTTTTGCAGCCTCATTCAACTTCGAGACCAGTTCTTTCATTCTGTCTGTATCATTCATATCGCTTTTTCTGAACTCCTGTCTGTCCGGATCCGGAACCATTCCGATAGGTACCATTCGTGCGGCTGTCGGTGGTACTCCGGTAGGTACCATTTGTGCGGCTGTCGGCGGTACTCCGGTAGGTACCATTTGTGCGGCTGTCGGCGGTACTCCGGTAGGTACCGCGCTGCTCTGCTTTGTGAGCGCCGTCTGCACCTTGCCTGCGGTCAGCCGTTTTTGCGTAGCCGCCTGCATTCCGGTGAGCCGGATTCTGACCGCTGCGCTGCATTCCTGCATTCGCTATGCGTCCGTTCACTCTTGGCTCTGCAGCGCCGGTCTGGGCTTCTTTTTTCGCAGCAGGCTGCCGTTCCTTTTCCCATGCAGGACGCGCCGGACGGCTGGCATTTTTCCCAACTTCATAGTACAGCTCTTTTAACTCTGCGCCGGTGACTGCACGAATATCGCCCGGGTTTAATTTCCCCAGCAGAATGTTTGCCACACGCACACGTTTGATGCTTAGAACGCCATAGCCGAGGGTCTTGCACATCCGGCGGATCTGGCGGTTTAAGCCCTGCGTCAGGATAATACGGAAGACAAATTTTCCTTCTTCCTTTACAAAGCAGGGACGGGTACGCTCATTTAAATCCTTTAACAGCATACCGTCCGACATTTTTTTGAGGAAATCCCGGCTAATGGGCTTATTGACGCGGACGAGGTACTCCTTTTCGTGAAAGTTTGCCGCACGCATCAGACCATTGATTAAGTCACCGTCGTTTGTCAGCAGTAAAAGGCCTTCCGAATCTCTGTCCAGGCGTCCTGCATAGGTTACACGTACCGGATATTCGACGACATCACGGATCGTGATCTGGGCGTGCCTGTCCTTTTCTGTACAGGTCACTCCAACCGGCTTGTAATAAGCCAGCACCACCTTTTTTTCCCGATGTCCGACCGGTTTGTCCTCAACTGTAATTTTGTCCAGATCGTTGACCCGCATACCCGGATCTGCAATCTTGCCATTCACAGACACTTTTCCCCCTTCGATCAGGACATCCGCTTCTCTTCTCGAACAGATGCCAGCCTGGGAAAGATATTTATTTAAACGGACCTTTTCAGTATTTGCCATAAATTAACTTCTCCATTCCGATAAAAATCGCATTATACAAATATTTTAGCACACTTTCAGATTCCGTGCCAGAAGAACATGCAGGGATTTTCAGGCGCATGGTTTCCCTCTGCTACAGCAAAATCCAGTCCGGAAGTTTTTTTCTAACCCACGGCAAAAACGGTCCTGCCAACCCTATAGAGCTCAGCAGAACCGTTTTTGAAATTTTGTTATGAAATTCTATCCAAAATATCCGGAAGGTTATCGAAGTTTTTTGTCTTACTCGCGCTCTACGATCGCTGCACAGCCCATGCCGCCGCCAACACAAAGAGTAGCAAGACCTTTCTTTGCATCTCTCTTTTCCATCTCATGAAGTAAGGTTACCAGAATACGGCAGCCGGATGCTCCTACCGGATGACCAAGGGCGATTGCTCCGCCGTTGACATTTAAGATATCGTTGTTGAAGCCAAGGTCATGCGCAACTGCTACAGACTGTGCTGCGAATGCTTCGTTTGCCTCAATCAGGTCGAAGTCGCCGATTTCGTAGCCGGCTTTCTTCATTACCTTGCGGGTTGCTGCAACCGGTCCAATACCCATGATGCGGGGTTCTACGCCTGCCAGCTCGCCTGCTACCCAGGTAGCCATCGGCTTTACGCCCAGCTCCTTTGCCTTTTCTTCGCTCATAACGATCAGCGCTGCCGCTGCATCGTTGATACCGGAAGAATTGCCGGCGGTTACGACACCACCCTCTTTGAATGCAGGACGCAGCTTGCTGATGCTCTCTGCCGTTACATTCGGTCTGGGTCCCTCATCAGTATCAAATACAACGGTCTGTTTTTTCTGTTTTACTTCCATCGGAACGATCTCGTCCTTGAACTTGCCCTCTGCAATGGCTTTCTGTGCCTTCTGCTGGCTCCATGCTGCAAACTCATCCAGCTGCTCTCTGGTCAGTCCCCAGTCTTCTGCAATATTTTCAGCAGTAATACCCATATGATAGCCGCCGAATGCATCCGTCAGGGCATCGCGGATCAGCGCATCATCCATCTTTCCGGCGCCCATTCTGTAACCGAATCTTGCATTGTACAGAAGATAAGGAGCCATGGACATATTTTCCATACCGCCAGCTACGATGATATCCGCATCACCGGAGGCAATCAGCTTGGCAGCCAGGTTTACACAGTGCATGCCGGAGCCGCACAGTACGTTGATCGTAGTTGCAGGAACCTCTACCGGAATCCCTGCGTTGACTGCTGCCTGTCTTGCAGGGTTCTGACCAAGACCTGCCTGAATGACACAGCCCATATATACTTCATCTACCTGCTCCGGTTTGATTCCGGTTCTTTTCAGGGCTTCTTTGATTACAACAGTGCCCAGATCCGGTGCAGGAGTTTTGGAAAGAGTTCCTCCCATTACGCCGATTGCTGTTCTGCATGCGCCTGCCAGCACTACTTTTCTTGCCATAACAATGATTCCTCCATTTTCCCTTTTTTCTTTATCATACTACTTTTGAAACGCTTTTCAAGCCCACTGCACGCTTTGTTGTGGTCTTTTTTAGGAACAAAAGCGTAAAAGCTTTCACGTTGGAAGGTACTTATCAGGGCATTTTTATCTGGTGCTCAAATGCCCGATATTTTTGATCAGCACGGAAATCGTTCCGTCTGGATTTGTGATAAATTCTACCTTGTCTGGATCCTTATATTCTTCCATCGGAATCGTGATTTCGATGCCCGTGTCCGTCGTCAGGTGCTGCTTCTGGAACTTTTTGATCGTCGCCTCGCTCTTCGGCCTGACAACTTCTTTTTCCATGTTATATTTTTCCAGCTTTTCCTCCAGGTCTGCCTGCATCTGCGGACTGTCCTTAAAAACCTTCTCCTTGACCGCTTCGACCTCCAGGCTTCCCTTTTCCTCCAGCTCATCATAGATCGCCTGCTTGACTTCCATCTTTCGCCGGGTATCCTCATCTCCATAGTATTTTTTGTTGACCTGTTCCACTGCTTTTGTCACGATATCCAGCTTTGTCTTCTGAGACATCGGTGCATGACATTCCAGAAACAGTTCGGAAAAGTACAGCTTCTTTTCCCCATTTACTTCGAATTTTTTCTCTGTCAGCAGAATTTCTCCATTCGACAGATTCACTAAAAATGCCTCAGAAAGCTTCTGTCCCGCAGACGGCAGGATCGCTTTCTGTAAAATGATATCGTTTAAATTTTCTCCGGTTTCGGTAGCCTTTGTTGCATGGGTATAGGAAGTTTTATAATTTAATTTCAAAAATCCGAAATAATCGACGCCCTCCGCAGAAAAAACGACAACCGCAACGTCCGCCGCCGGAATATCGATATTCGAATTCATGATCCCATAGAGCTTTTCACACAACGCCCTGCTGGTCTGGACAAAATTTTCGGCGTTACAGTTCTGGATCAGCCCCATCACCTCAGATTCGTCAGAAAACTGGCAGACCTTCATATCGTCGCTTTCTGTAAATTTTTCAATATGAGCCTTTAAAAAATCGCACAAATTCGAACCCATATCGATCGGACAGTCCGAAAGCACCGGCATTCCAACCACAGAATCCAGGATATGGACAATCCCCATTTTCATAATCATATCGTCTTTTTTCATGCCAGTTTCTCCTCAATTGCTTTTGTATGCGGCAGCTGCGCCATCTATAAACATAGCAGTTCGATGAAAAATATGCAAGAAAAAGAGGCGAACGCTTTTGACGTCCGCCTCCGGGATTCTCGCTTTTGCGACCTGCCCCATGGAAAAATTTTCCTCTCGGGATTCTTCTTACTCCGCCCGCTTTAACGCTTTTACGATCACAGGTCCGATCAGCGCTGCTAAAATAATCTTTGCAGTATCACCGGGCAGGTAAGGGATAACCCCCACACCAAGACCGCCGATGAAGTCTAAGTTCAGCTGCAGGCAAAGCCATACGGTACCAAACAGGTAACATACCAGCGTTCCCAGAACCATCGCACCGAACTGTTTCCAGAAGCTTTTGCCGGTCTTCTCAAACAGAATACCGGTCAGCGGGATCATGAACAAGAAGCCGATCAGATATCCTCCTGTCGGTCCTGCAAGCTTTGCAAAGCCACCGGAAAAACCGGAAAATACCGGAAGTCCCACCAGACCCAAAAGCAGATAGATCACATAGCTGATGAATGCATTTCTGGTGCCCAGAATGTAAACGGAAAGATACAAAATAAAGGTTGTCAGAGAAAGCGGAACAGGGCTGACGGGGATCGGAATGGAAAACGGAGCCGCTATACAGGTCACCGCGGTCATCACACCGATCATTGCCATCTGTCTGATTCCAAGTGCTGTCTCTTTTTTTGTTGCTGTCTGCATGATTGTCACCCCTCCTGTCCTATCGGACAGTTTTTCTTTTTTCTTAAAAGATACCCCTTTCATCTGGAAATGTCAACAAAATCCTTCACTTTTTTGCTTCCGCTTTTGTTATATTATACAATATCGTCCTATTTGTAAGTTTTTTGTATCAGATTTTGACAGTTGCGCACCAGCGTGCCCGGCGGGACACCATATTTTTGCCGAAATGCCGTCAGGAAATAAGAATAGGAAAAAAATCCGCACGCTGCACCTACTTCCTTAGAGGACATATTTCCCTCCTCCAGCATCCGTTTTGCCAGAGCCAGGCGGTAATTGAGCATATATTCGGAAAAGGTTACGCCCATACAGGCATGGAATACGGAAGAAAAATACGATTCCGACAATCCTGCCTTCTGCGCCGCATCCGACAGCCTGATTTTTTCCCGGTAATGCTGCCGTACAAAAACCAGCGACCTGCGCACCGCCTCAGGGATTTCTTCCTCCTTTGCCTGCCGTTTCTTCGGGCTTTTTCGCAGAATCAAAATACAGATTTTTTCGATCAGATCCGCAGACATTTTTTCCCAGAACGCTTCTTTTTCTTCCTGCTCTCTTTTTAATTCCAGCAAAAGCTGTGTCATCTTCTGCATTTCCTTTTCCTGCATCTGAAAGCAAAACGGTTCTACCGCTTCTTCCAGCGCATCCAACAATACGTTCGATAACACCTCCTGCCGGAAAATCAGGTTATAGTAGCGGATATATTCCCCTGTATCCGTCATCTGTCTGTGATAATCCGATGGTCGAATCAGCTGCAGGCTGCCTGCCGCCGCAACGAAGCTGCTTCCGTTGATCAGGAACCGGCTGCTTCCTTCATAGATCAGCGACAGCTCGTAAAAATCATGAAAATGAAGCTGCTGATTGAAGCTGCTCTCCGCTTCCGAATAGCAATTCTGTATACTGAAAAGTCCGTTCGATAAATATTCCTTTGCCGGAAGAATTCCCTTTCCAAACTGCATCCCTATATTTTCTCCATTTCTTTTTGCTTCAAAAATTTTGTTATTTTATGATTATATCATATATATTTTGTTATTTTAAGTTTTCTATTGTCTTTTTTACCAATTCATCCTACGATAACAGCGGCAATACAATTTCGCCTGGGAAAAACAAATCCATTTATTTCAAGACACCAGAAAGGAGTTTATCCAATGGCACAATTAGAAGCTCTGCAGAAAAAATTTATCAATCTGCGCTTTGGCACGTTTATCCATTTCAATAGCGCAACCTTCCAGTTCCACAACAACCCCGACATCATCGACTGGGAATACGACCATGAAAACGGCGATCTGCCCAGGCAGTTCCCGTTTGATGAAAAAGACTTTAACCCGACCGCTCCCGACTACTGCAAGCAATGGGCAAAAATCGCTAAAAGCGCCGGCTGCCAGTTCGCTGCCCTGACAAGCAAGCACCACGAGGGCTTCGATCTCTGGCCCTCCGACTATACCGATCACTGTGTGAAAAATGCGACAAACAAAACCGATGTCGTTGCCGCTTATCTGGACGCGTTCCGCAGCGAGGGAATTGTTGCCGGTCTGTATTTTTCCGTGCTCGACCTGACTGCTCAAACCGGTCACAGATCCTGCACAACAGCGCAGAAAGAAAAAATCTTCGGTCAGGTAACAGAGCTTCTTACAAACTATGGAGAAATCCCATTCCTGATCGTAGACGGCTGGAATGCTCCGTGGGGCGGTCCCTCCTATGAAATGCTTCCCTTCGAGGAGCTCGACCATCTTGTAAAATCTCTGCAGCCTGACTGTATGCTGATGAATATCGGCTGTCAGGACGGATTGTCCGGTACCGACGTTGTATTTTATGAAAACGCCGCCGGTCAGGAAGTCGACCATAGCTTCAACGGTCCCGGCATCAGCTGCAACAAACTGACAAAGACATGGTTCTGGAGAGACGAAGACCCGACAACGCCCGTTACAAACGCAGAATGGGCACTTTCCAAAATGAAGGATTATTTCCCCCAGAATGTCAACTTCATGTTAAATCTCTCCCCTTCCACAACCGGTCTGGTGGACGAAAATCTTGCGCAGGAATTTGCCAGGATCGGTAAGACCTTCCAGATGCCTGCACCCCTGGATGAGCTTCCGGCGGGCTGGCTGAAGCGCTGATCTCTATTGACGCAAAAGAACAGGGCATTCCCGCCTTGTTCTTTTGCTATTCTCAGGGTATACTTTAAAAAGAAACGGTCGGCACTTCTGTCCGACCCAAAAAGTATCCTGCAAGGAGGTTATTATGTCACAGACACTCGAACAATTTCAGGCCTATCAGACCAGACTCGAACAATACGATCAGGCGATTGCCCTGCTCTACTGGGACCTGCAGACCGCAGCTCCAAAAGACAGCATCGAAGCAAAGCTGTCTGCGGTAGGCTATTTTTCCACGGAATCCTTCCGCCTTTCGACGGCGGACGAATACGGCAGCCTGTTAAAAAAGCTCTCTGCTCCCGAAGAATATGAGCAGCTGTCTCCCGCCATGCAGCTTACGATCCGGCGAAACCTGAGAGATTTCGAACGCTTCAAGCGCATTCCGGAAGCCTTCTACACAGAATATGTCACAGAAAAGGCACGTTCCGAAAAAGCCTGGGAGGCAGCCAAGGAGGCTTCTGATTTCTCTGTATTTGCGCCCCATCTGGATAAGGTCATCTCCATGACAAAAGAATATGTCCACTACATGGAGCCAGATCAGGATGTATATGAATTTTTGGTCGGTCTTTTTGAGGACGGTATGGATACGGAAACGATCGACCGCATTTTTGCAGAACTAAAAGAAGGACTTCTTCCGCTGCTTGCCAAAATCGAGGCAGCTCCCAAGCCGGATCTGTCTGCCCTGCAGCAGACCTTTGACCCGGATGCTCAGAAAAAGGTACAGGAGCTGCTGCTTTCTTATATCGGCTTTTCCTTTGACTGCGGCGCGGTTGCCGAGAGTATGCATCCCTTTACGACGACGCTTTGCCCCGGCGATGTCCGCGTAACAAACCACTATTATGCCGACAATCCGATTTCTTCGATGTTCTCCGCCATTCACGAGGGCGGTCATGCAATCTTTGAGCAAAATGTCGATAAGGATTTCTGGCACACTGCCGCAGCCCAGATCAATATGATGGGACTTCACGAAAGCCAGTCCCGCTTTTACGAAAATATCCTCGGCAGGAACCCACACTTTTGGACACCCATTTATGAAAAAATGTCCGCGCTGCTTCCAGAATTTAAAACCGTCCCATTTGATACGTTTATAAAAGCGATCAACGACGTACACCCCAGCATGATCCGTACGGAAGCAGATGAAGTGACCTACGGTCTGCATATCATCCTGCGTTACGAAATAGAAAAAGCAATTTTCAGAGACAATATAAAGACCGATGACCTGCCAGCTCTCTGGAATCAGAAAATGCAGGAGCTGCTTGGCATTACTCCTGCAAACGATGCAGAAGGCATCCTGCAGGATATGCACTGGTCAGACGGCTCCTTTGGATATTTCCCCTCCTACCTGCTGGGCTCCATTTATGACGGCATGTATCTTGAAGCGATCCAAAAGGATCTCGGAGATCTGGATACGGTTCTGGAAAATGGAAGGATCCTCGACATCACCCACTGGCTGAAGGAAAAGATCCACCGTTTTGGCAGCATGTATAACTCCAAAGAGGTTATCCAACGGGTCTGCGGCAAGGAAATCAGTGCACAGCCGCTGCTTCGCTATTTTGAAGAAAAATACAGTAAAGTATATGAATTCTGACCAGCGCTTGGAAGTCGGACTGCTTTATCTGATAAATGCAGAGCGTATATTCCATCAAACAGTAACATTCTATTATTGATGCAAAAACCGGAAAATCTTTCCAGATGCCTTACGACAATACCTGCGTGTGGCGTCGGAACAGATTTTCCGGTTTTTCTAATCAGGCGATTCCATTTTTATACATTCGGTTCACGGCAGCGTTTTTAAAATCCGTCCCAGCTCTTCTACATCTTCCGACTTTGTTGCCCAGCTGGATGCAAACCGCACTGCAGCTGCTCCATTTTCCAGCTCTTCCCAGGTTTCACAGCTGACACGATCCTTCAGCGCTTCCCGCTGTGCTGCATTTAATACGACAAACTGCTGATTCGTCGGGGAATTGATATAAAGCGGACACCCATGCTCCGTCAGAAGCTCCTTGATCCTCATGGCCATCTCGATCGCATGCGTAGAAATTTTCAAATACAGATTTTCTGTAAAAAGCGTATCGAATTGAATCCCCAGCAGACGCCCCTTCGCAAGCACCGCCCCCTGCTGCTTCATCAGGGTAAAAAATCCCGGAACCGTATTCTTTTTCGGGAAAACTACGGCTTCTCCAAACAGTGCGCCCACCTTTGTACCTCCAATATAGAACACATCGCACAGCTTTGCCAGATCTGCAAGTGTCACGTCTGTTCCCGGTGCACAAAGTCCATATCCCAGACGCGCACCGTCTAAAAACAGGGGCAGCTGATATTCCTCACAGACCTTTCGAAGCGCCTTTAACTCTTCTTTTGTATAGAGTGTTCCATATTCGGTCGGATGGGAAATATAAACCATGCCGGGCTGCACCATATGGGTACAGCTGCCGTCCTGATAAAAGCGTTCCAGATAGTGCTTTACCGCTGCAGCCTCAAGCTTCCCGTTTTTGTGGGGGATCGTCAGCACCTTATGGCCGCCGCTTTCAATTGCACCTGCCTCGTGGACACCGATATGTCCGGTATCCGCTGCAATAACCCCCTCGAAGGGCTTTAAAAATCCCCGGATCACGGTCGCATTTGTTTGGGTCCCGCCCACCAGAAAATAAATTTCCGCCTCCGGGCACTGGCATGCTGTGCGGATTTTTGCTTTTGCAGATTCGCAATAGGCATCCTTTCCATAGCCGTAGGTATGCTCCATGTTCGTTTCCATCAGGCGCTGTAAGATTGCAGGATGTGCGCCTTCCATGTAGTCACTATCAAAGTATAGCATTGCTTTCTCCTCCTGATATTTTTGTATCATTTTTTCTTTTCTCACAGTTTCAGTCTTCCCTTTGCTGCTCTAAGAGCTCATAGAGCGCATCGTCGCCTTCGTCGATCCACACATCCTCTTCCTCTTCATTCAAGCCAAGAAATTGTGCCAGCGTTCGGGTATCATCGCTATTATTCCATTCATCCACATAATCGTCAATCTCTTCAAACTCGATCTCCCCTGCCAGATAACGTTCTTTAAAATTTGCCATCCTGATTTCCTTTCTACAGTCGTTCATAAGTTTCTTTTAATTCGTTGATCATTGTTATCAGTAATTTCATATCCACGGGCTTTGCAATATGTGCATTCATACCGGCTGTCAGAGAATGCCGGATATCCTCTGAAAAGGCATTGGCAGTCATTGCGATGATCGGAATTGTCTCTGCCTGTTTGTGTAAGCTCCTTCGGATCGCCCTTGCCGCATCATAACCGTTCATGACAGGCATCTGCACATCCATCAGGATCATGTCATAGGTTCCGGGCACAGACTGTTCAAAGGTCTTCACCACCTTTTCCCCATTTTCACAAATCGTACACTCCGCACCTTTGATTTTTAACAGTTCAGTCAAAATTTCTGCATTCAGTTCATTATCCTCTGCACATAAAAAGTGCATTCCCTCCAGGATAGTTTCATTCGGCGTTTCTTCTTCCTTGGATGATAGGAATGCAGGCCGCTCTTTTGCAATTTTAAGATCTATAAGCACTTCAAAGCAGCTTCCCTGTCCGGGTTCACTTTCTACAGAAATCGTACCTCCCATGGCTTCCACGAGATTTCTGGTGATGGCCATTCCAAGTCCGGTTCCCTGTATCTTATTTGTCACAGAGTTTTCTGCACGAGTAAAGGCATCAAAGATCGTATCTTTAAAAGCATCTGACATTCCCATTCCATTATCACGGACAAAAAAGCGATACCTTGCATAGACTGTGGAGGTTGTCTCACATTCTTCTGCCACAAAATGAATTGCTCCCCCCTCCTGTGTATACTTTACCGCATTGGACAAGAGGTTGCTAAAAATCTGCATCAGGTGAACCTGATCTCCATTTACCCACTCATGCCGGATCTTTTCTTTTGTAATTGTAAGAGTCTGATTTTTTTCTTCTACCTGTGAATGGAACATCGCATTCAGATCCTGCAAAAGATCCGAAATAGAAAAATCCGTATACTGAAAAGCTGTTTTTCCTGCTTCGATCTTACTCATATCCAAAACATTGTTAATGATCCCCAACAGGTGCTGCGCGGATATGTCAATTTTATCTACATACTCCAATACCTTGACTTTATCCCCTGCATTATGCCTGATCAAAGTTGTAATACCAACAATCGCATTCATGGGTGTGCGGATGTCATGGGACACATTGGACAGAAAATCTGTTTTCGCCTTATTTGCATTTTCCGCTGTCTGTAAAGCTTCTGTTGCAATATTCTTTGCCTCTTTCAGATTCTGATTCGATGCTTCCAATTCCTTCATCGCCTGTATTTGAAGTTCATTATTTCTTTTTTCATATTTTGCTTTTTGATCTGCGATACTGAGTCTGGAAACACTGTAAAATAATCCGGCAAAGAGTAAAATGATAAAGCCTACCATAAACATTGTTGTAAATGATACCGCTTTCTGATACTCTGTCAGGGTATTATCGACAACACCTTTTGCCACAATACAGATCAACATGGAATGGTTGCTTTCTATCGGACAGTAGCCCAGATAATAGGGCGATTTTCCACCCAAAAGCTCTACTCCCTGCTCTCTGGCCACAAGTCTTTTTTGAAGTGTTTCTACCTCACCTTCTGTGATAGCCTGGTTCTTCCTTAAGTGCTTTAACAGAGAATAATTCCGGAATAATACATCTTTACTCTGATTCGTATAGGTAATGTTTCCCTCGTTATCCAGCAGAAACAGATAGGCATTTCCATGATATCCCTTAAGCTTTAGCATAGAATCTAATTTTGCATGATTATATACCGTTCCAACTGCGGTATACGTTTCTCCATCCACGCGATATGGCTGACATGGAATTGCAACCAAATAAGCACCGTTTTGTATTTCTTCATGATTCCAGGCAACCAGTTTTGCAATATTACGTCCGTTTCTTAAATCCAACAGAAGCTTACTTGGAATATCCATTCGTATTTTCGTTCCGTCTGCAGTGATCGCCTTACCATTTTCCTGAAGAAACAGGAGTGTACTTTCCGATTCTTTTTCCCACGCCTCAAAAAAAATACTGGTTACTTCTGTTTCCAGGGACAGTTCCTTTTCCTGAAGCAGATAGTCTTCCACCAAATGCAGCCGGCTATAGTATCCACTTGTCTGAAGCTCATAGGTCTGTTGCATTTGTTCTACAACAGCTCCCATACTGATTTTTCCGTTTTTCTCAATATAACTGTTCATCCTGTTCGTAAGATGCTTTATAAAGACTATGCTTGAAAGAATGAGAAGCCCTATCAGGAACGGAACGATTAATTTTTTTCTTTTCACTGCTGCTTGTTCCATCTGCGCTTTATTTTTTAACCTCTATGTAATCCTCCGGTGCCAACGGCTGCTGTCCTTTTTCCATAAATGCAGTCCACACACTGGATAATGTCATATCCTGAAGCTGTTTTATCCTACATCCCGGAATTGTTTTTTCCAGAATAGACCTTGTAGTATCTGTAAGTAGAATGGAATATTCCTTTTCTTTGTCTATTTCTTCCTGATCTACCGTGATATCTTTTAAGGAAAATCCGTCTTCTTCCTTTTGGACGGTTATTTTCATCCCGGATAGAATGGGTAATTCGTATTGATTTGTTATAGAAAATTCATTCTCTGTATGATCCAGATAATTCTCTACAAGCTTCCAAACCTGTTCCCCGTTTATTTCTGCAAAATACAGGGAGGTATCTGAGCTCTTTGCTGTCATCAGAGCAACTCGACTACTGGTACACTCTCCCTTATAAATAGAAGCAGTGAAATAATAATAGGGGGCAATCGCCAGCTGTGCATTGTTTTCAACTCGGACCGTAGTTAAAATAGAGGATGCCGCATCACGGCCATTTTTCTCATTCAGTGCTATGGAATACTCCCTGTCAAAATTTATCACTGCTTTTTCTTCTGTATCTTCTTCGTTCATTGTACTGCGGAAAGCATCATATGCCTTGGCTTCATCCATCTCGCCTGATAACAAACCATGAACAGCCTCCTGACTGGCAGAAAAGGATTTTTGGGCAGAATATCGAATATAAATGGAATTACTTTTCATTTCATCTTCCAAACCGGATATATCCTGCATCATCGTCGGAACATCTGTATTCAATGAGATTACACATCTTCCATTGGCGATCCGTCTTTGTCCCTCTTCTGAAATCATGCAATCCAGCACATCCAATGCAGTCTCCAGCTTTTCCTGATCTTTTTCCAGATCTTTATTGAATGCAATATTTAAAGACGGAGTCATATACACAAAGGCCTCCTCTGAGGTCTGGGAAAAATAAGGAATACAGATCAGCTCCGCATCCATCTGTGTCTGCAGCTGTTGCATAAGCGCCGGATATCCGTGGAACATTGCTGCTTTTCCTTCTACAAAGCTCCGGTATGCAGTATCCACATCCACAAGGATATCGTCTTTTCCAAAATGAGAGTCTTTTAAAAACCTGCTGGTTTCTGAAAAAATACGTTTCCATAATCCATCGTCAAATTTTACTTCCCCCGATGAGGTTTCTGCGCTGCTTCGCCATTCAATTCCATCCAGACTTGTGAATTCACCAATGGCACCCGCCTGAATCACTTCATGGGCAGACCAGTCTTCTGCAAGATCCATGGAATAGGGTTTGATTCCATTCTCATAAAATTGCTGACAGGCCTCTGCATATTCCTGATAATTTGTCGGAATTTTTATACCATACTGATCAAACAGTGTCTTATTGGCAATGATCGTCTGCGGCAGACCACAGACAGGCAGCCATTGAATCTCATTGTCAGAATTTTTATAATATTGCAATGCATAGGAATAATACCTGGAAACAACATCATAGGAGCAAAAATCCATAAGATACGGCTGTAAATCCTGTGCATCTGTTCCGGAAAACCGCCGCACCGTTATCACATCCGGCAGCTCGCCATGTTCTTCCAAATAACTATATAAATCGGTATCATTGTTCCCAACGATAAACTCTATGTCTTGATCCGGAAGCTGTTCATGAATATAGGGTACCAGATTTTTGATCAAAGAATTTTCCCAAAGATATACGGTAAGCGGCCCTTCTTTGGATACCGCTCCTGAAGGCTCACCGCATCCAAACAAAACAGCCGCGCCGACAAGCACAGCCATCATAAACGCAGCCAGGTCATATTTTCTGTTTTTCATGTGTCTGCTTCCCCATTTTCCCGCTTAAAGCCGTGCTGATTACAATAGAATGCACGCTCTGCGAGCATTCTATTGTAATGAATAAAAACATGAGTTTTATTATAGCACTTCATATTTTCTCATGTCTATATTTTTGAAAACTTTTCCCTTTTGGACAGGAAAAAGGACGAAATCTATTTTGCCCGAAAACTCCGTAGATTTCGTCCTATCAATTATAAATCCCTGCATATCCCTCTTCATCAAAATAATAAAAACTGCTCGTTTTTTCGATAACGACTCCTTCAACAAATGAACGTTTTTTTTGAACTGCCACACAAAAAACAACGCTACATAATAATATTACAATGGATATACCGACGATAATTCTTTTTTTTCATTCTATTGCTCCGCTTTATTATTGAATTATTTTTTATTTGTGCTTTTTATTTCCGCTACCAGTTCTTCATACTTACGTTCGTCAATGATATATTTCCGTTTAATCAATATATAAGCAGCTCCTATAGAAATTACCGGAACAGCTGCAATTCCAAGACGCAATATAAATCTTTGTCCGGCATCTGCTGTCTGAATAAATTTATCTGCCTGTACAATTACATTTTCCGAAGTAAGTTCTCCTGTACCAGCTTTTATTTCTAATCCGGATATTTTCTGACTGATTGCATAAATATTGCTTATAATCAGTATTAACGCAACAACCGCCTGATCAACTGCACTTGCCAGCTTTGTTGCAAAAGATCTTACTGCTGAGATAATACTGTCATGTCGTTCATGAAACCGGACTTCATCATACTCTATGGTATTATTTAACATGACAATCATCGTCATATTGAATGCCCCCTGCGAAAAGAAGATCAGGAAACCGATGATATTCAGTAAAACAACACTTTTTGGTACAATGTAGCCTACACTCATAAAAAGCATATACCCAATGACTGTAATGCTGGTAGCTGCAGTTATAATCTGATTTCGTGTGAATTTTGAGGAAAGCCACGCAAAAGATGCCTCTGATATCAGCGTTCCTAATCCATACATAATTGTAAACCAAAATACAAGACTGCCACCTACAGAATATCCAAATTCAAAATAAAAGAAATTCATTCCAATCATAATCAGAAGACCATTTCCGATTTGGAATAATAAACATGCAATTCCAATCACTATCAACTGATCATTTCTCAGGAATATATGAAACATATCTTTTAATGACAGTGTTCTCTTCTTTTCCGGTCGTTTTCTCTCTTTTACTCCAAACACTGTAAGTAGCTGGAAACCAATAAAACAAAAAGCAATCACAATCGCAGCCGTCCGATATGCCATAATCGCATTTCCAGCTACCATATCAGGGAGCAGACCTGCAACAGAAAACTGTCCGATACAGATAAAAATTCCCTGTACGGTTACCAGCCAGTTCCGTTCTCCCGGATCTGATGTAAGACTCGGCAGCATTCCCCAATAGGCAATATCATTCATTGTGTAAGTCATTCCCCATAAAAGATATCCCACTCCAAAAAATGCAACAAATCCCCATCCTTCCGGCCTTACTGTAAACAAGCAGATAATTATCAGGCTGTTTAAAATTACTCCTATAAAAATCCAAGGTTTAAATTTTCCGGCTTTCAAATGCGAATTTTCAATAATAATTCCCATCATTGGATCATTAATGGCATCCCACAGCAGACACACTACCATAATTGCTGATATTACTGCATATTGGGCAACTGTCAGTTTCATCGTATATTGAATATATGTAAGAAGAAACATAGAGACAAGTGCATACGCCATATCTCTTCCGGTTGCTCCTATACAATAGCTCCATTTTGTGCGTTTATCCAATTTATTGTCCATATACGACTCCCCCTCTCTCTATTTCTTCAGCAGTCGTTTAAAAGCCTGCAAATATTTTTTATTAGCATTGTAAACTAACATATCGATTAACTTCGGAGTTGCAATTCCACCACTGGTTGCAATCAGTCCTTCCAGATTTCCTTCTTCGACTCCCATTTTTACCATTTTAAAGGCCGGGTCCCGCTCTGATTTTCCCCGAAGCATAATCTTAAGTCCGATATGTACGACTCCACGAACAAATTTTCCAAACATTGAGACATTTACCACATCCTGATAGGAATCGTAAACCGTATACTCTCCACGCTTTTTTTCTTTGTCATGTTTTGGTTCACCGCCTAATAGCTGATAAAATTGTTCTGCACTGATTTCCATTCCATGTGGCTGCTCTCTAAAATAATCCGGAAACAGTTCTCTTTCATTTCTAAAATAACTATTTCCTACTACTTCCATATTCGCCTTTAATTGCAAATCATGTACCGAGGCTCCGATACAGATCTGATATTTGCCGCTTAACATGGAAAAGGCTTTTTTCTCTACATCATAGACGGAAAAACTTCTTTCATCCAGCTCTAGTATAACTTCTTTTTCTTCTCCCGGATGCAGATATATTTTTTGAAATCCCTTTAGTTCTATATGGCTTCTGATAACATCTGATTCAATCGGGCAGATATATAACTGTGCTATTTCTGCTCCACTCACTTTTCCGATATTTTTAATTTTAAAACGAATTTGTATCTTTCCACCACTATATACTTCCGGTACATTCAATTCCGAATAGGAAAAAGAAGTATAGGAAAGTCCATAACCAAACGGATATTTTACCGGAACATGGAATGTCTCATAGTAACGATAACCTACAAAAATGCTTTCCCTGTATTCTACATCATCATTCGGAGGTGCAAAATATCTCCATGCCGGAGTATCTTTTTCTGAAAACGGAATTGTCTCTGCCAATTTACCGGATGGATTCACCTCACCACTGATTAAGTCAGCAACAGATTCCCCTACAGCCTGTCCTCCGAGGTACATGTGAAGAATTGCTCCTACATTCTTTTCAAAACTAAAATCCATAGGCGCACCACCGAAACTAATTGCTGCAATATGATCTTTTCCGACAGTTTCTACAATTTCAGCCAACAGCTCTTCCTGATTTTGAGGGATTTTAAGATTTTTCCTGTCGTATCCTTCTCCTTCATAAGATTCTGTAAGACCGATAAAATATAGAATCACACAATCCTTTTTTCTATATTCCTGTTTCAGTTTTTCTATCGTATCCTGTAATTGCTTTTCTCCTAATTCTTCCTTTTCATTCTGATATCCCTGTATATAAGTTACCTGATATCCTTTTTCACGTATTGCTTCAATCGCATTTGTCATCTTCGTCGGCTGGATATGACTGCTCCCACCTCCCTGAAACCGCATCTGCCTGGCAAGCTCTCCAATAATGATTACCTTCTTCTCTTTTCCAATTGGCAAAACACTATTATTTTTCAAAAGTACTGCACTTTCATTTTCCAGTTTACGTGCCACCTGATTCTGTTCTTCCATATCTACCTCATAATTTTCTTCTATATTTTTATGAAGTGATACAAAATTCTGCAGAACATTCTTAGTCCAGTTATCCAGTTCCTGATCCGTAATCCGGCCATCCTTATACGCTTCTTTTAACACATCTGTGTGGAAGCCTTTCGGATCTGGCATTTCCAGTGTCAGACCATTTTTCATACAGCTTACAATATCATTTGCTGCTCCCCAATCCGACACCACACCACCTTGATATTTCCATTCTTTTCTCAGAACATCTGTCAGTAAGTATTTATTTCTTGCTCCAAATTCGCCATTAATCCTGTTGTATGAAGCCATTACAGAAGTCGGTTTTGCTTTTTTCACAACTTCTTCAAAAGCCGACAGATATATTTCCCTAAGAGTTCTTTCATCAATCTGGCTATTGGATGTCATTCGTCTTGTTTCCTGTGAATTAACAGCATAATGCTTTAAACTCGTACCTATTCCAAGGCTCTGTACACCTTCGATATATCCCGTTGCCAGCTTTCCTGTCAAATACGGATCTTCACTGAAATATTCAAAATTTCTTCCGCATAAAGGAGAACGCTTGATATTGATTCCGCAGCCTAGCACAATGGATATCTGCTCTTTTTTTGCTTCTTTCGCAATCGCTTCACCCATCTTTTTAACAATAGCAGGATTCCAACTGCAGGCTATTGCACTTGCAGTTGGAAAACAGGTTGCTGGCTTACTGGTTTCAATATCCCCAACCTTTTCCTGTTCCAGTTTTCGAATCCCATGTGGTCCGTCTGTCATCATAATAGAGGGGATTTTCCCATTACAGTCATAAGTATGCCAGTCACCAACACCGCCTAAAAGCCGGATTTTTTCATCTATTGTTAACTGTTCACATATTTTATCAATGTTCATGGCTTATCCCCTCTTTCAAAGTCCATATCTAATGCCAATATTCTGTCGAATTGCGTCCATATCATTTGTTACGCCATTTTTATAAGGCGGAAGTGCATTGGTAACATATCCCGATGTATTATGTGTCGTTGCACCATCTACTGCTTTTCCCCAAATATCATACGCTCCATTTACTCCATGCAGATCCGTACAATCATTGAGTGCATCTGCAATTCCCAGGGGACTAAATGCATCTCCATTAAATACAACCTCTCCGGATCCTTTGTTATGACACAAATGTGCATGAGTATCTGCTGTTCCGATAATGTTTTCACCACTTGACGGTCTCGCCATCACGTTCGATGTCGTTATTGGATTCCCATCCTCGTCATAAAAATCAATATTTACATCTGCTTCCGGGAACGGATTATTTCCTTCTGTAAGTTCCAGTTCAAACCGGCATGTATCATCCACATTATCTTTCCAAACCAGTGAAGTTCCCTTAATTCCAACATATTTCTTTTTACATAAGAATAAAAAGAAAAGGAATTATCTTCATACTGCTCTACTTTAAATCGTGTCCTATCTGACAATGTCGTATTTCGAACAATTGCATTAAAAGTGTTATATATGAGATACTTTCTATCCTGATCAAAAAGAATATCTTCTCCCAAGTCAGATGCTTTAAAGTAGAATGTCATTCTTACTTGGATATGCAAAACCACCAACAGAAGTTCCAACTAATAAACATTGCCAGTAAAAAAATTACTTCTTTTCGTTTTATAGCATCTATCTCCTCTCTTTTAATCTCTTAATTGCATTTTATCTATTTCCGGCATATAATTATATTGATTTATCGTGTTTTATGTCAATTTATCGTGTTTTTGACAGGAGGAATTACCTATGTATAAAATGAAGTCAGACATCAATTTTTCACTCACACATGAAATGTTGGAAAATGCAGAAAATGAACGGATACATACATCTTATGCACAGGAAAAGGCAATTCTCGAATGTGTTTCAAACGGAGATATTCATGCATTGGAGAATACCTATTATTCACTCCCAACAACTGTTTACGGAAAGATGACCTCTTCCAATTCCAAATTAAAATTACTTTTTTATGCAAGTATTGCTAATACAACTTTAGTTACCAGATATGCCATCGAAGGAGGCCTTAATGAGGAAACTGCTTTTTCCTTAAGTGATGTATATATACGAAAAATGGAACAATGTACCGATGTTGACGCTTTAATGAAATTAAATGAACAGATGGCTATTGAATTTACGCTTCGTGTTGCTGAGGCAAAAAAGACGCCAAAAAACTACTATTCACCAGCTATTTCTCGCGTCATTGATTATATCTATCATGGAAAAAATAAAACTTTAACCTTAAATCAACTGGCATCTTTAGTTAATTTAACACCTAAATATCTGTCTGCCCTGTTCCATAAAGAAACCGGACAGACGCTTACTGTTTTTATCCATAAAGTTCTTATTGAAAAGGCACAGAATTTACTGGCACATTCCGACTATAGTCTGGGTGAAATCAGTACTTACTTGAATTTTTCATCTCAAAGTTATTTTATTTCTATTTTTAAGAGATACACTGGTATAACTCCCGGACAATATCGTAAAATGTACCGCCAGATCAGTTGGTAAAACATAAAAAATGTGGACTGGCACCTCTTTTTTCAGGAACCTGTCCACATTTTTATTTTCTTTTCCGTATATTCACCTGTTATATCTTATGCAGTCCGGAATCTATTTTTTATATTCAACCTCGAATGATCCAAGTTCATATCCATGAACGCTTCCCTTTACCTCTCTGGATACAAGCTCTACTTTCTGTTCAAGATGTTCACTATATACTCTTGTTGTCAGAACCGTTTCCCCGTTATTAATGAATATCTCAATGGCTGATGTATCCGAAAAGATGGTAATATCCGAAAGCTCTTCCACCTTAGCAAAGCGCTGCTTTCTTCCACGTCCGCTTTCTCCCATCGATAAGGTAAAAAGCCCGTCCTTCCAGCTTATTGTAACATCTTCACGAAGCTTAAGCTCCAGATTTTTTGCTTCTTCCACGTCAAGTCTCAGTTCAAAACAGCAGTCCGCAGGCGCCCACTTTGTAAATGCTTCCAGCTCGCAGGTAAATGCATTTTTACGCAGATCTTTCATCTCCTTTAATGGATGCTGTAAGATCTTTCCATCTTTCCATTCCAGTTCTCTTGGCATGGTAAGTGCATGGATCCAGTCATATGCAACCGTTGCATCATTATCATAATCTGCATCCGGAATCCCCATCCAGCCAATCAGGATTCTTCTACCCGCTTCATCTGCAAATGTCTGTGT
>ERZ780203.793-NODE-793-length-30237-cov-5.276854_pt1 | contig 30237 bp, 24 predicted proteins | sample MGYA00511168_ERZ780203 | MGnify/ENA primary metagenome ERZ780203 (study PRJEB29588, sample SAMEA2156577) | human gut metagenome | biome: human gut; feature: human-associated habitat; material: faeces | place: Denmark | collected 2008/2010 ...
CGACGGGAAGCCACACCCTGAGCGTCTATGCCAAGGTCATTGAGCCGGAAAGGCTGTTCGTCCGCGTCCTGCCGACGCATCAGGCACTCGATCTCTGCGCGGCGGCGGGCATGGTGCAGAGCCACGTCATCGCGATGCAGGGGCCGTTTTCGCGGGATTTCAACGCGGCGCTCTACGATCAGCTCCGCATCCGCACGATGGTGTCAAAGGATTCCGGGCAGCCGGGGGGCGTGGCGGATAAGGTTCTGCCCGCGCTGGAACGCGGGATCGACGTGGTGATGATTGAACGACCGAAGGAGGATGAACGATGAAAAAAGCGTTGGTGATTGTGAGCTTTGGCACGACGTATGAAAAGGGGCGGCAGGACATTGAAGCGGTGGAGCGCGTGCTGACGCGGGCTGCGGAGGGCTATGACGTTTTCCGCGCGTATACGAGCAGCATCGTCCGCAAGGTGTTGAAATCGCGCGGCGAAATTGTGCCGTCGCTTGAGGAAGCATTGGAAAAACTGGCGAACGAAAGCTATGACACGGTGTTTGTTCAGCCGACGCACCTGCTCTGCGGCAACGAATACGACGAAAAAATCCGCGCACCGTATATGCGCTATGCGGGGCGATTCCTGCGTGGCGGCATCGGTAAACCGCTGATTGCGAATAACGATGACCTGCTTAAGCTGGCTGAGATTTTGGCGGCTCTCAAGCCTGATGATGCGGACGCGCTTCTGCTCATGGGGCACGGCACGACGCATTTCGCAAACATGGTCTATCCCGCGATGCAGACGGCACTTCGGCTGCAAGGCCATCCCAATGTCGTCGTCGGAACGGTCGAGGGCTGGCCGACGCTGGAAAACGCCATCGACGAGCTGCGTGCGCTGGGCGCAAAGCACATCGAGCTGCGCCCGATGATGCTTGTCGCGGGCGACCACGCACAAAACGATATGGCGGGCGATGATGCGGATAGCTGGAAAAGCCATCTGACCGCCGCCGGATTCGACGTGCATTGCACGGTGGAAGGGCTGGGCGAGCTGGAAGATGTGCAGAGGCTGTATGTGGAGCATTTGAAGGCGGAACTGAAATAAAACAATAAGAAAAACCACGCACTTCCTGCATGATGAACGGGGAATGCGTGGTGAACTCCTTCCGTCACGACTTCGTCGTGCCACCTCCCTCGATGAGGGAGGTTTTATTTATATATGACGTTATTTCGGCGTAAAAGGCGTTCAAACAGGCACAGCCCGCGCAGACCGTATTGGAATTTTCGCAGGCGACGATTGCGATTCGTTTCATTTCGTATTCCTTTCTTTGAGCAGATGCCCGTCTTCCATCTTCACAATCTCGTCACAGAATTGCTCGGCAAGCGCCGTGCTGTGCGTGATGAACAGATAGACGGTCTGATGATGCTGCTGATAGCGGCGCAGGAAGTCGATCATCTGCGCCTGTGTAATCACGTCCAGCATGCTGGTCGGCTCGTCGAGCAGGATCATCTCCGGCTCAAGCACGGTGACACGTGCCAGCGCAGCACGCTGCAATTCGCCGCCGGAAAGTTCGCCGGGATAGCGGGCAAGATGCTCGGCGTGTAGGCCGAACGGCTCGATAACGGAGAGAATCGCCCCGTCGTCAAACGGTTTGCCCATCAACTTGAATGGTTCAACCAGGCTCTGTCGAAGCGTGAGCTGGGGATTGAACGAAACCTCCGGGTGCTGAAAGAGAATCTGAATCCTGCGGCGTGCCTGCCCTCGAATGGGATAGCTAAGCAGCTTGCCATGGAAAAACAGCTCGCCGGAATCGGGCCTCAGCAGGCCGACCATCATCTGCCCCAGCGTGGATTTGCCGCTGCCGCTCTGCCCAAGCAGACCGAGCGTTTTGCCCTTTTGCAGGGAAATCGACGCGCCGTCCACCGCGGTGAACCACGTCTTATCCGCGCTGCGGAAGTGCTTGGTCAGCGAAACAGCCTCCATGATGGTTTCACACATACTGCCAACACCTCACTTTGTGGCCGTCCACGTCCGCCATCGGCGGCATTTCGGCGCATTTTTCGCTGCAATTCGGGCAGCGCATTCGATATTTGCAGCCGGTCACGCGCGTATCGTCGTGCGCGGGGGCATAGCCGGGGCGGAAATGCAGCCCGTTTTCCGGCATGGAGGCGAGCATATCGCGCGTATAGGGATGCAGCGGATGGGCGTACAGCTCGTCCGCGTCGGCGACCTCGATGAGATTCGCCGCATACATCACACCGATGCGATTGGCGACGTCACGCGCAAAGCTCAGGTCGTGCGTGACGCAGACCATCGTCTGCCCGTCCAGCTCGTTCAGCGTGTCAGCGACCAGACGGATGCGTGCTTCGTCCAGCCCTTTGGTCGGCTCGTCAAAGAGCAGAAGCTCCGCGTCGGCACTGATGCCCATCGCAATCAGCGCACGCTGGCGCATGCCGCCGCTCAGGGTGTAGGGGTACTGCCGCGCCAGTTCTTCTTCACGCCCCAGATGAAAGCGGCGCATCAGCTCCACCGCACGGGCAATCGCCCGTTTTTTATTCATGCCGCGATGCGCTATCAGCGGTTCGCCAACCTGAAATCCAACGGAAAGCAGCGGGTTCATGCCGTTGCCGCTTCCCTGCGGCACATAGGAGATTCGACCGCCGCGAACGCCATCCATCTGCTTGGGCGAAAGGGCGAACAGGCTTTGCCCGTGAAAGCACACGTCGCCGCTGACGACAGCGCTGGACGGAAGCAGGCGCAGCACGGAGAGCAAAAGGATGCTCTTGCCGCTTCCCGTTTCGCCGATGATGCAGAGTTTATCGCCGGGAAAGACAGAGAGGGAGACCTGTTCAACCGCCTGTACGGCACTGCCGTTGGCAAAGCGGACGGAAACGTTTTGAATATCCAAAATCGCATTTTCCACAGTAATCACTCCCTTCTCTGCCGGCCATAGTAGCCCACGAGCATAAAGCCCATCACCGCGACGCTGATGCAGATGATCGGCGGCAGATACCACCAGATCTGTTTGCGCAGAATGCTGTTGCGGAAGAAGGCAAAATGCAGGATATTGCCCCAGCTCTTTTGACCGTATGTTCCCAGACCGAGAAAGCTCAATCCGGATTCCGTCGTCATCGCGCCGGAGACGGAAAGCGCCATGCGCGTGAGCAGGATATCCTTGAGGTTGGGCAAAATGTGGCGCACCATGATGACCGGCGCGGAAACGCCCATCGCCTTTTCAATCTTGATATAGGGCAGTTCGCAGATCTGCTTGACGCGCGTGCGCAGGATGCGTGCCGTGCCCGTCCATGCGGTGATGCTGATCGCCAGAATCAGGCTGAACATGCCGCTCTTGAGGTAGGCAATCAGCAGCATCGTCAGCGGCAGGGACGGAACTGCCATCGCAACGTCGATCACAGCGCAGATGGTTTTATCCGCCGTACCGCCGAAGTATCCGGCGATAAGTGCCAAAGCTGTGCCGATCAGCGAAACCAGCAGTGCGGAAAACACGCCGAGCAGCAGCGACACGCGTGTGCCGTAAACCATCTCGCTGAAAATATCCTGCCCCAAATCGTTCGTCCCCAGCAGATGCTCCGCGCTGGGCTTGAGATACGCCGTGCCCAGCTCAGAGGGGTCATACGGCGCGATGAAATCCGCGAAAATCGCAATCAGGCAGAACGCCAAAATGATGCACCAGCCTGCGATAGCGGCGGGGTTATGCTTTTTACGCACGCTCTGCCGCCTCCTCCCGAATGCGCGGGTCGATCGCCGCGGCGACGATATCGCCAAGCAGGTTGCTGAGCACGACGCAGAGCGCCGAAAGCAGGAAGCAGAACTGCGCGGTCGCAAAGTCGCGGCAGGATACGGCGTTGTACATCATCTGTCCCATGCCCTTCCAGCCGAAGACGACCTCGACCACCATCGCGCCGGAGAGCAGCCCGCCCAGCTGCATGCACAGCGATGTGGAATACGGCACGAGCGCGTTTTTAAGCACATGGCGAAAGAGCACCTTGTTTTGACCGATGCCCTTGGCGCGTGCGGTGAGGATGTATTCCTCCTGCCGAATCTGGGAGACGGTGCTTTTCATCAGCATGAAATCACCCGACGTGCGGAACAGAATCAAAATGCACAGCGGCAGAATCATGTGCTGGACGATGCTCGCCGTCCGCGCCGCGCCGGAAAGACCGGGCGAAACCATGCCGTTGATCGGCACCCACTTGAGCTTGTAGGCGAACGCGATGAGCAGCAGCAGACTCAGGCAGTTTGAAGGAATGGTATTCAGAAACAGGAAAAACGGCGTGGCGATGCGGTCAAACAGACCGCCGGGGCGGATGCCCGCGTGAATGCCGAGCACCGCGCCGAGAATGCAGGAGATGATGAGCGTCGGAACGGAGAGCAGCAGCGTCCAATACGCGGCGGAACGGAAATTTTCGATGACGGGCTTCTGGTTGGTATAGGAAAGACCGAAATCCAGCGTCAGCACGCTTTTCATGTAGCGCGCGTACTGCGTCGGCAGATCGTCGTTCAGACCGAATTTCTCCGTGACCTGTTCCAGATAGGCAGGGTTGTTATCCAACAGGTAATAGTATTCCTCTTCGCCAATCAGAAAGATGATCGGGTCGCCCGGCATGGTATGCACCAGCGTGAAGCTGATGGTGATAATCAGCCAGATCGTCGCAATGGCGATGAGGGTTTTCTTGAGGATGTGTTTGAACAAAAGGAAATCACTCCCGTTATAGCAGAAAAGGGCTGACAAGCCCCAAGATCAAGGGTTTGTCAGTCCCCAAATTCAGATATGCTTACTTCGCCGTCAGGTCAAACCAGGTTCTGGCATTGATGACGCCCCAGCTCTGCCAGTTATCCCAGCCTTCAATCTTGTCGGTGCGATACGGGAAGAAGCCCGTCTGCCACGCGAAGGTCAGACCGAACATCTCCTCGTCGGCGAGGTGCTGGAGGTTGCGGCTGTTTTCGATATACTGCTCGTCGTTGATGGCCTCGGTCATCGCGTAGTAGTATTCCTTCAGACGCGGATCATGGCAGCTGCCCCAGTGCCAGCCGGAATCGCCGTCGCGCAGCTCGGCGAGCATGTAGCGGAACGGCGTGGAATAGAGCATGCCAGAGGTGGTAAAGGTGATGGAGATGTCGTATTCCTCCTTGGTCACCTTATCTTCCCAAATCTCGCTGTTAGCGATGGCTTCCTCGTCGATGTGGCAGTTCACGCCGACATTCTGGAGGGACTTGCAGACGATTTCGCCCAGACGGGAGCGGACTTCCATGCTGCGGGAATACTGCGGAATGACGGACAGATCCATCTTGCCGCCGTCCGGCAGTTCGCGCCAGCCGTCGCCGTCCGCATCGACATAGCCCGCCGCATCCAGCATGGATTTCGCGGTCTCCGCGTTGTACTCCAGCATCGCGATGGAATCGTCAAAGCCCTTGAAGGACGGACCAAGCACGCCGCGGTTGGCAGGCTTGCCGTATTCGCCGTTGATGGCGGTCGCCGCGGTCGGGTAGTCGATGGCGTAGGCAATCGCCTGACGGAAATTCACGTCGTCGCCCGGTGTGCGGCTGCATCCGAACAGCATCTGATAGCTGCCAGCGAACGGGCTTTCGCCCATGTCGAGTCCGTCCATACCGGTGAAGCTGTCGATCAGTGTCGCTTCAATCGGGTTGGCGTAGTTGTAATACGCGTCGCACTCGCCGCTTGCCAGCGCCATCATCAGGCTCGCCTGATCCGCGTAGGTCTGCACGGTCACCTTGTCCACGGTGATTTCGCCGAGGAACGCGTTCTCCGGCACGGCCTCATAGTAAGAGGTCTGGGAATCCACATCGTAGCCCACCAGCTTGTACGGGCCGCAGCCAATGGCAGCGTCCTCGCCGGTGTAGTGGGAATAATCCTCGATGCCTTCCCAGATGTGCTTGGCATAGATGCATGCCGTGTTCATGCAGGAGGTGTTGAGGTAATAATACACGTCCGGCTGGGAGAAGGTCAGGCGCGCCGCGTTTTCGCCGGTGATCTCCACGCTGACCAGATTGGACAGACCGCCGACCTTCTTCACGTCGCGCTGGAACTCGAAGGTGAAGATGATATCCTCGTCGGTCACGGGCTGACCATCATGCCAGATCGCGCCCTTATGCCAGGTGAAATCCAGCACCTTACCGTCTTCCGAAATCTCGTAGCTGGTGAAAAAATAGGGCTGCAAATCGCCGTTCGCGTCGCGATAGACGTAGTTGCCCTGCGTCAGACCGTTGTAATTCATGCGACCGAATGCGTCGCTTTGGGTGGTCATGTTGAAGGTGTTGTTGGCTGCCGTCGTGCCGACGATGAGGTTTTCGACGTGCTTTTTGCCCTCGGCCATGGCGCAGGAGAGCGAGAACACAAACACCAGCATAAGCAGCAGGGAGACAAGTTTCTTCATTCGGATTATTCCTCCTTTTATTTGGTGCGCAAGACGACAAAAAGCACTGCATCGACAATCTCTTTCGGTCGGCACAGTGCTTTGAGCGCGCCAAACAAACCCGCCGCCGTCATGAAAAACGGGATATTTGGGTACAGAAAAAACAGCTCTTCCGAGACCGGGAAGACCCTTGATTGTCGCAAAAAGTATGTATTCTGACTCAGGCTTCATAGCAGACGCTCTCGCCTTCCCAGAGCTTACACCCCAGTGACTGACCCAAAGGGTCGTGAGAGCCGCTCAGCCAATACAGCAGCGGTCCTGTGCGGGATTCTCACCCGGCTTCCCATGCGCAAAGGCATGATGCTTTTCGCTACGCTATGCAGTTTGAGGCTTACGCCATAAGGAATTATAGGGGGATTTGAGGCGGTTGTCAAGGCAATATGCTTGATGAATATATACAAAAAATCTTTTGAACAGAAGGATAAGAGCGCAAAACACCGGAAATATTCCTTGACAAAAGCAGTTACTAAGATTATTCCAAATTCTATGTAAACTCTAAAAGCTAGTGTAAAAATGAAAGTAAGTAGAAGGACGGCAGGCAGGTTTTCCTGTTTGCCGTCTTGACTGCCACGAAACAGCTTTGCGAAATTTGTTCTGTAAATGTAGGCCTTTCGTGATTCGACCAAGATTAGGTAAGACTGTTAGGAAAAACTAAGGTGCGGTGTTTTCTTCAATAGGCTATTGTTTATGGACGAAATAACCAGACTTACATGAAATTGAGATAACGGTAAAATAATCCTTGACAAAATTCTTTCCAGGTTTCAGGAAAATTCATGTGAGCTTTTGACTTAAACTGTTTGAAACCTCCGAACGGTTGTTGCTTTCATGAGCCTGTTGTGTTTATCAATGTGTTTAATCCACACAAAACCTCCGTCCTCAACCACCCCACATCCACCCCGTCATCCATGTCTTTTATTTCCAATTTTGATTTTTCATACCCGAAGTGTCATGTGTTCGAATCACATTGCCGCTACCAGAGAATCCAGTCAAGATGATTGCTTGGCTGGATTTTTTTAATGTATAGGAAATTGCATAAAACCGTCCGCGTGAGCAAGACTTTGATGCGTGGCAGACTTCGGCGGAAGTGAAGGCGGGCTCAGCCCGCTTTTGTTCATGTCAAAGTGCCGAAATTTGGGGATTTCGGCACTTTTTTTGTCACATCTTCAATAAAATAACAACTGTTTAATCCTTGCGTGGGTTGAGTTTTTGGAGGCTTTGCGCAGTCACATGCCGTGCCACAAACGCTTAAAGAAGGGTCAGCAGCCTGCGGGCATTTTCCAAGTCTTCTTCCTGCGTGTGGATGTACACATTCTGCATGGTTTTCAAATCTGCCCAGCCGCCCATGCTTTGCAGCGTTTTTTCCGATACGCCTGCGCGATAGGCGCGTGTGGCGAAGGTATGACGGAAGCAATGTGGCGTTTTGCCGTAGACGTTGATTGCTGCGCAAACGCGCTCCCACAGGCGACGATTTGCCTGAAAGGTGAGCGGCTGATGCGTATCATCGCGCATGTGCAGCAGATAAGCGTCGGGATCGTGCATTTCCTCCGGCGTGAGCGCGAGAACGTCCCACAGCTTGGGAAGCATCAGCATGTGGCGAAAGCCCGCTTCCGTTTTCGGATCGCCGATGATGGTTTTCGCTTTGGCATAGGTGACGCTGCGCTCGATACGGATCAGCATTTTATGCGGATCAATGTCCTTCATGCGGATGCCGCGGATATCCTCGCTGCGTGCCGGGCAGTAGAGCAGCAGCGCCACATAGCGGCGGTCAAGCAGTTTGGGTATATCCGGCAAATGCGCCTCGATGTCTTCGGCTTCCTTTGTGGTCAGCGGGAGACGTGTGCTCTTTTTCTTGGAGGGGTTGCGCAGCCGCTTGGATTTGGATGGATTGCTGGGAATCAGCCCATCTTCAAAGGCAACGTCAAGCACCATGCGGACGACCAGCCAGATTTCGTCAATCGTCTTCTTGGAGAGGGATTCCTTGCTGTTGAGAAAGAGCTGCACGTCGTCGATGGAGATATCTCGCACATCCATTTCGCCGAAATACGGCAAAACGTGGCGTTTGAGATAGCTTTCATAGCCGGTTAGCGTGGTTTCGCGAACCTTGCCGACTTTGTAGAGCGTAAACCAACGCTCGGCAATATCCGAAAAGCGCGTACTCAATCCATCTTTGCGATGCTGCCCGTTTTCATCCGGCGGAACGACAACGCCCTCCGTGATGGCGTGGGACAGATAAGATTGAAAGAGTTCCTGTTGTGTTGAGCCGGTCAGCCAGAAAACCTTACCGTTGATGACCGCTCGTTGTTTGAGTTTTGCAGACATATCCGGTTCTCCTTGTCCAGACATGTCTGACGGGGCCGGTGTGGGGTTGTCAAGGATCGTGGATTCCACGCCCATTGTAGCATGGTTTGGGGGCGGCGTGAAGCCCTGAATCGTTGTCATGGGACTCCTTTCATAGAGAAAAACAATTCAAGTGGCGAAGTGGCAGGCTAAAAGGGCTTAGAGCCGCTTTGCCACTTGAAAAAAGGACTAAGAGAGCAGACTCCCCATCCACTGTGTTCCGTCGCGGACGACGTACAGTTTGGATGCGAGGTTTCGTTTGGCAGAACGGACGGTACGCGGGGAAATGCCCTGCTCCTGCGCGGCTTTGTCGATGACGCTGCTGGGACAGACGCGCCCGTTTTCAAGCAGGGAGAGAATGAGCTTTTCGGCACGCTCAACCTTTGTGGGCGTGTGTTCCGAGCCGGAAAGCAGCTCGTCGGCGGTGAGCTGATATTCGCCGAGCCAGCGAAAACCGTCCGCATCGCCGAGCGAGAAAGCCAATGACTTGCCCGGAGGTGCCAGCGAGCTTTTCTCATGCGTCAGAACGCGCGTGGTGGGGTCGTCCCTGATTTTGCCGATGAACAGGAGACTGCGCACGGCGGCAGTCATGTCGATGGAACCAAGCCCGCGATAGGTGCTTTGTGAGCCGGACGCTTTGTTGAGATGACCGATCATCAAAATGGTGCAGTCGTGGGCTTCGGCAATTTCACCCAGTGCACGGAAGATCGGGCGCACTTCGTTGGCGCGGTTCATATCGACCTGAGCGCCCAGAAACGCCTGAATCGGGTCGATAATCAACAGCTTGGCTTGATTTTCGCGAATGGCACGCTCAATGCGTTTGTCTGTCAAGGTGAGCATGGATTCGCGGTCGTCAATGACCAACACGCGGTCAAGATCGGCACCTGCTTCGATTAAGCGGGGCTTGACGGTATCGCCGAGACCGTCCTCCGCCGTCTGATAGATCACGTTGAAGGGTTCAAGCAGCTCACCGTTTGGAAGCTGTTGACGGTTGGTGCAGGCGGCTGTGAGATACATGGCGAAATAGGTCTTGCCTTCGCCGGGATTGCCTTGCAGGATGGTCAGCTTGCCGAAGGGGATGTATGGATACCAGAGCCAGTGAACGGCGGTTTGTTGTACGTCGCTCATGCGGATCATGGGAACGGAGTCGGGCATGGGAACCTCCTTATCTGGATATTTCGGAATGATGTCGTTCTTCTCGTTCGCGAAGCAAAAGATCAACATTGTGCTGCACTTGTGAGAGCTTCAGCAGCTCGTCGCGAAGAGGAATCAGGCGCGGGGCTTGTTCGGCGTAACTTTGTCGGAGGGTTTCAAGTTCTTCTTTCCAAACCTTGATTGTCGGCGGTTTGTCGCCCAGTTTTTCTTTGAGGATGCGGCGTGCGGCATAGAACAACCGGAGTTCGCCGTCATGTTCCTGTGCGTAAGCGTTTCGCCGGCTTTTCCAGTGAATCGCGTTCAGGTTTTCATAAATCGGCTTATTCTTGGCGTAGATGTCTGCCTGACGAAGGAGCGCTTCCAATTCGCGGATTCGGGAAGAAGTGGAATGGAGCGCATCGCTCAACTGATGAAAGGCAGAACGGGTTTGGGAGAGCCGGGCGGAAAGGTCTTCAAGGGTGAAAAGTTGATGGGCTTGCAGAAAATTGACGGTTTCGGCAAATTGTTTGAGGTCGCGTATTTTTCCTTTTTGGCTCCATGCTTGGGCATAACGCCGCTGCTGTGCTTCACTGACCAATTCCCAAAGCGTGGGCGTTTTAGAGGCTTCCGGCTCGGAGAGGAGAGCGTTGATCCATTCGGTCAGCTTGGCAATCTGCGTTTTTAGTGTACGGGTCAGCTTGTTGGTAGAGCGAATCCAGCGGTTCAACTCGCCCTTTTCTGTGCGGATGCCTTTCTGCTCCAGCTTGCGAACGTTGGGACCTTCGTGAACGGTTGGAATTTGTTCGACGCTTTGCCGCGCATAAGAACGGTGGTCGATGCGCGAAGGAATTCCCTTTTCTTCAAACTTGGCATTGACGGCGTTGCACCATGCGGTGCGCCACGATTCGAGTCTTTCGGGAGAATGCCAATCGGTGGTATGGACGGCATTGAAACGGCAACGACCGTCTGAACTGCGGATGCGGTTTCCGCTGGCATCCAGCACATATTCGCGGTGCTGCTTGGGCGCAAAACTGCCGTCAAGACTCAATGGACGCATGGTGGTCATGACGTGCATGTGGGGATTGGGAATGCCGCCGGTCTTGTCGGGAGAATGAATGGCAAGATCGGCGATCATTCCGCGATCCACAAATTCTTTTTGCACGAAAGCGCGAGCCAGTTCGATATTTTCGTTCAGTGAAAGTTCGTTTTGCAGCGCGATGTCAAAACTGTATGCGAGCTGCGCTTTGGGATGGCGTTCAGCGGCTTCTACGGCGTTCCAGAGCGTTGCTCGGTCACGAAAGCACTCCGGAGCATGAGCGGGCAGCAGAATTTCCGTATGAAGAACGCCGCCCTTGCGCGTGTAGTCGCTGATCTCGTCGTAATATTCGCTGTACAGGCGTTCGCCTGCACGATATGCTACGGCGGCAAGGACGCTCTGTCCCGCGCTTCGCTTGATTTGAGAAACGGAGAAATGATACAGCGCCATCAGCTTTGTTCAAACGATGGAATACCACGCGGATCATGCGCAATTTGGTTTTCATCGGCGAATGCAAAGCGGATGTTTTCGATATCATCCCCATCATCTTCAAGCGTCATATCCAGAAGAATGTCCTGCACCTCGGAGAGTGCAAAGATGCGTTCCATGACGCGGTAAAAATCGGTTTTATTCAATGCGGCAATCTGCGGGCAGAGGGCGTCAATCGCGCCGCCCATGTTGCAAAGATGATGGGTACGCTTTTTCCGTGCGCCTTCGCTTAGATAGCGTTCGCGGTTTTGGAGACGCTGGCTGCGATGCTCGGCTTGCGCTTTTTCCTGCTCAAGATTACGCAGTTTTTGATTCGGTTCGATGTAGGAAGATGGCGTTTTGTTCATAGCGTATAGATTCCTTTCTGAAAAAACGAATGAGAAAAACGGCTGCGGAAGGATTCAAAAACTTTGCGGCAGACGGGATCTGCTTGCAGATCGTGGCTGATGCAAAGTACGCGGGGGATAGGCGCGGAGCGCCGCAAGAGGGGGCAGCCCTCTTGGACGCAGCAACGCTGCGCAAAGTCTCTTGCATTGTGGGAGCAGGGCAAAGAGGAAAAACGCGCGTAAAGCACGAAGATACATCCGAAGGATGTATAGAAGTGCGCCCTTCCGTTCCGTCTGGGTCTGTCGATCGACGAGCAGATCATACCACAAAAACAAGAAAAATAACATATGATTCCTAAACGATGGATAAATTCGCGAAATCGCAAAAAATCCACGCTCTTGAAGCGGTTATCCAAATTGAAAAATGTGAAAAAACGATGAGGGGAAAAAAGAAATGCTTGAGACGATGCCGATTTCTGAAAAATTAAAGATGCTGCGGGACAGACGCGGGCTCACGCTGGACGAATTGGCGGAACAAACGGGGCTTTCGCGCTCGGCGTTGAGCAATTATGAGACGAACGAAAGCAAAGAGGTCAGCCAATTTGCACTGGTCACGTTGGCGAAATTCTATGGTGTTTCGACGGATTATCTGCTGGGACTGTCAGCACTCGAAAACCCAATGCAGGGAGATATTCATGATCTGAACATCAGCAGCGAGATGGCGGAGCTGCTCAAAAGCGGAAAAATCAACAACCGACTGCTTTGCGAAATGGCGACGCATCCGGATTTTCCGAAATTGTTGATGGATATGGAAATCATGGTGGACGGTGAAGCGAGAAATGCGATTCGGGCGATTGATATGCTGTTTGAAGCCGTCCGCATGAAAATTATCAAGGAGACGAACATCAGTGAGGATTCAAATGCCCAGATCTTGACGTTCAAGGAAGCGCAGATTGACGAGGACGAGTATTTTGAGATGAAAATCAAAAACGACCTGCGCCCAATCCTGCGCTTCCTGCGGGACAAGTACGCTGAAAGAAGCGAGGGAAGCCGGCAACTTGAAGAAATCGAGAAGTACGTTCAGCAGCTGATTCGGGAAGCGGACATTGTTCGCGAACAGAAAGAGCAGAATGTGCCAGACGATGAAATCTGGATTGACCGAACGATAGCCATGCTCATGGCGAAATGGAAAATCAAGTGGAATAAACTGACGGAAGTGCAGCAACGCTCGTTCAAAGAGGTGCTGATGCAGTCGGAATTGAGGAAGGAGCAGCTGCCGAAAAAGAGGATGAGGGGAAAACAGAGGAAGTGACTTTTTGGAATGATGTATCTGAAAAAGTCCAGATGAATTGTCGATTTTGGATGGATGACATGGTATAATGAAACTGACTATTGAAGTTTTTGGATTGAACTTGAAGGAGTAAAAGTATGGAAAATATCACTGAATGGGCGGGGCGGATTGAAAAGAATGTGCGCAACAAGCCTAACAAACAATTGCAGAAAGAACTATTCAATCGAGTTATAAATGCCCTGCGGGGGAACACGAATACATATGAGGAATGTGTCGCTGCATTTTGCCGTTTTGATCCCAAAGTTATCCCTCCGTTCTATCAGGATTACTATTGGACAGATGTACCGGATCGTGCTAAGTGGGATGATGCAGTTCTTAGCTGGGCGGATTCCAAAAAGCCCACAGTACCTGCAACAATCAGAATGGCACTTATTCTTCAAGAAAAACTAAGAAAAGCAGAAGGCTCAGACGACGTGCTTTCTGAATTGCAGTGGTTTTCATTGCATGAAGATGCTCGCTCTGCATCGGCTTATAAAGGGCTTTGTGAAAATAGCAAGTACAGTGATTTGAGAAAGCTTCTTGACCTTGATATGCGGGACTGGAAAATCGGACAGCCGTTAATTGTCAAGATGTATGGAATTCTGTTCTCTAACGCATTGGAATCTAAAACACAGGAACTCTATCGTGAGTTTCTGGATCGAAATGGTTTAATAGAAAACGCCTCCGCCGTTTCTGAAACTCTGCCAGAGCAGAAAATGATTCCTTCTTCAGATAACCAAAATGAGAGCGAGAAGGAAGCTGCTTTCCAAAGCAATTCTTTGGCGGCAATCACGGTTGTAACTCCTACCGCTCCTGTTCATTCGATGAAAGTGGAAAGAATGCCAGAGCAAGATGTGGCAATAGTAGACAAGGCTATACCAAAGATTGCTGATATTCCGAAAGATGGCATTGCTCTTGCGGAAACAATGCTGAAATGGGCACGTAGCCAAACGGAGCGTCAGGTTGATCTTGGTATACGCTTGTCTAATTCACTTTCCGAACTCTCGCAGCTTGGTAAACAGAATGAAGAGATGAAGGCTCAAATCACTGCGCTTGAATCGAACCTTTTTCTTCTCAAAAAGGAAAAAGAAACACTGGAGCTGCAATTGGTAGAAGCTAAAGAGACGAGTGCAGTGCTGGAAGCAGAAAAGAAAGCTGCCCAAGACACCATTGGGCGTGTACAGATTATGTCCGATAATTCTGTCAAACAAGAAATTGATGGATTCAAGCATGATCTTGCTTCCGCTCTCTCGAGGACGGTAAAAGACTTTGGCAGTGATGTGTCTGATCTTACTGACGCTGAAAAAGTGGAAGTATATGTTGCACTCATGGATGAACTTCTCGACACCCTAAGACACAATGGTATTGTGATTGAGGAGAATTGAAATGGCATCATTCGGAATTGACTTTGGGACTACGAATACTTCTGTGGTGGAATGTCTCGTCACCGAGCACGGAATGACGCGGACTCCATACGGGGAAAACAATCAGCCTTTTCCATCGCTTATTGCGCTGCACCCGGAAAAACCTGCCATGTTTGGATGGGATGTAAAAAAGCGCCGTAGCCAGCTGATAGCAGAAGGCTATCATGTTATAGCATCTTTTAAAAGCATACTGGGAAGTGACCAAAGCATCGCCGTAGGCGACAAGAAGTACAGTCCACTGGATGTTACGGCTTTGTTCTTGTCCTATGTCAAAAACCGCGTCGAAACAATGGCTGAAAGGTCAATGACCGAAGCAGTTATGGCTATACCCGTTGACTTTAAACCTGAGCAGCGCCGCAACCTGCGTGAAGCGGCTGAAAAGGCAGGCATACGCGTAAAATCGTTTGTAAGTGAACCTACTGCTGCATACGTTAATTGCAGAAAAGATCTTGCCGGTGCGAGCAATGTTGCTGTATTTGACTGGGGCGGTGGCACACTTGATATCAGCTTGATCTCCGTGGAAAAGCAAGAAGTATCCGAACTTGCCGTGGCTGGTCAACGTTTGGGTGGCAATGATATTGACCAGATGATCGCAAGGCATCTCCATTCACGCATAGCTAGGCAAGAAGGTGATGCTCGGTCATTTGATGACTTAACACCCGCAGAGCGTGATCAGATTGTAGATCGTTCTGAAGAAGCCAAAAAACGCTTGTCCACAGATGATTCAGCACCGGTTAGACTGATGCGTTATGCGGGTAAGGTCATGATCCGCGACACAATTACCTTGGACGAATTTGCGAAGCTTATTGCTGCCAGAGTGGATGAAGCCGAAAAACTCCTTCACTATGCTACTGAAAAAGCAGGAGTAAGTCTTGGACAAATGGATGCAATTTTAATGGTTGGCGGCAGTTGTGAGATGCAGCCTATATTTCAGCGTATGGAAAAAATCGGTGAAGAATACCATCTGAGTATTTGCCGTCCCGATGCAATCCAGTGGTCAGTTGCCGGCGGTGCTGCGATTTTGAGTGAACAACAGCCCACTTATAGATTGCAAAAAGGATTCGGTGTTCTACTCTCCGATAATTCTTTCTATCCGGTACTGGAAGCTGGACATGCGGTTCCGTACAAGGCACAAGAATTACGCTTTGGCGTTGTTGAAGACACAACAAATGCGGTTTTTGTCTTTGCTGACGAATCCAAAGTTGTACTAAAAAGAAAGAGCGTTCCCATTAAAGGATTTACTCCAGAAGGAATACATCTTCAATGTGAAATCGACGATGACATGATTGCTCATATCAGAATCTATAGCGATTACGCCGAACGCATGGCGGTTGAAGATCAGATTAATCAGTTGGCGTTTACCTACCATATTGAGTGAGGCGGTGATTTGATGGATAGTAATATTACGCTTCGTAGCAATGTTTACATCAATCAGTCTGCTCAACGAGACGATAAAAGGTTTCTTCAGCACATTACTGACTATAGAGTCCTGAAAAAATATAAGGACTCTTCATATGGATTTCAAAACAATATGTCTTGGATGACTTCTGTTCAGATGGAGATATTGCGTCAAGGTCAACCCAATTGTTCTCTTGAAAAGGGCACTATGTCTTGGGGAGTTCCGGTTGGTGGAGACTGCATGGTTTGCCGTTGTGAACAGTATGATTGTCCCAGATTCTCTATCTGCTCGAAATATTCAAACTATAGCCCGGTTTCAAGAAAAAAGGAAGAAGAAATCTCAACGAAACCTGACATGATTACGCCTCTGGGTTTATATACTGAAAAACCCGAAGAAAAGCCGAAAGAGGAAGAGATCCTCGAAAGCGAAGGACAAAACGAGCCTAACAAGATTGAAAAAAGCGTCGTTGATTCTACCTCAACAGAACAAATTCAAGAAGAATCGGTTAACACTGAGATAAACCAAGAGATCAATAACAAAACAGCCACTGATCGATCTGCAGAACCTAAAATGCATACTCAAGTGGAATCTGCCGAAAGGAAGGTAGTTAGCCAAGAGGTAATCATTAACGCAGACGTGCATGAGCGAATTTGGGTAAATGCTGGTCCTGGAACAGGAAAGACCTATACCGTTATTCAGCGGTTGAAGAAATTGCTGGATGAGGGAAATGAAGGAACAATACTTGTCCTTTGTTTTTCTCGTAATGCAGTTCAAGTAATTCGAGAGCGTTTGACCGAGGAGTTAGGGCATATTGCATCCACGCTGATAGATGATGGACAACTTGTTATCCGAACGTTCGATTCTTTTGCAACCTATATGCTTGAGGACGAATTAAACCCTGCTTGGGATTATAATCAGCGTATCGAGGCATTCATAAAGATGATCAGAAAAAATTCTGGAACTCTAAATGAAATGCTTGGATATCTGATCGTAGATGAAATTCAGGATACCGTAGGGGTTAGAGCAAGAATGCTGTTATCCATTTTGGATGAATTGAAATGTGGAGCACTGCTACTTGGTGACAGCTGTCAAGCGATATTTGATTGGACAATCCGGGCTTCTGATGATATGACATTTGGCACTTTGGCGTCTGAATTAGAGAAACGGCAATTCGTAAAATATGAATTGTCTGAAAACAAGCGTCAAACAGCAGAACTTGCAGAAGTGGGATTACAGCTTCGAGACAAGATTCTTCACGCTACTGAAGATGATCAAGAAGCAGCGATAATCCATTTCAAAAAATGGGCAGGTAGCAAATGGAGTACATTCAGCCTCAAAGCGCTGCCTAAACAGCTAAGCGGGAATTCGGATTTAGTTCTTTGCAAAACAAACGGAGAGGCTGCTCACATAAGCCAAATTCTGTTTGAGTCTTCAACAAGCGTTGAGCATGTGATGAAGCAATCATCTTCACATCGCTCTCTTGCTGCGTGGATTGCTAAAGTATTAAGGGGTAACGATGGACTCTATCTTTCAAAAGAGTCATTCATGAGCAATGCAGCACAAAGCGAAATATGCGATGCCGAGGAAAAATGGAATACACTAAAATCTCTCGATGGGCACCCTCATGCTGCTGTTCTTCATATAAAAGAGGTTCTCGCAGCTCTTTCAAAAATGGAAAGCCTCTCCAATGTGTGTTTAAACCAGCATCATGACGGTGCTATCATTTCAACTGTCCATAGGGCAAAAGGCAGTGAAGCAGAACATGTTTATTGGCTGGATTCGCCGCTAGTGTATGGTGATCAGCAAGATCAAGAAGGCGCTCTGGGTGATTCCATCAAAGCAGCTTATGTCGCCGCCACTCGCGCCAAGAAGGATATTCATATTCTGAGCCAAGAAAAGAACTTTTATATGCGTTCAGTAAACGATACCAGGTGGATTCAAACGGGTATAAGCAAAAACAAAAAATTGTTTTGTAAGGGAATTGCGTTTTTGCCGGAAGATGTTGATCCTGCATCATTTGTATCCATAGGTACTGCGGATGAAGTACAAGCCATCCTTTCTTGCCTCGAACCAGGAATGCCAGTAACATTATGGCCTAATGAAGATTGTAATCGTTTTGATATATTCTTTGATGGTCAGCCTATAGGGTACACCTCAGAAGAGTTTATAACTGCTTTATTTGCTGCGTTCGAGGCAACAAACCATAATAAAAACTGGCCATCTAGTATTCAGGATGTTTACATTACTGCGATAACTACGGTAGTTATGCCTGAAAGAATAGATGTCGATACGCAGTACAGGACAGCGGGTTGCTGGATTGGAATAGAACTTGGTGGATTCCCAACCATCGAATGGTATTAAGAGAAAACAGGAGATGCTGGCATGCCGTACGAAGCATATTATTCAGCCCGGGATACCATTTTCGACTTTATTGTCAAAGATGCGTTTGGCCCAATTGAGAAAAATGAGATTCTCCAAGAACCTCCTTTGGATACATATGTCTGTGGAATACTCTGGCCTAAGGGAACTTCTTCGGCAGATGTGAGCTTTCCTCGGGAAACTCGGGTGGATGGATATGACGAAGAAAGCCCAGATAAGAATACTGGTGCTGAAATTGAAGACGATCTGGTCGATAACATCCGAGAAGCAAATCAGTTTCGACCTTCTGTAATGGCAATCTCCTTTGCATTGCCCAATAGCATTCATTCCATCAATGTCTCCTTTGAATGCGCTGCATACGAGAACGTTGACAAACCTGTTGAGGGAAAAGAGTATGTTCTTCACGAATATAAACGAACTTCTTTATCGACAGGTGTGTTAACCATGACACTGCCGATTCGTAACAGAAAAAGACTATTATTCGATGGGCGGGCAATGCTTCAGATTGTGCGAAGGCATAAAACATCTGACAGCAGTTCTCTGTGGACAGTTTCAATAGAGAATACTAAGCATACTTCTCAGAATGAAATTGCCCAGAACACATCTTCTTTGTTCCAATGTGTCTTGATTATCAACAGTCAATTTGTGCCAATCGATAATAGTGCCATGACTTCTTGTGATAAAGATCGTCAGAAAATGGATTTCCTCTATCGAAACACTCATAGCTATGCTGCAGGTCATGGGTGTTCTGCAGTATGGGATAGTAATGAGAAAACTATTACAGAGGTTCGAAGCACATTTATTCCGACTGCTGTTGTTCCACAAATGATTGCAGTTACAGACAAATCCTTATCATGTTTCAGGATGTCCTCATGGGTTGATGGTAATCGAGAAAAAGGGCTTTTAGAACTTACTCAATATATTCGTACATATTCTACATGGCTTGAAAAACTGCGTATTCAGGGTAACAGTATATCACAGGTTTATCAATCGATATCTCGCGATATTTTATCAAGAATTAGTGAGTGTATTGAGCGTTTGTCGGATGGGGTTAAAGTTCTTTCAGAAAACAACACGGCATGGCGAGCATTTTGTCTGATGAATAAAGCCATGATGAGACAATCTGCAAAAAAGAGAAAGCAATCAGAAACGGATGTATCTTGGTATCCATTTCAATTGTGCTATGTCCTAATATGCGTTCCGGATATGGTTGATTCAAGTTCAAATTGGCGAAATACTGTTGACTTACTCTGGTTTCCCACTGGTGGTGGCAAAACAGAAGCTTATTTAGGCGTGGCAGCATTTACTATTTTTTATCGACGATTGACAAAGGGAGAAGCCGGTAAGGGAATAACTGTGCTTATGCGTTATACGTTGAGAATGCTGACTGCCCAGCAATATGAACGTGCTGCTTCGCTTATTTGTGAATGCGATTTGCTCCGTCGTCAAGAGAATATTCCTGGCGGTGAAATCTCCATTGGTCTGTGGGTCGGAAGCGAAGTGACGCCAAACCATGTTGTTTCCGATAATCCTGATTTAGAATCTGCAGAATCCATCTTAAACAAATTACAGTCAGGATTTGTTGATGAGGTCAAGTCATCACCTGTTCAGTTATCAACTTGTCCTTACTGTGGTGAAGTGTTGGAGCCTCAAAATGCATATAATATCCAGAAACGTCATTTTAAGACACACTGTCCTAATCCGGCATGCCCATTTCACGAAGATCTACCTGTTGTAACCGTTGATGACGATATATATGACAGAAAGCCAACGCTACTAATCGGTACCATTGACAAATTTGCGCGGCTTGCATGGGAAGAAAAAACAAAGTCAATATTTGCTGAAGACGGGATCGGATTTCCGCCGGATTTATTAATTCAGGATGAGCTTCATTTGATTTCAGGTCCTCTGGGCTCTATCAGTGGTCTTTATGAAATTGCGATTGAAAAACTGATCGAGCATAATGGAAAGATGCCCAAGATACTTGCTTCGACAGCTACTCTATGTAATGCAGAAGCACAAATCAATGCTCTTTATGGAAAATCATCGTTTCAGTTTCCTCCATCAGGTTTTTCTGCTGATGATTCGTTCTTTGCTCGAAATGCTTCGAGCGAAGAACGACCAGAACGGATGTATGTAGGGTATTGTGAAACGGGTGGAAGTTTACCGGATGCTGTCGTGAGAATATTTGGAGTAGTTAAGTTTGCCTTGCAGTATCTTTCCTGTATTGGAACTGATTCGGCAGTCATCGATCAGTTTTGGACAAATGTTGGCTATTTCAATTCTCTGAAGGATTTAGGCTCTGCTGACACACTGATTATTGATCGTGTTTGCGCTTATGCAGAAGCACTACGTAGACATAAATTCAGCGATTATGCCGCCAAAGTTGACATGCCTCGCATTTCAACTGAATACGAATATGGTGAATTAACCAGCCGTAAAAGCTCGAGAGAAATTACTGAAGTGCGTAATCAATTAGACAAACAGCATTATCCTAGTCCAGCTGCTCTGAATTATGTTTTGTCCAGTAATATGCTTTCTGTTGGTATTGATATCAATAGGCTTGGGCTTATGACTGTGTATGGTCAACCTAAAGCTACAGCTGAATACATCCAAGCAACAAGTCGTGTCGGACGTTCAAATCCAGGTTTGGTAATCGTTTTGCTACATATGCTGAGAACGCGTGATAAGAGCCATTTTGAACAGTTTCAAACATATCACCAAGCTTTGAACAAAATGGTCGAGCCAACAAGCGCAACTCCATATGCATGTCGCACTATGGATAAGGCGCTACACTCTGTGTATGTTACCTTAATTCGCCATCTATGTCCTGACCTGTCTGGAAATAAAGATGCTAATAAGTTTCGTAAAAACATGCAGTGCGTCCAAATGATAAGAGATGAACTGCTACAGGTGATTAGGGAACGCTCTGCTGAAACAGCCGACTACGCTGAGGTAATATTGGATGATTTTATTGAGCAGTGGCATGAGGCGGCTGTAACGAAGAGTGGACATTTTCAATATCAGTTGCTCAATAAATCGGAAAATGATACGGATGTGTTGCTGATTCCTGCGGAACGAAGTGAGAATGCCATTTTTCCTCCGACAATGAACTCGATGAGAAATGTGGACACTCAGTCTGGAGTATTCCTGAAGAGGAGGACGCAAGCGTGAGAAAAATAATAAGACGAGAAACAAAAGAACTTGGGGAATTGCGAACTTCTCAGCTTATTACTTCATTTGGCGTTGGAGCAATTGTTGATTTTAGAGATGAAACTGCAATATTAGGTGGAGCCGATGACTGGTATCGTAATCCTGAAGAAGATAAAGCACGTGTGCTTAGATGCCACAATTTAGAAAAAATACTTGATAAGCAGTTTTTTGTAAAGCCAAAGTGCGACAAGAAACAACGAGCAATTTACAAGAGGTCGTATAGTCACGATATTGGGGCATATAGATTTCCTAGCGTTTTATATTGTCCTTCCTGTACGTATCTCTGGTCAGAAAAAGAACTGGCGGGGCTACAGAAGGGTGAATTACACTGCCCTAGATGTGGCAAGCGCCTTGTACCTTCGCGATTTATCGTGGTATGCAGACATGGTCATATTGATGATTTTCCGTATTCATTATGGGTACACCGTGGTAAACCTTGCGAAAAGCAAGAAGGTGATAAGCCCCCAAAATTGAAACTCTTCAATATAAATGGAAGAACCAATCTGGGAAGCTTGATGGCATCTTGTGAGGATTGCGGGAAGATTCGAAGCATGCAAGAGGCATTTGTGCCAGAAGCATTGGCCTCAGTGTATAAATGCTTAGGACGTCAACCCTGGCTGGAGCATGACGATTTCCATGGCTGTTCGGAAAAAGCAGTTGTACGTATGCGGACTTCGACAGGTGTTTATATGCCTGTAAATATCAGCGCATTGAATATACCCCCATGGAGCACGAATGTTAGTAAAATACTATTAAGTCACTTGGATGCGATGGAAGGAAAAAATGAGACAGCCTTATTAAATTATATACAGCGTATATTGTCTCCTTACCTTCCAGGTGTACCAGTTAATCAAATTCTTGCAACTTATAAAACGCTAATTTCAGAAGAGCATCAGAAACATCCAACATCGGTCAAAGAGCTGTATGAAGAAGAATATCGCGCGTTATGTGAAGAGGCAGAAGATGAAAAATCTGACTTCTGTTCTCGACGTATAATAGTGCCAGCCAAATACCGGGATCTTATTGATGAGGTTACAGCCGTGGATAGGCTCACAGAAATTGTCGCTATGGTTGGGTTTACACGCCTTCAAGGGTGGGATGGAAAAATGGATAGCCCGTGCCTCGCTCCTATCTTTTCCTATGATCCTAAAACTTGGTTACCTGCGATTGATATGCACGGTGAAGGTATTTTTATTAGGTTCAACGAGCATAAAATTGAGGAATGGGAAAAGAATAATTCCACAATCTATCAACCGATGATGGAACGAGTTGAGAAAAATCATTTACATTGTGAAAATGCGTCTCCTCGTTATGTCTTACTACATACGTTTTCGCATCTTTTTATTCGTTCATTAGCTAAACTTTGTGGTTATCAAACGTCATCCATTAAAGAAAGAATATATTCAACATACGAAGGCGGACAAAAAATGTCGGGCGTTCTAATATACACTGCTTCATCAGACGCTGAAGGAAGTCTCGGTGGCTTGGTTGCTCAAGCAGAGCCGGCGCATATGGAAGAGAATATTGATGCGCTATTGAATGAAGCAGAGTGGTGCTCTGGCGATCCACTTTGCATGACTTCTACGGGAATTAATGGGCAAGGAGTGTTTGGATTAAACTATGCAGCATGTCATCAATGCACACTTTTACCTGAAACATCCTGTACTATGAGGAATTTGCTACTGGACAGAGCTGCTTTAATTGGAAGAACTGATGATAATACTATAGGTTTCTTCAGAAGATTGTAATTAATGGTTTTGAGAATCACCCGCAAACGAAACTTCCGACTCTACAATAAAATCAAACTCCCCAACGAACCCAGTGAGTGACGTTAGGGAGTGAATCAATCCGAAATCGGCAACATTATGAAGTCCATCTAAACCGAAAGGAATGGAGGACTCAATAGGTACGGTGATGAATCAGTACGAATTGCGGACAGATAATTCAGAAGAATAACAAGGAATGTACTCGCTAGAATATTTGGTGGAGGATTGAATCTTGCTGTTCGATACAGTATAATGAACTCGGATTAAACCGAGTCGGAGGTGACCGAGTAAATGAAATTCTACGGACGGGAGAAGCAGCGCAAGGATTTGCATCGTCTGTTTTCGCATGAAGGGATGCAGCTTGGCTTGATTTATGGACGCAGACGCGTCGGCAAAAGCGAGCTGATTAAGCAGAGCCTGCGCGAAACGGACGTAACCAGCATCTATTTTGAATGTAAACAGACGACAGAACAGAATAACACGGAGAGTCTGTCTGTGCTGCTGGCGGATACGTTTCATTTTCCGAAACCTTCTTTTGACAGCATGGAAGCGTTGCTGATATATCTGTTTGAAGCGGCGAAGGAAAAGCCGATGATCCTGGTGCTGGATGAGTATCCGTACTTGCGCGAAGTTGTGCAGGGGATGGACAGCGTTTTGCAGGCGTTGGTTGACCGCTATCGCGATACATCGGGGCTGAAGCTCATCCTGTGCGGTTCGTATGTGGACGTTATGAAATCCCTTTTGCTTCGGGAGAATCCGCTGTATGGACGCGTGGATCGAACCATTGATTTGAAGCCGATGGATTATTACGAATCGGCAATGTTTTATCCGACTTTTTCTGACGAGGATAAGGTCAGGCTGTACAGTGTTTTCGGCGGGATTCCGTATTACAACAGGCTCATCAATTCGCAGCTTTCGGTTCGGGAGAACATCATCGAGTTGATTGCTTCGCCGGACGCCCGGCTGGAAAATGAAGTTTCGATGTACCTTAAATCGGAAATTTCCAAAATCAACAATGCAAACGAGGTGTTTGAAGCGCTGGCACGGGGATTCTCGAAGTACAGCGATTTACTTTCGCAGTCGCATGTTTCCAGCAGCCCGGCGTTGGCGGATGTGCTGGAAAAGCTCATTCGCATGGAGGTTGTGAAAAAGGAAGCACCCATCAACGACGCAAGCAACAAGCGCAAAGCAGGGTATATCATTACGGATAATCTTTCGCTGTTCTACTATCGGTATGTGTTCCGATATTCCTCGCAGATGAATGTGATGGATTCCGATGTGTTTTATGACCGGTATATCAGGGATGATTTTGAAAAGCAGTATGTGCCGCGCCAGTTCGAGGAAATTTGCAGGCAATATCTGATTCGTCAAAATCGTGAGGGAAAGCTCCCGATTCCGTTTGATCGAATCGGAAAGTATTATTACGATGATCCGCAGACGCGGACGAACGGCGAGTTCGATATCGTGACGGAAGATCCAAACGGCTACGTTTTTTATGAGGCAAAATTCCGCAGCGAACCGATTACACAGAGTATGATTCAGCAGGAAATCGAGCAGGTCAGGCGGACGGGGATGAATTGTTATCGGTATGCGTTTATTTCGCGGAGCGGATTCGATGCGCAGGCGGATGAAGGGGTGGAGTTGATTCCGTTCGAAAAATTGTATGAATGAAGCCGCATAATCTGAAAAAAGCAACGTGTGTTTTTTGCACGTTGCTTTTGAGTATTAAATGGTAAACGTTTTTCGCAGGTGCAAACTTCGTTTTGAACGATTCTGGATTTCCAAACAGTTGAATTTTTTATGGGTTTACTGTATCCATAAAAGCGTTTAATCCACACAAAATTTCCGTCCTCAACCACCCCACATCCGCCCCGTCATCCATGCCTTTTATTTCCAATTTTGATTTTTCATACCCGAAGTGTCATGTGTTCGAATCACATTGCCGCTACCAGAGAATCCAGTCAAGATGATTGCTTGGCTGGATTTTTTTAATGTATAGGAAATTGCATAAAACCGTCCGCGTGAGCAAGACTTTGATGCGTGGCAGACTTCGGCGGAAGTGAAGGCGGGCTCAGCCCGCTTTTGTTCATGTCAAAGTGCCGAAATTTGGGGATTTCGGCACTTTTTTTGTCACATCTTCAATAAAATAACAACTGTTTAATCCTTGCGTGGGTTGAGTTTTTGGAGGCTTTGCGCAGTCACATGCCGTGCCACAAACGCTTAAAGAAGGGTCAGCAGCCTGCGGGCATTTTCCAAGTCTTCTTCCTGCGTGTGGATGTACACATTCTGCATGGTTTTCAAATCTGCCCAGCCGCCCATGCTTTGCAGCGTTTTTTCCGATACGCCTGCGCGATAGGCGCGTGTGGCGAAGGTATGTTACTTGAGGAACCCACCACCGTTTCTCCCCTGCGGAGGGACGCTGATTCGCTGACAGAGCAGCAGAAGTTTCTGAGCAAACCGACTTCCATTCCCGGTATGCGTCGGCGGCTTTCTTTTGATGGGCTGGTAAAGAAGATCAAGGATCAGATTGATTACTGGGATCTGATTGAGAATGAAAACAGGGACGAAATTGACAATATCGTTTCAATCATGGTTGAGGTCACGTCCACCAAGTGTGAGTATTTCACGATTTCGGGTAAGAAGTACCAGGCGGACCTGGTTCATCAGCGTTACAGCCAGATCACTTGTCAGACCATCGAATATGTCCTGGAATGTGTGCATAAATGCGGCAGCGACATCCGGAATATCAAGCAGTACCTGGTTGCTAGCCAGAAATGAATATATGTCGCCGGTCGGAAAGCAAAATTCCAACGAGGTGATCGCTTACCAGTTGCGACAATCCTTCAAGCCGGGAGAAGTGACGGCGGAGGAAGCCAATCAGATAGGATATGAACTTGCCTCACGGTTGCTGGGCGGTGATCACGCTTTTCTTGTCGCAACGCATACCGATAAAAAGCACATTCAGCATGTATTATGTAAAGGAAGGTTTTAACCATCTTCCTTAAACTGCATGTCGTTCCGCGAAAACCGAATACAAAAAGCAGTTATGGAAGAAGAAAAAATCTTCAAGTCCACAACTGCTTTTTTGTGTTTGAAAGGAGTTTTGTATGAAATTGACCTATCATCGCTGCGGCGACTATCTGCTTCCCGCCCTGACCATTCCGGATGAATCTGTAACGCTTGGAAAGTATGGCAGGATGCGCAAGACTTATCTTAAAGAGCATAAGTCCATTCTGTACAATGCCCTGCTGCTTTCCGGAAAACTGACGGAACACCTTATCGGCGTGGATGCCGAGTGTCGGGAACGCCTTGAAATCCTTCTGCCGCAGATGATGCAGGTGGAAGGTGTTGACGAAGCGCTCAAAGCGCGCGACCAAATGGAATGGGTGCGCAGGATGAACAGCATCCAGAACCGAGCAGAAGAAATCCTGCTGAACGAACTGGTTTACGCTTAAATCACAGAGTCGGAGAGAAAGCGGTCATGCAGCTGCTTTCTCCCTGCCCTGTGCAGCCAGATTCTCTCGAATATGGCGCAGAGCTTCATCTTCGATGCGCCTTGCCCGGCTGATGCTTAACCCGTAGTCCCTCGCCGCCGCTGCCAGTGCGCACGGTTCGCCATCGAAACCAAACCGATGGCGAACCCATGCGGCATCGCGAAGCGACGAGCGATTCATTGCGTCATAGAGTTCAAGCATCTTTTCCTTGTCCAGATAGAGCTGTTCGGGGCTTTTATGATAGATATCCCGACTTAGAACAGGATTATCGGATTGCATGGCTTCAACTGCCGTCTGGTTTTCTTCTAGCGAAACCGTATTGATTTCGGGATGTGTTTGCCGAAGGGCGTCGAGCATTGCAGTGCAAACGACTACGGCAGCATACGTCAGGAATTTTCCCTTTTCCGGCACGAATCGCTCTGCGGCGTGAAGCAGAGCGATTCGTCCTTCCTGCTCGTAATCGTCACAGCTCAGAACTGCGCTGCCATATCGTTTTTCAAATTGAATCGCGGCTGAGCGAATAAACATCGTATTCCGCTCAATTAACTGGGTACATGCTTCATGATTTCCGTTCTGAATCATCAGACAAAGGGTTTCGTTCGTGATGGGCGTTCATCTCCATTTGGATATTGTAGGTGGTGTTCATGTAATTCCAGATCGCCTGTTTGAGCTGATCGGTTGCTTCGCCCAATTCAGCCTGATATTCTTCTGGAACAGTGATTTGGTTCAGCGCCGCCGAGAGCATCCCCATGATGCCTTCGGGTCTGAGTTGCAGACCTTTTTTCTGGCGCGGAAGCACTTTCGTGATTTCGCTGAGCTTCTGTTTGGTCAGCGCCGCGGTTTGCCTGACACGTTCCGGTCCATCCTGCTTCATTTCAGTGAGAATCTGGCGGAAGTTGCGCGTGATGTTCTCGATCTCATCCGCATAGACCGGGCGTTTGAGCGCCTGCGCTTCCTGCACAGCGCCACGAACGGCGGACATATCCTCCGGGTTAGCCTGACCATGTTCCAACATGAGGTTGCTCATGGAGTTGTATATTTGATTCTGCGCGGCAACGCCGGAAGCCAGAACGCCCTCCTGATAGAGCGCGATCTGGCGGGTCAGCTCTGCGAATTTCGGATTTTCCAAAAGCTGGCAGACCACAGAATGGTTCAGCTTGCCCTGATGGAGATTGGCAGCTGCTTCCACAGACAGCCCCAGACGCTCGATGTCATATCCTTTACGGGAAGGAATATCCGTCAGTCCCAGCAGAAAATCCGTCGAAACTTCAAAGTAATTCGCGATGGCGACAAGATTTTTACTGGACAGTTTGCTTGTTTTTTCAGCCATTACGCGGCTCAATGTGCTTTTGTCCATACCGACAGCCTGCGCCAGCTCAACCTGCGTGATGTTTCGGCTTCTGCACAGGTCGCGGATTCTGTCCATTGTATTTCCGGGAAGCCATTTTTCCTGCATCCATTCATCCTCCTGAGTTTTTTCTTTGATCGTATCATATCAGACTCGAATAGCCAAGTCAAATCTGTTGCATTTTTGCATCGGAAAAGCCGACAAAACCGAAGCAGTTGAAAAAATGCCGCTTTTCAGACGATTTCCCATTTTTCCCCGTATATTCAGACAGTGCGTAAAAATGTTCTTTTACACCCTTCAAGACCGAAAAAATGTGTGAAGGAGGAATTTTATTGAAGGAAAATCTGATTACGGCGCTGTACGAGCGCCTGTCCCGCGACGATGACCTCGACGGGGAAAGCAACTCCATCGTGAACCAGAAGCTCTATCTGCAAAATTACGCCGATGAGCATGGATTCACCAACTGCAAACACTATACGGACGACGGATGGAGCGGCGGCAATTTCGACCGCCCCGGCTGGAAAAACCTGATTGCCGACGTGGAAGCCGGAAAGGTTGGCGTGATTCTGGCGAAGGATATGAGCCGAATCGGGCGCAACTATCTTGAAACAGGATTTTATACGGAAGTGGTGTTCCGCAAGCACAATGTCCGATTTATCGCCATCGCCAACGGCGTGGATAACGATCATCCCGAAACGGGCGAATTTGTGCCGTTCCTGAACATCATGAACGAATGGTATCTGAAAGACCAGTCCAAGAAAGTTGCGGCGGCTTATCAGCTGCGCGGCAAATCCGGCCTGCCGACCAGCAACAACTGCGTCTACGGTTATCGGAAAGACCCTGCATCCAAGCATCACTGGCTCATCGACGAAGACGCGGCAGTTGTCGTTCGGCGGATTTATCAGATGGCCTGCGAAGGTCACGGACCGTATGAAATCGCGCGGATTCTGAGCCGTGAACAGATCGAAAGCCCCGGCACATACGCCGCAAAGCATGGCGGATGCGGCAGAGCGGCGGACAACCCGCACGATTGGAACGGCGCGACGGTCACGCATATTCTCACCCATCCCGAATATCTGGGACATACGGTGAATTTTCGCTCAGGCAAGAAGTTCTATCGGGATAAGCGGCGCAACAATCCGCCGGAGGAATGGCTGGTTTTTGAGAACATGCATGAGCCGATTGTCAGTAAAGAAACATGGGAGCTGGCGCAATGCGCGCTGAAAAGCCGAAAGCGCACGGACACGCTGGGTGTGGCAAATCCTCTGACAGGCTTGCTCTACTGTGCGGACTGCGGCAGGCGGATGTACAACCATCGCGGCGGCACTAAGGATGAGAATGGGCAATACTCGAAAGATACTTACAACTGCTCGTCATATACGCTTTCCAGCACGAGAGAAACCGTCCAATGCGTGTCGCACAGCGTTTCCACCCAACATCTCCGCGCATTGATTCTGGAAACCATTCAGATAGTCAGCCGCTATGCGATTTCCAACGAAGTCGAGTTTGCGCGCAAGGTGCGGGAAGCCTCCGAATTGCAGCACGCGGAAGCTGCCAAAGTGATGAAAACCAAAATCCGAAAGGCGAAAAAGCGCTGCAACGAACTCGACGTGCTGATTCAAAAGCTGTACGAATCGTATGCGCTGGACAAGATTTCGGAAAAGCGATTTGACGACTTCCTTGCCGGATATGAAAAAGAACAGGCGGAATTGAAAGCTGTTCTGGAAACGGACACGGAAGAACTCAAGGCTTACGAGCTGGATTCCACGAAGATTTCCTCTTTTCTGGCGATTGCGAAAAAGTGCAGGAACGCGGACGCGCTGACCACGCCCATGATTTATGCGTTCATTGAAAAGATTCTCGTTCATGCGCCGGAAAAGATCGACGGCAAGCGCCATGTTCAAATCGACATTTATCTCAATTTTATCGGCAATTTCCATGTGCCCACTCAAGAAGAAAGGAATAACGAAAATGAAAAACGGAAAATGGACGGCGCTGTATGAGCGCATCTCCCGCGAAGAAAACGGAAACGGCGAATCCTGCTCCATCGTCTATCAGAAGGAATATCTGGAGCGGTATGCGGCGGCAAACGGCTTTGAGAACTGCCGACATTACACGGACGACGGATTCTCAGGC
>ERZ780203.795-NODE-795-length-30150-cov-20.677355_pt1 | contig 30150 bp, 26 predicted proteins | sample MGYA00511168_ERZ780203 | MGnify/ENA primary metagenome ERZ780203 (study PRJEB29588, sample SAMEA2156577) | human gut metagenome | biome: human gut; feature: human-associated habitat; material: faeces | place: Denmark | collected 2008/2010 ...
CCCGAAACAAGTCGAGTACGGCACGCTGCCCGATGCGGCGCAACGCCCGCGCCGTGGGGCAGATTTGCCCCGACAGCGGGCAAAAGAAAAAGCCGTCACCGCCAAAACCGCGCCGCGCGATATTCGCGGGGTGACCCAAAGTCAGCGCCGGACCCGCACCGCCGCAAATCAAACTGTGCACAGTGTGACGACCCAAGCGCAGATGCAGACCCGCACCCACCAAGTGCAGCTTGCCATCCAGAAAGCCGCTGCCAACGCCCGCAAGACCATCACGGCGGTGCGCTCGGTCATACGGAACTTTCTTACCAGCTTGCACAGCCTAGTTGTAGCCATCGCCACAGGTATCAGCGTGGCACTCAGCATCATTATCGTCATCAGCCTTGTGGCGTTTGTCTCCGGCTCGGCTTACGGTATCTTTTTTGCCGCCGATGCCCCCAACGCAGCGTCCGTCACCGTGCGCGAAGCTGTAGACACCCTGACGGCAGAATACCGCGACAGGCTGGAAGAAATCTCCGACACCGTACAGCACGACCGCCAAGACATTACCGCCAACGATGATGTATACTACATTCGCTGGCAGGATGTCCTGGCGGTCTTTTCTTCGTATGTGGCGGGCAGCGAACAAGGCGCACCCGTTGCGGCACTGACGGAAGAACAGGTGGACAAGCTGCGGGAAATTATGTGGGCAATGAACGCGGTGGACTATTCCACCCACCCGGAGACGACTACCATAGACACTACCGATGAGGACGGCAACCCGACTACCACAGAAATCACCGAAACTGTCCTTGTAATCGAACTGACCCACAAAACACCCGACGAGATGGCGGCAGATTATCATTTCACCACCCGCCAGAACACCTATTTGCAGCTCCTGCAAGACCCACAGTATGAGGAACTGTGGGCAGAATTGCTCGGCGGTTTTGCACAGGGCGGTGGAGAACTTATGAACCCGGACAGCATTCGCACCCCCACAGGCACCCTGCAATGGCCGCTGCCCGTTGCGGGTACGATTACCTCGCAGTTCGGACATCGCGTAGACCCCATTACCGGCGAGGTCAGTTCCCACACCGGCACCGACATTGCCTGCGCCGAGGGTACGCCGATCCTTGCTGCGGCAGACGGCATCGTCACCGTTGCCAACGGTCTTGACAGTTGGGGCGGCAGCTACGGTTACTATATCCAAATCGACCACGGCGGCGGGCTGGAAACACTGTACGCCCACTGTTCGTCCATCTGCGTCACCACCGGTCAGCAGGTGCAGGCGGGAGAGGTTATCGGATATGTCGGGCATACCGGGCGGGTGACGGGCAACCATCTGCATCTGGAGGTGAGAATTGACGGCAATCGTGCGGATGCAATGCAATATTTTACACTATAAAGTTTAAGAGAAATTTTGACGGCGGTTGAAACAGTGTACAAAAATAAGATAGGAAACAAAGGGAAAATAAAGAACTGCAAAAATTACAAAATGGTTACACTGAAAGAAAAAACGCCAAAATTACTAGCAAACTGCACATTCAAATAGTGAATACATGATGGAATATGCACAAATTGAAAGGAAACCGTTTCCCTATTTCTTTGTTGACGTGGGTTGCTGGGAGTGTTACTCTGTAGATGTCAAGGATGCGCATCAGAAAATCTCAAAAACTCTTCACCGTTTGGAAAGAAGGAAACAAATATGAGCAGAGTAAAACACTTGCTCTCACGCTGTTGGTCATCGTCTTTGCCGAAGTCATCACGGCTCAATCGTTCGTACAGAGCTGTGATTTTCTCGTTTTTTCTCATAACTTGCGCTCCTTTCTTCGGTTTTAGGTTGTGTGTTCTAAGAGACTTCCCAACCGCTTGATTAAGAAGTCTTTTAGAGCATACAACACCTGCCGCTTGTTTGAAAATGCGGTACTGCTTACAAGCGATGCTATCGGGTTCACGCATTTCCAAGCGCTCGAACAAGATGTCCAGCGGGGATTGGTAGTTGTCATCATCCTCGTGGACTTCAGCAGCGGCGATCATTTCCATCACCATAGAGAAGTTTTGTTCTTCGGGCGGAGCTTCGTGCAGCAGGTATAGCATGAGGGCTTGGAGCAGGGCGGTTTCGGACTATAGTGATAGGTAATCCTTTGAAGTAATCTCCGGATTTTCCCCCACTTCACACCGGACGTGCGACTTTCACCGCATCCGGCGTTCCATCGACCATTGTTATATAGCATTTAATCAATCACCAATAGAAAAGTTACTTATATGGCCGCCAACTTAGCGGCCTTGCGCAGAGTATTGATTTTTGTCAGTTGTTTTTTCGTTACTTTTAGAAGTCGGCAAATGTCTCTTAGACTTTTGGCATCGCCGATTTGTAGCAACGGCACATATTTCTTGTGAATCAGTACGAGGTTGCTGTATCTTTCCAGTCCACCGTATTCTTTCGGAGTTTTTAGGTGGCAGGCTATTTCCGTTGCAGTGACGAATTTTTCACCACTGATTGAACAAACGCCTTTCTGCACGGCCAGTAAGGAAAGGCGGCAATCCGCATATTCCATGCTGTGCGCATCGGGAAGATGCTCACGCAGTCCAGAAAATAGTGTCATGTCCACTTCCAGCATATCGTGTATCTTTTTCCTGCCAGCTGTGGAAAAGCAGCACACAGCAGGGCTGATACCGATAGCCATTTTGTATTTGATGAAAGCAATCGGATAAATTGGACGATTTATGCCCGAAACATAGCGCACCATTGCGGATGCACCAAACCGAGCCTTTTCACTTTCCGTCATTACTCCACCCTCGCGGACAAGCTGACAGCCGCTTTCAGTGTTCAAACGGTTTGTGAGAACTGTCATCACACGGCGGTGCAACTTTCGGCAATCCAAACTGATGCAAGTTGCGATTTTGTAGTAATTCTGGATACCCAATACCATTTCATCAAATAATCCGATTTCAGCGGGCTGGGATTTTCCCTCTGTGGGGTTGGCAATATGCTTTGCCTGTTCAACAAGTTTGTGTTCTTCTAATTGCAGCTTTTTGTCACAGATATGAGACCTAACAACATATTTTTCACCTTTGCGAAACACCCTGATTTTGAAACCAAGGAACTCCGAATAGCGTTTTCGGACATTGACAATGCGCGTTTTCTCCGGGGATACTTCCAGATGAAGCCGTTCTGTAATCCACTGTGTTACAGATGCCATCGTTCTTTCGGCATCTTCCCGATTGCGGCAAAAGATGCGAAAATCGTCGGCATAACGCACGATGAACATTTCTTTCAACCCGGTTCTGCGCATCATCACATAGCCTTTGCTTTTATCAATGACTTCCGATGTGCGGATTATTCTCCGATACGCATGACTGACGGCCAGCGGATGTTCCACCCACTGACTATCTATCCAATGGTCAAGTTCATTCAAGACCACATTTGCCAGCAACGGAGATATGATTCCGCCTTGCGGTGTTCCTTTTGTGGGATATTCCGTTGTTCCGTCCGGCATACGGATAGGGGCTTTTAATATCCGCTTTATTACGAACAAAAGCTGTTTATCCTGTATTCCTAACGACCATAGCTGACGAATGAGTTTACTATGATTTACATTGTCGAAGAATCCTTTGATGTCAAATTCCAGCACATAATGCAGATGCGCCCTTTGCAGCAGTGAGTATGTACGCGATATAGCGTGCTCCACTGACCTGTTCGGGCGAAATCCATAGCTGTTATTGCTGAACTTTGCTTCACAAATAGGTTCTAAAATTTGCTTGATGCATTGCTGTATAAGCCTATCCCAAATGCAAGGAATCCCCAGCGGCCTTGTTTTGCCGTTGGGTTTCGGAATGTCTTTCCGCCTTACAGGTTTTGGCCTATAGCCGTGCTGGCTTCCTGTGACGATTTTTCTGACTTTTTCAATAACCACCGACGGCGGCAATTTACCAATGTCGCCAATATTCTGATGGTCGGTTCCTGCGGTGTAACTGCCTGTGTTGGATTTGATGTTCCTGTATGCCAGCATGATGTTGTCTTGACTTAATATCAATTCCATCAAATTTGGGAACTTTTCTCCCGACTTGCTCTTGGCATATAGGTCATCAAAAGTTTGCAACATACCGTAATATTCGGCGTGCCGCAGGGTGTCCATACACAGACTCTTTTTCCTTTCTTTTGGCATAAGGCATCACCTCCCAATTAGAAAAGTGACCCTTTTGGTCTTACTCGAATCCTTATGATTGGATTGAATAATGCCAGATTCCAATGGCTCGACTTGTGGCCATTCCTCCATTCCCATTACAGGAACTTCATCGGTTCGACCACTGCTTTTCAGCAGCAGTTCATCTGCTTATTTTCTTCGTCAGATTCTTTCTTGCGAAAGCTGCTGCCTTTCCTCGTTCCGATAATTCTATCTTTACATATACCCTTAGGTCTCCACTATGAGCCTGTCAGCTTGCCTGTGCCTGTAACACAGCATGGTCGTTCAGAGGGAAAATTTTTACTAAACCACACTGACTGCGCTTTAACGCACCCATACATTTCTATATGGTCTTCTTTTAGACCCGTACATTCGCGGATTCGTCAGTTTACCCGACGAGGTAAACATTCTAACCATAGGTATTTTGTAGACTCTTGGCCTATAAGCAGCACAATCTGTTTCCAGACCGCTTTCGGTCACCACAAGTGGTGATTGCGGCTACTCTCAGCCGTTGTCGCGGGGCTTCGCACACCAGCCATTACAGCCGATGCACGCCCGCCGAGAGCAGATGTTTCCGGGCGTTACTCCTTCATTCCATCTGTTGAATTATCAGTTATCCAAGCAACGGATAACCGTTACTTGTCCGCCGACTTTTTACCGTCAACGAACGAGTCACACTTTCCCAGAAGGGGTCGCTGCTTTTTGAATGTGATGGTGTGGTGTTTTGAATTAGATTCTCAATCAAGGTCAGCACTTCACGGTCATCATGCACATACACAAACGGGTTGTAACAGAACGATGCAGCGGGATTTATAAGGTCAAAGACAATTACCTCATATCCTTTTTGCTTTAACAAATTGCCGGTCTTACGCAAAATTTCAGCCTTGGGATCTGTAATTACCATAGAGCAGGCACATTCCAGCACATTCGGCACACCATAGGTGCGCGTTTTGCCCGCGCCGGAGCCGCCGACAATGAGGATGTTGGTGTTATGCTTGTGTTTGTAGCCATCTATCCCGATGTGAAAATGCTGGGTCAGCAGCAGATTCGACCCGTGCCTGTCCATGTAGAACTTATTCAGCCGAAACACGTCACCCCAAGCCGCCGAGCCATGCTCCGCACCGGGGCGGGTGTTCTTCTGATCGGTCACGGCTACAATAACCGCTACCGCGTAAATCACCGTGAACAGCAGCAAAAAGCGCGGGCTGTTGCTGACCCACGCCAACGCAAACGGCTCTGCCAGTGCGCTGTTCAGCGCATCCAGCAGAGCCGTTATTTTCATGCCCGGCTTCCAGCGGCAAGCCACCGCCAGTGCTGCCCACCATACAACAGGCAGCGGCAGCAGCCAGACCCACCAAGGGTTCTTTCTCCCCGGCGTGGTGAGTTACCTTTCTTCGCCGCGATAGGGCGGGCGCTTTGTACGCTCAGCATCCCATGCCTGACGCTTTCTCCACAACTTCGGCAAAACTACGGAAAAGTCCTGCGGCATACGTTCCGCCTTGATTTGCGGCAGATTTGCAAACAAATCGCTTTGCAGCGTTTCCCATGCAACCTTATCCGGCATATTTTGAGTATAGAATTCGTTGTAGCTGTACGCCAGCCCACTGGTATCTATGTAGTGCTTGACTTCCGTTCGCAGCATTTGTCGTTCCCATTCGGTTTCCGGCGCACGGTGGGGTACAAGCTGTTCCTGCATAATTGCCTGATGTAAATCGGCAGACGATTTCAGCAGAGCCGGATACTTTCGGAATAACTTGGCGGCAATTCCTTCCTTTTCAAAATAGGTGTGCAGCTTCTGCCCCGCGTAGGCATACCACGCCACATTCCCGCATCCCATCCACTCAGTATCTCGGAACGGAATGTTGAGCGCCGCAAGGTTATCGGGGTCAATCAGCGCTTGCCGATAAGCATCGTACCCCTGCATAATCAGCCAGTTACGGAAATCGGTAAATCTGTCATCCGAACTGCCGTCATTGATGATGCAGGCCGCCGCGACCATTTTGGGAAAGTTGGCTTTATTGCGATAACTTTGCCATGCGCAATCAAAGCCGAGCAGTTCATCCTGCGGCAATTTGATGAGTTCCGTGTAAAGGAACTGTTTCACGGACGCTTCATCCTGCATATCCGCTTTGGCGCGGACTCGGTCAATGATCGACCAGAATTTTTCCCATGTCATTGCCGGATTCACCAGATAAACAGCGGCGTGTGCGCGTGCAGCAACCGGGTCAGTGCATCATCCACCGCATCAGTATAACCGCCCTCTGCCAAGCGCTGGGTGCGCAGTTGGTTGAGAGCGGCTTTTGCCAGCCGATACTCTGCCGCTGACATCGTCAGCTTACCTCCTGCGGGCAGATCGTTCACCCTCAGGATGAGCCGTCCCGTTTCTTCGGCACTGCCGCCGCGGGCGCGCTGGCCGTAGTAGACATCACCCAGCGCCCGGAGCAGGATACTTTTGTTGGCACGGTCAAGTTTAACTTTACGTTCTGTCATTGTTTTTGCGCCTCCTATCGCCAACATACCATAGAACCGCCGCAATAGCTATCTGCCATTTGAAAACAAACAGAAAACATTTACATCACCTTTTCTTTGCGCCGGATTTTTACCGGCAGCTTGGGCATACGGTCTTTGGGTGCCTCTGCTCGGTTTCGCAGGTAGGCGGTAATATCCTGCAGTTCCATGCGGACGCTGGGGCGCTCACCCTTGGCCCGAAGCTGATCGGCGCGCGGCGACGGCGAGTTTGCAAAAGATTTGCTGCTGTCGGAGAAAGGCTCGGACGGACTGGCGTTCTCCGAGCCCAGAGGAAAATCCACGGTGGGTGTGTCCTTGTGGTTGGGGGCTGCATTTTCCAAATTCTGCTGCACGGCATCGACCAGTTCTGCCGTGCCGGTGTCCACGACATCCAACTGCAATTTTTCAATAATGCGGTTTGCTTTGGACGCATCGTCCTGCATGATAGCGATTTCAATGTGGTCGGGGTCCATCTTGTCGCGGATGGGGCAAAACAGCAGACCATGCGCTTTGGCAGCGCGGGCAAAATCGTGCATACGGTCTTTGTCCACCGTGAAAAACTTCAGCGGTTTCTGTTCTTTCAAAAGGCGGATTAGATGTGTTTTGCCGTGGGTCTTTTTGCTGTCGTGCAACACTGCCTGTGCGAAAATAAAGAAGTTTTTCGCAGCGGTGCCGGAGATGCGCAGGGCAAACTCTGCACCCTCCAGCGAGTAGCGGATGACCTGGTCTGCGGGTTCAGAGCCGTAATTCATCTGGCATCACCGGCCTTTTCTTTGGGCGAGGGCAAGCGGCTGAACGAGTCCACGCCGGGGATGAGGGCAAGACTGCGCCCGCAGTCCCAATCTACATGGATTTGCCCAGCGTCGTCGATACATTCCACCGTGCCCATAGAACCGGGCGGCACGGGAAACTCATCTTCCATGCAGCTAAGTTGCAGCCGCGTACCGGGCGGGTACTTGCGGCGTAGGTGCTCGATGTATTCTTTGTTGGGATATTTCATAGGCATTTTCCTTTCTGCATTATAGTGTCAAATCAATGTTGGGGCAGCGGTCACGCTCATGTTCCTGTTCGCGCTGTTGTTGTTCAGCACGGTCACGGCGGGCTTCGGTGAGGTGTTGCTGCACTTCTAGGGAGTGTTCTGCGATTTTGCGGCAGAGGCGTTCTTCTTGGCGAAGCTGCTTTAAGGCGGCGGTGATTTGCTGGATGCGCTGGCTGTCCGGGCTTGTTTTATACAGCAATTTTCTTTGTGCCGTGAGTTGGACAATATCACCCAGCTTGGCTTGGCGGTAAGCTTCGAGCTGGGTCAGCGTATCAATATTGTTCTTTGAGAGAAACTCCATCTGTCGGATTCGCTGATCCAGTTTATAGGCATCCTGCCGCACGGCATAGCTGGGGCGGCGCGGCTTGCGAGGGAAAGCGCCCAACTCGTATAAATATCGATAGTACAATGCCCGCAGCCCGGTCAGCTTGCGGCGGGGCTTCTTTTCACTATGCAGGCGGCTATGCTGGATTGTTGGTGGATTTTCCACATAAGGGCGGTATGTTCGTGGATACAGGACGCGCGTCTGGATGGCTTCTGGCGTGTAACGCTTACCCAGCGTTTTGAATCGAACAAAGCGTTCTTTTCCGGGTGGGCGCAGGACAGGATACTTGCGTCCCAATCGGACTTCATACCCTTTACGCTCCAACACAGTAAGAAATTGCCGCCATGTAAGGCTTTGTTGAATTGCTTCGTCCACATCCTGCCGAATAGCCGTGCGCCATGTGGGCTTGTTGTTTTCCTCAGCCCTCCACTTTTCATATTGCCGCTTTCCTCGCAGTGATTCCGGCGTTTCAATGATGGAAAGCCCATACTTTTGGCAGAGCGCGTCTGAAAGGGCGCGTACCTCAGTGTAATAACTTTTGCTGTTGCTGTGGTACTTCTTTCCATCCTCTAAGCTGACGGCGCTCCATACAATGTGGTTGTGGTAATGCTTAGTGTTCAAATGCGTTGTCACAATTGCTTGGTATTTCCCAAGCAATAGCTGTTCTGCAAATTCGACACCGATCTGGTGCGCCAGTTCTGGAGTTACCTCCCCTTCTGCAAAACTCTGGACAAGATGGTATCCCTGCACACCGGTTTCTTTGTGCCAGCGAAGCGTATTTAATCGCATATCTTCAAAGGCGCTGGTGGTTGTGCAGCCCAGTCCTGTTTCAAAACAGACTGATTCGGTTTTATCCCGGTTTGCCGCATAGTCCACAGCTTCTTCCAGTGATTTCGGTGTCGTTTTTGCTTTGTTTTGTACATAGTCCACTGTGCGGTCAAGGCGGCGCACAGGGATCACGGATGTGTAAGCCATTTTTCATAGTGACTCCTTTACCAGTTTTCTTTTACTTCCCGCCAGACCTCTTGGGTTAGCCGGGTCATTTCATCCACACTCCCCTGCCCTGCTGTTCCGGTACTGTTGGCACGGTGGGCAAGCTGATTTGCATTGTTGCACAGCCCTGCCACCTTGCGGAGCAGATCGGCATGGTGCGTGCAGGGGCGCGGATGGATTGCTTTGCCTGCAATGAGCGTGCGCAGGTATTCTTCTCTCGGCAAACCACTCATTTCAACTTGTTCGCAAAGATAGCGATATTCACGCTCATTTAATCGCAGCGGGATCACATGGCCGCGTCTGCGCATATCGGGGGTTTGGGGATCACCCCAAAAGTGCGTTTGGATATCCAAACGCTATGCTTGCAAAACACAACACCCCGCAAAACGGTTCATGACACAAGGTTGTCGCCCTCCGAAACGGCTTTCTTCAAACCGTCCAAGGTTGTGACAATGCGGCTATACTTCTGTGCCAAGCCGATCTGCGCATTGGTGGTCGCATCCTGATTGCGACTGCAGACCACCAGCATCGGGCAGCGCAGCAGCTTATCCCGCACAATGGCGGTGTATTCGCTTCGTTCCACGGCATCTTCCAGCACCAAATACTGGCTGTCCTGCAATTTGGGGCATACCGGCAGGTAGCCCAGCAGGTACACCTCGCGGCAATAGTTGCGCAGGTGTTTGGATGTCGCGCCCTCGCTGGCGCAGATAAAAGCCCAAGGTCGTTTCATTTTCGTGTTTCCTTTCTGAATTTCGGGAGTGAATCAGATTTGATTCACTATTTTCAAGTTGGCGGTCAAAAGTGAATCAGTTCTGATTCACTTCGGATTCAAGGGCAGTTTTCAGCCGTTCTGCACTGCGCCTGAAGTAGGCGTCCGACATTTCGATGCCGACAGCCTCATAGCCTTCCTGCACAGCGGCCAGCACGGTGGTTCCTGCCCCGGCAAAGGGGTCAAGGATGCGCCCGCCCGGTTCGCAGATCTGCACCACATCCCGCATAAGCTGCAAGGGCTTCTCGGTCACATGGATGCGGTTCTGGGGGTTCGGGTATCGGAACACGCCCGGCAGACACCCAACATTTCTCTCAAGCGGCATTTTGCCGTTGGACCCCCACACAATGTACTCGGACTGCTGGCGAAAGCGTCCTTTCTGCGGACGGCTGGCGATCTTATCCCACACCGCCACGCCGCGCCAGGTCCAGCCCGCCCACTGCAAAGCCAGCGTCATGGCGGGAAGCTGCCGCCAATCGATGAACAGGCAGACAGGCGCGCCGGGCTTGGCAATGCGGCGGGCATCCTGCAGCCATGCCGCCGTCCAGAACATCCAACTCAGCTGATCCATCTGGTCAGAGTCAAAGTCGGGCAGCGCCTTTTCCTTGCTCATGCTGCTGTACTTTTCGCTGGTGCTGCGGTTCTTGGTGGTCTGGCTGCTGCCGCCGCTGGCGTAAGGCGGGTCGGTAATGATGGCACCGAAGCTGTTCGGTTCAAACTGGCGGAGGATCTGCAGGGAATCCCCGTGCAGGATCGACCAGCGGTCACCGCCGCAGTGTTCGGGCATCCGGAAATCAGGGTTGAGAATGTTGAGCGTTTCGGGAGTGTTCGTCAAAGGCATCCTTCTTTCTTATCGTTCAAAATCATGGGTACGGGGTTCTTTCGGGGGCGGGGTCCGGCTTGCCGTCTGCACAGAAACACGGTCATCTTCGAGTACAAAGCAGTCCTGCGTCCTGTTGTCGAGCTTGGTGCCGGGCAGGACAACGGCATTGCCGCGGCAGACTACATTGCCGGAGATTTCGCCATATACACGGGCGTTGCCGTCAATGATCGGTGCGCACAAGGTTTGCTCATCCTGCCGAATCACGGCATAACCGCAGACACAGCTTTTTCCCATGAGCAGTCCGCCGCAGACGATGGCATCATCCTGCACAGTGGCATCCCCCATTACGGTGGCGTTCTTTCCGACATAAGCGCAGCCCTTTGCAACGGCGTGATCTGTAAGGACTGCATCGCCGCAGACAACTGCGTTTTCACAGGCGATGGCATCCTCCGAAATCCACGCGCGACCATCTTGGTCAAGGTTATCGCAGCTTTCCACATAGCCGCCGAGCATCCCGGCAAGGACATCCTCGGTCAGATCCGTCACCGCGCGGATGCGGTGCAGGTTCGGGTTGTCGGGATGAACAATGTCGGTGATCTCGTATTTCTTCATCTGGCATCATCTCGGTCTCGCTTGGGCGTAGGCGTGGGCGACAGTTCGGTTTCCACATACTCGGAAACGATGTTGAGTGCTTTCTGGTAGCTGTCGCAGGACATAACGCGGTCACGCATTTCTTTGGCTTTGTCACCTTGCCCGCTGCTTTTCAGCAGCCGGGATGCGCGACCCATGATGGCAAAAATGTTGCCGTCCTGCCCAATCAGCTGCATCTTGGGCTTCTTCGGGCGGTTCAGCAGTTTTTTGAACTCTGTCATATCCGGCACATCGCGTTTCAGTTCAAAATCGTGATCCTGCCAGAAATGGACATACAGCTTGCCGTCCCCAACATCGATTTCCCGCTGCTCAAAGCCCTCGCCCCAGCCGTCGCTGTACTGACCGGAAATGTAGTTGCACAGGACGGTCTGCTCATCATCGAGCAGAATTTCTTTCAGTTCCACGGTCAGACACCCGCACAGTTTGTTGCCGCAAATTTCCACAGACGGCACAGCACTTACCACCTTGCTGCGGACAGAATCGTCCTCGTGGTAATACTGCATCAGGTCGCCGTTGAAATCTGCAATGTCCTTTTTCACGGCCTCATCAACAGCATCGGCATACTGCAGCAGGTCATGACCGTCCAGCGGGCACCCCTCATACTCGTCGTAGAACTCGTCCTCATAGTCAGGTTTATTTGGGAAAAAGTCCGCAGTCAGCGGAGAATAAAATTTCATCTGCAAATCATGTCACCTCTTTCCGCCGCACAGGTCGTGGTCGATCTGCGCGGCATAGTAGTTTTCTATCGTCAGCGGCGCATTGTACAGCGCTGCCAGTAAGTATTGCTTGATGTTTCGGATGCGGGGCGGGTTGTCCTTGAGGCAATCCAGAACATACTGGATGTGTTCCGCGTTCAGCTTGAGAAATCTAGATTTTACTACCTCTGCAGGCATATTTTCGCCAGCGATACGGATATCAGCCCGTTTGGAGCAAACCACATCCAGCATCAACTCCACCAGTTCATCCAATCGCATCGTATCCATCGGGTTATTCTGCGCCAAAATCGGATACTCGATATTTTTCAGTAGCAGGGCGCGGTACGCTGTCCGCTGGCCTGCCGCGCGGATAGGATTCGATACGTTATTTGTTTCTTCTTTCTTTATTTCTTTAGTATTTAATTGTGCAGGATTTTCCTGTACAGGTTTTTCCCGTTTAGGCTCTGCCTGTTTTGGTTGGGTACACTTAGGCGCAGCTTCTTCGGGACCCTGTTCCGGGGGCTGCGGCTGCTCTAAAACCGTGTACTCCATACCGCGCATCTGACCGTTCTTGTCGCGGATTCTACGGCGGATAATATAACCCGCCGCTTCTAACTCGCGCACGGTGGCACACACGCTGTCCACGCCCTCTTTGCAGATGGACGCCAGCCCTCGCGTGGTATAATCCCAATCTTCGGGCAGAGACAGCATCAAAGATAAAAGCCCCTTCGCCTTGAGCGAAAGAGCCTTGTTGCGCAGATGGTGGTTGGACATAATGGTATAATTTTGCGTCTTTTGTACACGGAACACAGCCATAACGATTTACCTCCTGTTTATGCCCTATAAGTGGGCGAACGATTTCTAACTTTCATGTTGATTTCTCTCTATCGGCAAGCTGCGCGGTGGGCGGCAGTTCTTGCCATCAGGTTGTTTTTTGCCATGTCAGCGTAATCTCCATTCTCGATGTTGGGCGGCAGGTCATGCACGGCGTAGCGGTCAGAGTAGATTTTCCGGATGCCGACACTCGCCATGCGCCCTTTGGCGTCGTTGTCCAGCCGCAGTTCTATCGTGGTGATCTCCGGGTGCTGGCGTAGAAATTCCTGCAAGGCCAGCGGTTCTTTGCCGGAGGACGAGACCCCGCCCAGCGACAGACGGTACTTGTCCGCAGCATCCCCGCAGAGCGTCATCTCTGCCATGGCATCTATGGCGGCTTCGAACACCGCCACGGTGGTGCCGCGCTGCATTGGCGGGATGCAGAAACCGTACTGTTTCTGACTGCCGGGAGCCTCCCTCTTGAACGGTTTCCCATAGTCATAAATACCGCGCAGGGCAGCATATTTCGGCACACCCTGCGGGTCTTTGCCCAAGAAAACACAGTTGTGATATTCTGCACTTTCGTACAGAATTTTTCTCGCAATGCAGTATCGGATGGTGGGCAGTGAGATGCCGCGTCCCAGCAAATACCGCGTTACGCGGTCATTATTCGGTGCGGGGTTCGGCAGACGGAACGATGGGCGCTCGCGCTCCACCGCCTCATGCTGCACAGGAATGTACATCGGGCTTTCCTCACATAACAGTTGCACCGCCTCTACGAACGGTACACCTTCCACATAAATCAAATATTTCAGCGCCGACTTGCCGCCGATGTCGCGGCTTTTCCAGTGCCAGACACTGGATTCGCCGTTTATCTTGAAGCTGTCATGCTCCGCAAGCTGGTACTCGCCCCGCGCACTGCTTTTCACCAGCGAATTGGGGCGGTACCGCCGCAGAAATTCTATTGCCGTCATCCGGTTGGCGGCATTGACCTGCTCTTTGCTGACGCGCGGCAATTACACAATGTAAGCGGCGAGGTCGCTCATATGTTCAACATTTTCCCACGGAAAATCCTCGCGCCCGAAATGACCGCCCGCCGCCGTGCGGCTGTAAATGGGGTTCAGCAGGTCGAGCTGCTTGATGATGCCCGCAGGGGTCAGATCATACGCCTTGCGCACCGCGGCCGAAAGGCAATCATCCTCGCAGGGACCGCCAGTACCGAATGTGTTCACATCCACCATAACGGGCTCCTTCTCCCCGATGGCATACGCCAGCGTGACCTGACAGCGCTGGGCAAAGCCTGCCGCAACGATATTTTTGGCAATAAACCGCGCCATGTACGCGCCGCTGCGGTCTACCTTGGTGGCATCCTTGCCGCTGAACGCACCGCCGCCGTGGGGTGCAAATGCGCCATAGCTGTCCACCATGAGCTTGCGCCCGGTCAAGCCGGTATCGGCATCCGGACCGCCCTGCACAAACTTGCCGCTGGGGTTCAGAATGATTTCCGCGTCATCGGCGGGCATACCGTCAAAGGCCAGCGGGAACACATATTCGTCCAGCAGATCCGCCAGCTTATTGATGTCGGTGTCCTCCTTGTGCTGGACAGAAACGACCACTGTGGTGATGCGCACAGGCGTGTCGCCGTTGTATTCCATCGTGACCTGCACCTTGCCATCCGGGCCGATGTCGGGGATAACGCCGGTCATGCGGGAGATTTCCAGCAGCGTCACAAGGCGCTGGGCGGCAACCACAGGCATCGGCAGATATTCGGGCGTTTCGTTGCAGGCGTAGCCGACCATAACACCCTGATCGCCCGCACCGAGGGTGTCCTCGTCCTCTCCCTCAGTCAATTCCGGCTCGACAGCTCCCGCAATGTCGGGGCTTTGGTCGTGGATGTAGCAGTCGATTTGGTACGCCTTCGGGTCATAGCCGACATCGCGCAGGGTGTCGCGGACGATGTTGAACACATCCGGTTTAGCGTTGGTCGTGATTTCGCCCGCCACAATGATGTGACCGTGGGTTGCCATTACCTCACAGGCCACGCGGCTGGCGGGATCATGCTGCAGACAGGCGTCCAGCACGCTGTCGGCAATAAGGTCGCACAGCTTGTCGGGATGCCCGCGCATGACGGATTCTGCGGTGTAAAAGCGGGGATGCTCGTTTTCTTTCATGGTTTCGGTGTTTTCAAAAATGTCGTTCATTAGTTCTTCTCCTTGCTTGTTGGATGATTTCGGACATAGAAAAAAGCCCGCAGGCGGGCTGCGGGCTAGGATGGTGATATTCATATCAGCGCTCCGGGGATTCTTTTGTTTTGAGCGGCGGAGCCATAACGCGGGTATATTCTTCCGGCGTGGTATGTTCCACGCACAGGGTCTTGCCCAGCAGGAAAAACAGCTGCGGATCGTGGTACATTTCCTCGTAGTGTTTCATCTGCTTGGGCGTGAGGTCAGTAAAATCGTTGCTGGTCAGCCCGCAGACGAAAAACGTGCCATGGATGATGTCATAGTCGCCCAGCATACGGTTCAGCGGCAGGTTTTCTGCAATGCCGTTGTCATTACAGACGATACAGGCGCTATCCCGCCAAGGGTACACGGCCTCGATGGTGCCGCCGACAACTGCCTGCTCGGCTTCAAGGGCGTGTTCAATGTCGGCTTCGCGGGGGTATTTTCCGGGTTCAACGATCAGCACTTTCATCGGCATCCTCCTCATCAGAAGTTTTTTTCAGCGCATTTTTCTGCTTAACGGTCAGCAGCACGATACCTGTCGCGGACACAAGGGAAACGACCACGATAGCCAGCAGCGGGAAACCATCTCCTGTCTGCGGGAGGGTCTGCACCTTGTGCGGCGTAATAACCGGCGTGGGAACAGGAGTGGGCGCCGGGGTTGCAACGGGTGTCGGCTGCGGTGTGGGCGTGTCCTCGCGGGGCGTAGCTTCGTCTATCATCTGAATCAGGCGTTTGTCAGCGCGTATCCATTCGGCATCGGCATTTTCGCGGACGAACAGGCAAACATTTTTGTCTGCCTGCTCTACCTTGAACTGCACTGATTCGGCAATTTCAAAGCCAGCCGGGGCGGCATCCTCGGTCAGGGTGTAGATGTACTCTTTGGCTTCGCCTGACAGCTTGAGGAAATCATTTGAAATGGGAACACGATGCGTTTTGTAGTCGGTTGTCCAAGTGTCGATGACCTCATCATTCGCATCACGGATCGTCAGCGTAGCACCCGGCAGCAGATTCCCTGCAATGTCGGTCTTGTCGATATCCAGAACTGGCGCATCCTGCATGACAATGGTTGAACCATTCATTTTCGACCAGTCATCGACCATTTTTACATACACCTCATTGACCTGCTCTGTACCTTCCTGCACCAGCTTGAACACGATGCTTTCGGCTTCGGCATAGCCGTCCGGGGCACGAGTTTCGGTCATGGTGTACGCTTTTCCCAGCTCCAGACCTCGCACGGTGTGCGGCGTTTTTGTGGAGGTCCAGCCCTCCACCAGATTGCCGTCTGCAGCACGGATTTCCAGCTTTGCACCGGGCAGTTCCTTGCCGTTGGCGATGTCCTGTTTGGAAATATCAACGGTGGTGCGCAGATTTGTATTTGTTCCGTCCACGACCTGCCACGCGATTTGCTGACCCTCATAGGTGAATGAAACTTCCATAGGGGTGCTGTCCAGCAGGTAACCCGCAGGGGCGGTGATTTCCACAATGCGGTATCTGCCGCTGTTGCCGGAATCCGGATAAGTTTTTTCGCGGATGGGAATGTCCACATCGAACCAAGTAAAGCCGCTTTCGTTGGTGGGGCTGCTTTCTGCCAGCTTTGCACCGGCGTCCAGCAGCTTTGTACCGTCCGCGGAATAAATGTCATCCACGGTGTAGAGTTCATACACCGCGCCGGGCAGATAGGTCAGCGCCTCGCGATCTTGCTTGTAAATGCCTACACCGATTTTGCTGACTTTATCGCAGGGCTTTTCGGGCGTGGGCAGCACCCGCGCATTTTCAAACACAAGTGTCTGCCCATTCTTGTGGGCATCCGAGGCGTCCTTGACATTCACAATGCTGTACGAACATTCCTTGTCGCCGTCCTGCTCGTGGCTGACAATGGTTTTTGCCAGCACAATGTCATTTTTCTGGTTGTCCCAGCCGAATTCCACGGTGTAGCTCTGCTGGGTCAGCACAAAACCATACGGCGCTTGAACCTCGGTAATGGTGTACTTGCCCAGCGGCAGGGTCACGGTGACTTCGCCTTTGGTACCATCATGGGTAATTTTCAAGAAATCATAGGTTGCCTGCGTGCGGGTGGGACTGAATTTCACTTCATCCACCTGCCCCTCCGCGCCAGTAGTAACGGTGGCGACAAGGTCACCGTCCTTATACCAGTAGGTGCCTTGGCGGTCTGGTGTGGCAATGTCGGCTGCAGCGTGAATTTCGTACACCGCGCCTACAAGGTTGTCCTGCGTGTAGATGAACTGTCCATCTTGGTAGTCGGTTAAAACATTGCCCAGCTTACGGATCGTAAGTTGACCGAGTGTTTCGTGGTTGCAGTATTTCTCCGTGACGATGTACTCGTCCATGTCGTTGGTGGCATTGCCCACGACCTGCCAGACACGGTCGGATTTGATTTCAAATTCCACAGAGTAGGCGGGATCGTTATAGTACCCTTCCGGACCTTGCAGTTCCTCAATGAGATAGCGTCCCAGCGGCAGTTTTTCCGGTGTTTTCATAAGACCGTCTGCATCGGTGTAGAACACATCCGTTTTCTTGGTGGCGCTGCCGCTGGCTGGGTCAATCATGGAAATGCGGGTTTTGCGGTCTTTCTCATCCAGCCGATACAGCGCAAAGGCTGTGTTTGCAATTTTGACCGCCTTGCCAGTTTCGGTGTCGGTCTTGATGAGCTGCAAATAGCCCTCCAATTCCTCATCCAGCACGTTGTAGGTCATATAATTATTGGTGGCTGTAGTGACACAGCCCGCCGGAACCGTGAATCGACTCTGCGGGCTGTTGGCGTCCACTGTCACGATGAACGGATCACACTGGAACACATCCTTGGGAATAGTAGTTTCTACCACGAGGTATTGCCCATAGGGTAGCCCTTCAACGCGAAAGACGCCCTCATCGTTCGTGAATATCTCTCCCAGCCTATACTCGGCGGGCTGATCCGTGGGCATCCAGCCGTTGCCCCTGCCGTTGGCGTAGTCGCCGTCTGCGGTCAAGGTCGCGTTATAGGCATTGACCGTGTCGGTGTTGCCCTCGAACATATTGGCGATGGCTTGCCCTTCGGCGGTGAAATCGTATTTTAGTGTGGCGTTATCGTAGTTGTCCTTGCGGTAGGCGTCCAAAATGCTTTGTGCATGGTAGCTGCCATCCGGGTTCTGCTTGAACTGCGCCGCCTTGCTCAGTTTAGAGATGCGGTAAACGGTGAAGCCCGCACCCTCCAGCTTCAGTGCCGGGGAGGGCTGGCCTGTGGTCGATACCAGTTTGTTCAGAGAAAAACCGGATTTCAGCACTTCGTCTTGGCTTTCCTGCCCGGCGTGGATGTGGTAGGCGGACTCATCTGCATAGGTCAGCGTTTTGTAGTGGTTGACCTCGTCACAAAGATAACCCTTGGCATAGGACAGATAGTAGCCATCCCACGCCTTGCTGCCGTTCAGCTTGCGGCTCTCGGCTACGGCGGAATACTGATTTTTATAGATGTAGTCGGCGTATTCGTTGTTTTTTCGCGCTAAATCGCTGTACTTGCCGGTGCGTTCCAGCTTCTTGTTTAGCTGTGGATACTTCCCGGTAACATACAGCTTGCCGTTTCCGTCGATGGGCAGCACCAGCCCGGTGGCACGCTCGACCAGATAGTAGCGGCCCATGTACAGATTTGCAAAAGCCAGCTTTCCGTCTGTGATTTTGGCAGACGCTACCAGCCGGTCTTTCTGCAAAATGGGCAGGTAATCGGTATCCCAGCCGCCGTTGGTGAGGACAGTGGTGTGCCAGATAGGTTGTCCGTTGGCATCGGTGATTTTCGAATAATCTACGACACCCGAAACGCCGTCCGGGTGTTCAATGGTGTCAGCGGCGTACAGATCGTACACAGCACCCTCCAGCGTAGTATCTCCGTTGCTGCCCGCAGCCAGATACCGCGCGGCGTCCAAGTCCACTTTTGTCAGCAGAATATTGCCGAGGACACGGTCGTTCTGCATCTTGTCGGCATTGGCGTGCATGGTGTAGGAATCTTCGTTGTTGGCAATGCCGGTGGGGTCTGTGGCGTAGGTCTTGTCTGCATTGCGGATGCCAAAGGTGATAGTTACGATGCCCTCGCCGGTGTCGATAAGGGTGCCGCCGCTGTTGGTCGTGCTGATGTCAGCGTTATAATCCGCGTTGCCCAGCCAAATCGTCTGACCGTCCAACGCTTTCGTGATTTCAAAGGCATACGCCCGCTTACCCAGCACAGAGCCTGCCGTGCCGGGAGCGTTTACATCCGACCAGACACCATAGTACCCACTGGGTGCGCGGCTCTCCACGATGACAAACTTGCCCTCGTTGCGCTGGGTGTAATAGATATTGTCAGAACCATTTGCATAATTGCTGTGGTTGATGACCTTGTAGGTACCGTCCGACTGACGCTCAACCTTGTACTGGTTGTAACCGCCGAATGGAATATACCGCTGATTTACGGTATCCCACTCAAAAATCTTAAACTCGGCATCGCCCTTGATGCGCTGCTTGGTTTCGCTGTCGATTTTGTCGATGCTGACCTTTACCGACCGTTCATCGTTCTGCATTTTATAGTCATTGGAACTATTAGCCGGAACAGTAATGGTCTGGTGGCTGCCCAGCGCGCCGGGCGTTGAATCAAAGCCATGAGGGATGGTGATTTCATCGTAGCTGAATGTAATATTCGCAAGCTGCGCCCGCGCCGCGGCAATAGCGGCATCTACCATGCCCTGCGCTTCGTTCTGCAGCTGCCCGATGGCCGCATTCTTGGCGGCTTCGGCAGCAGCATCCGCTTCGGCTTGGCTGGCGAACGGTCCTTCCTGCCCGGAAAGCGTACTGGTGCTGGTCTTGGACACCTCGTAGTGAACCGTCCATGTGACAGAACCGTCGCCGCCGTTGAGGTGAAAGTTGTCATCCGGCGTGTGACCGCCTGTGGTAATGGTCTGCGCTCCGGCAGGGGTCATCTGCCAGCTGCCGCCGTCCACGCTGCCGCCGGTCTGGCTGGGCGTGACGGTAATGACCGCGCCGTCCACCTTTTCCAGCGTGTTCAGCTGGTACTTGTCGGTGTTGACTGTGAATGTCAGATCAAAGCTGCCGCCGGCAGTCTGGGCGGGAGCTGTCCACGCAGCGGAATAATACTTCGGTTCCGGAACACTCGGCACATCCGGGATCTCAGTGCCGCCCGCAATTTCTTCACCGACCAGCGCCACAACCTGCCACGCATACCCTGCAGGCGGGTTATAGATGTAGGTGTAGTAGCCGTTTTCCCCGGACTGTGCATCTGTACCGTTTACCAGTTCTTCTGCAGCAGCAATATAGGTCTGCGCCGCGTAGCTGTCAGGATAGTTTTCCATGATCCACTGCTGGGTTTCATCGTAAAGGCTGCCAAGGATGTCCGGCTGTTCTTCACAGCCTTCAGGATCATCTTCAAGGCTTGCCACAACAGGACGATCATCCAGCATATCCAGACTCAGCTGGCCAAGACCGCCCCAGATGTTGACCTGGTTTGCATAGTGGTTGCCCGGCGTATACTGGCCGGGTTCAAGGCGGGACACATGAGAGAAGCTGTAGGTGGGGCAGCCCTTGGGCTGGCCGTTCAGACCGTGGCTGCAGCAGTAGGCTTCCTGACCGTTGAACCAAATGAGCCATGTGCCGCCCTCTTTGGCGATGCTTGTGATTTTTCCGGTGGTATACGGCGGAGTCGGTCCTGCAGCATAGGCGGCAATGCCGTCATCGCCGGTGTCGGCATACATCTGTGTGGGTGCGGCATCCTCGCTGATCTGTACATGGATAGCTTTTGACTGCGAACTGCCGTCCGAATCCGTATAGACCAGCTGCGCCGTAAAATCGGCAGAGGCTTTCACATACAGGCCAATGGCTGCCGCCGACTGCTCCGAGTATGTCTGGTGCAGGATTTCAGTCTGCTCCTGCTCGTCTGCCGGGATAGGCTCATAATCGGTGGAGCAGTAGCTTAAAAGCTCTACACTGTCCGGCAGTATGATTTCGGATACCGCACCGTCTGCCGGGTATTCGACCTGCGCCAACAGCGGAACAATGGCATAGTCTGTACCGGGAGTTTTGCCGATTGTGACCGTGTTCTCATCTGCGTTCAGCGCATCGGCATCCATATGGGCATCTACGCCGTCATACAGGTCAGAAACCCACGCGGAGATACCGATTTTTGTTTCGCCGGTTGCCACGGGCAGACCCATGCTGCCAAGGTAACTGCCGGTAGGCGCGTCCGGCAGATCGTCGTACAGATTTTCAGTGATCTGCGAAAGATTCGGTGTCGGGACATTGGCTTCAGCGGTTTCCGTTGTGGCCGCTGAAGCTGTCTCCGGCGTGGCAGGGGCATCCTCTGCAAAGGCGGGCAGCGCTGCGCCAACATTGGTAAACGTCAGTGCGCCCGCCAGCAGCAGCGACAATCTCTGCTTTATTCTGTGTTTGTTTTTCATACTGGTTCTCCTTTTGTTGCAAAAGAAAAAGCCCGCTGCGGGTTGCAGCGGGCTTGGTTAGCGTTCGGGAGCGTGTTTCTTAGGGACCGGCGCGGCTCTGGCCTTGTAGGCTTTGCGGTATTTTTCGTCAGCATCATAGAACTGCTGCGGAGAGATGCCCGCATCCAGACACCCCTGCATGACAACCGCATTGTAGCGGCTGCTGACCGGGAGCAGCTGGTCGCGGTACGGCGCGTTCATCGTGTAAGCCATGATTTCGTGCGGTGCGCCGTCTGCATCTGTGACCGTCATGGTCTCCTTGTCATAGAATGTCGGGTAACCTTCATAACAGTCAAGCTGAGATTCGTCATGGTCGGTGACAGACCAGATCAGCCCTTCAACGCTTGCTCCCTCTTTTGGCAAAATCGTCAGGTAGCCGCGCCGGAACGCCAGCTCATAGCCATCCAGCTTGGCAGTGCCTACCACCGTTGCTTCGGGGCAGCGGTAGGCCATCTGTTCAAAATTCAGATTGGAGCCATAGGCAAAATATTCTTTGCGAGACATTGGGTTTCTCCTTATCTGACCTCATCTGTATGAAGCCGTGGTTGATTGCTGGGATACAGCGACTTATTGTGCCGCCACGCCTTGTCACCGGGCAGGTTCTTCAGCAGGTGCATCCGCACATTTTTGTACTCAGGACCAATCAGCCCCAGCCGCAGCAGAAAGGTGCGGAAGGTGAACGCCGGATTATCCCCGATGGGCGTTTTCCGGAACTGCGTGTACTTCTGGTTGATGCCCTGCGCCGAGATCGCCATAGCCAGAATGATGTTGGCTTTGACTTCGCCTGCGTGCAATGTGGAGTTGAACAGCCGCCACTCGACTGTGCCATGGTAGAACACCGAATGCAGGTTCAAGGCATGATACCGGCTCTGGTGGTAGTGATAGTCGCTGCCATCCCGCCCGCGATACCAGCGGTCTTTCAGCTGATCCATACTTGCACCGCTGGGCAGCTTGCGGATTTCTTCCAGAATCGGCTCATCCACCGCCTGACAGTAGCTGTCGATGCGGGCAGGGTTGACTTTCAAGGCTGTAAATAGAATGTCCTCTTTGGAATACATGATGGACAGCACATTTTTGAGGCTCTGCAGCGTGTGCTTACTGGCATCCACATGGATGTGCATTCCGCAGCTGTCGTTTACGATGCCCCCTGCGCGGCGTAAGGAACGGACAACCTCCTGCAGCTTTTCCATCTCGTCATATTCGAGTTTCGGAGAGTTCAGTTCAACCTTGTAGGTTTCCCCGATAAGAACAGACCGCCTACGGCATTCGGGATGGATGCTGCCGTCCCGGACGATTTTCCATTCTTTACCGTCCAAATCTTTGACGCGGTAGGCATCGTAGCCACCACCGGAATGCTCGGCGCGGGTGCCAAATAAGTCGGTTAGCGTTTGGGCTGCCGTGGCGCGGTTTATCCCGGTCAGTTCGATTTCACAGCCAAAATACTGGTCACGGAAATCAAGGGGCAGGAGCCTCACCCCGCAGTTCTGCGTCCATCTTGGCAATGCGCCGCCCGATGGCCTCTACCACATGGACCGTCACGCCGTTGCCTGCCTGCTTGTAGGCTTGGTTATCGCTCTGGATGGCAAGCACCGTGTCGATGCGGTCATCCGTCCAGCCCTGCAGTCGCAGGCATTCGCGCGGTGTCAGGCGGCGGATGCGACCCTCGTACAGAACACCGTGACGGTCTTTTGTGGTAAGTGTATGCATGGGTGCGCCAGGCTTACCGGTGCGTTCGGTGTTGCGGGCGGGGTCGGACTTGATGGGATTTTTGACCGGGCGAACTTCAACAGTGCCTTGTTGGCAGCCCGTTGTAAGTGTATGCGCAATCTCTTTACCAACCCGTCCGCGCCGACTGTTGACTGTGGCGTAGCTCAGGTCGATGCTGTCACCGACCTGTGCCATCCGGTAGCCGGTTTTTGTGGCGCACTTGATCGGCACTCCCACCTCGTACAGCCCGGTCTTGCCACCGAACCCGCCCGGATTGGCCGCCAATGTGCAGCTTAGTCCTTTGGGGGAGTAGACACGTTGCCCCTGTGGTCCTCCGTGCTTTTGAACAAGAGCTGTTCCTGTTGTTTCGGTGAAAGGAAATACCTTTCCTCGACATCGCTCATCAAGATATCCGATAATGTACACGCGGTTTCTTGACTGGGGAACGCCGAAATCTTTGCTGTTAAGACACTGCCATTCGACAGCATACCCCAGTCTGTCCAGCGTATTGAGGATCGTCGCAAACGTCCGGCCACCGTCATGGTTAAGCAGTCCGGGTACATTCTCAAACAGCAGATATTCAGGCTTCCGGGCTTCAGCCAAACGGGCCAGTTCAAAGAAGAGAGTTCCTCTCGGATCTCCGAATCCTTTGCGAGATCCGGCTGTGCTGAACGCCTGACACGGAAAACCTCCGCAAAGAAGCTGGAAGTCGGGCATTGTTTCTGGGTCTGCTTTTCTTGCATCTTCTACGAACCACTCTCCCTTCGTGTCAAACAGGGCGTTGTAACTGCGGTTGGCGTATTTGTCGATTTCGCAGTGCCCTACGCATTCAAATCCTCCGGCACGAGTCAGTCCTTCGCGGAAACCGCCGATGCCGGAGAACATATCTATAAATCGAATCACCGATTCGATAACGAAAAAAGAGGCAACCAATGCTGGCTGCCCTTGCTGGTTAAGTATGTGATTTTCAGTATTGTGCATCTACCTCCATTTCGGTGCCATCTGGTTCACCGGAGTCGACATCAGCGTTTTCCTCCGCAGCTTGCTCGGTCGCAATTCTTTCGTGGTCCTTCTCCGCTTCATCCAATTCTCTTTCAATGAGGTGTACCAGAAACTCTTTCTGGCTCAGTTTGCGGTGATAAATTTGCTCGTACCTTGCAAGAAAGGTTTTGATGCGCTGGAGAAGTTCCTCGGATACCTGAAATGCTAACGTGCGTGTTGCCATGTTGCTGACTCCCTTCGGTTTCTCAAAAAATGTGGTTACGGCCTGTTCAATGAACTGCGATGTGGTGATGCCCTGTCGTTCCAGTTCTTCACGGATTTTCTGGTGCAGGTCATCCCGGATGGTTACGGTCAATTTGCTCATGGGTGCGCTCCTTTCTGTGTTTGCAAAGCAAGCATACCACAGCGGCAGAAGCAAAGCTATTCACAAGAACTAACGACAATTCATTGAATTTCGCTATCAAAGCAGCCATAACCAACAAAAACTTAGTGCATGGGAACCACCCCCTCTAAAGTGTGGATAAGAAATTGAGCGCGGAATCTGGGATTGCATCGTCCGGCGGCGGACTGGGAACAGCAGTGGCTATGCTGGCCGTCTGCAATTCTTCGCGCACCACCTTACGGATGCTTTCTTCCAGTCTATCCGTTTGTTCTGCCGCAAGGATACTCTGCACCAGAAACTCTTTGCGTTTGGCAGGCGGCACCTGCTGCAGCAACGCCCACGCGCGGCGGTGTTGCGGTTCGTTAAGGTTCGGGCGGAAAACATATTGCGGTCGTTTCATACCTCGCTTTTGCGGCGCGACACGGCGGCCAACGCACGCTCGAATCCGACCGCGTTCACTTTGTCGTCCAGCAGAAAAATCGTCTTACAAAGCGCGTCTTTGGGGCTGAGGTGGCGGCTCACCACCGATGCGCCGCCGCCCAGCAGCACGGCGGGGATGGCGTGCAGGTCAAAGCCAGCTTCCATAGTGGCAGACAGCAGATGCTCTGTGTACTTGCGACCCTGCCGGTTCACAATGTCACGCACCGTATCGCTGACCGTGCAGGGCTGACCTGCCAGCATATTTTCGATTTGGGCATCTGTGAGCGACAGCCCGGTTTCCCGGCGCACCTGCTCCCGAATATCATCCACGCAGCGGATCATGCCGAGTTCCAGACTGTGCGCAGTGTCAGCCGCAGGGATAGCGTTGTCGATGCGCATAAGGTCCACCGTCCAGCCGCCCAAGTCCATGAGGAGCATGGACGGTTCGTCCTGCAAAAGCCCCACTTCGGTCATAAGGGCGGCGTAGCCTTGGGGGAAGATGGCAACTTCTTCGATAGTGATGCTGTACTCCACACCCTCGAACTTGTAGTTCACAGGCTGGTTGCTTCGCAGCAGATAATCTTTGAACTTGGGTTTGTCGCGCCCAAAGCTGGTCAGCGGCAGCCCCGCCGCAATGCGCACCGAGCATTCGGGCGGCAAACCGCGTTGATGAATCTCCTTTGCGATAGCTGCCAGTGTCAGCAGGTAGTAGTTGTCGTTTACGGTCTTGTCCCTTTGGATAGGCTGCCGCCCGGAGCCACAAACAAAAAAGCACCCGCCAAACTCTAAGAGTCCTTGGCGGGTGTAGGGTTCGTGTTCTCCGTAGCTTGTCAGCCCAGCCGGAAATGAACAGTGGGCCGTCTTGATGGCGTAGTAACCGTGGTCGATGCCGATAATGATGCTCATAGTGGAAATCCTCCTTATTATAATTAATAGGTATAAAATGGAAAATCTGAAAACAAACTGAAAACTGCCGGGAAAAACGAAAAATCCCCGCAGCCAACAGGAAATTGGCTGCGAGGAAATTGAAAACATTCTGAAAACAGCAGGATTTATTCTGTTTTTTCTCAAAAAAATTGCCCCCTCCCCTGCCAAATTCCGGAAAGCGGCAGGAAAAGTGGGCATCAAGTTGGGAAAACCGCACTAAAATGGTTGGACAACACTGTAAAACCGTGTTCAAAAATTGGTTGGCGAAATCGCCGATTTTCGACGTTACAACAAAGAAAAAAGACCGTGACATCTTTTTTATCACAGTCTTATGGAGGTGACGACCAGATTTGAACTGGTGAATGAAGGTTTTGCAGACCTTTGCCTTACCACTTGGCCACGTCACCATAATGAGTGAAAAACCGGCTTTTGGAGCCGGTTTCCACTATTTGTCTGGAGCGGCCGACGAGGCTCGAACTCGCTACCTCCACCTTGGCAAGGTGGCGCTCTACCAGATGAGCTACGGCCGCATAGAAAAGTGTATTCTTTACGAAGAATACACAAGAAAATGGTGCCTCCGATCGGAATCGAACCAATGACACGGGGATTTTCAGTCCCCTGCTCTACCGACTGAGCTACAGAGGCATAATGGCGACCCGAATCAGGCTCGAACTGACGACCTCTAGCGTGACAGGCTAGCGTTCTAACCAACTGAACTACCGGGCCATACCCAGCTTGTTGAACCCCGTGGCGCTTGCCGTGGCGGCTGCAACGTCAATTATTATAGCGGGCAAAGGCCTAAATGTCAACACTTTTTTTGAATTTTTTTCGGATTTTTTCAAGTTTTTTATTTTTTGCCGTTTCTCCGTTCGTTTTTCTGCGCAGAATTGCTTTTTTTGCCCCGCCGTGGTATGATATTCTCAGCTTTTGGGGCGGAAAAATTGTTTTTCCTGCCCTAAAAAAATTCTGTGCAATCCATTTTTGTGCCGCCAAAACATCATAGCCGCGGCCAACAGCAGGATGATGCCGCTCTCGGGCCCATACTGCACCCAGGCGATGGGCACTGCCAGCGTGGGGATGAGCACCGCCCCCAGCGGCAGGTAGCCCAGTCCCAGCACAGCCAGACCCCCTGCCAGGCAGCACAATGCCCCGGTGACGGGCAGGTATAAGATCAGCCAGGTACAGGTAACGGCCACGCCCTTGCCGCCCCATCCCTTATGCCACAGGCTGTAGTTGTGGCCTGAGATGGCCCCTGCCCCGGCGTACAGCAGCGCTGTATGTCCCAGCACAGGGCCTGCCAGCAGCCAGCACAGCCCGCAGGCCAGCACGGTTTTGGCTACGTCGCCAGCCAACACGGCAAAGCCGGGGCCTTTGCCCAAGGTCGCCATGATGTTGGCCATGCCGGGGTTGCCGCTGCCCAGATCACGGGCGCTGCGGCCCGTTAGGCGGCGGGCGATACATTCTGCCGCGAGGAAGCTGCCCAGCAGGTAACCCACCAGCAGGCAGAGGATGCGCAGTGTGATTTCCATGGTATTTTGTCCCCTTTTCTTTATACATAAGTATGGGCGGCTTTGGGGGCGTGCCATACAGATTGAGGTGTTTTTTATGGATCTGCAAACTTTGCAGCAGGAATGTCTCGCCTGCCAGCGCTGCGGCCTGTGCCAGACGCGCACCAACGTGGTGTTCGGCCAGGGCGTGCCCAATGCCGAGGTGCTGTTTGTAGGCGAAGGTCCCGGCGCCAGCGAGGACGAGCAGGGCCTTCCCTTTGTGGGCCGCAGCGGCCAGCTGCTGGACCATTATCTTGAGGCCATTGATTTAAGCCGTGAGAAGAACGTGTACATTGCCAACATTGTAAAGTGCCGCCCGCCGCAAAACCGCGACCCGCTGCCGGAGGAGTCCAAGGCGTGCATCCCCTGGCTGCGCCAGCAATTTCAGATTTTGCAGCCGCGCGTCGTGGTCTGTCTGGGGCGCATCGCCGCACAGCAGATGATTGGGCCGGAGTTTTTGATCACCCGGGAACACGGCAAGTTTTTTGACAAGCAGGGCACCTTATTTATGGGCACCTACCACCCCGCCGCCCTGCTGCGCTACCCCGTAAACAAACCCGCGGTGTTTGGCGATTTTGTAGCCCTGCGGGAGAAGATCACCCAGGTGTGTGACCACACCTACTAACTTATAAAGGAGATGCCACCCATGCCGGAGACAGAATCCCTAGCGCTTACCCTGCCCATCCGGCGGCTGGTGGAGTTTCTTTTGCGCAGCGGCAGCATCGACAGCCGCTTTACCGGCTTTGACCGCGCCAACGAGGGCGCACGCCTGCACCGCAAATTGCAGCGCGCCGCCGTAAAGGAATACCCGGATTACGAGGCCGAAGCGGCCCTGCGGCAGGAGTTTGGCTGCGAGGGCATCACCTACACTTTAGAGGGCCGCGCCGACGGCCTGTTTACCGACCGCGATGGCATGCGGACCATCGACGAGATCAAGACCACCACCCTGCCGCCGGAGTTCATCACCGGCGAGCAAAGCCCCGAGCATTGGGCCCAGGCGCAGTGCTATGCGGCCATATACGCCCTGCAAAACGATCTGCCCTCTATGCGGGTGCGGCTGACCTACTACCAGGTGGACGAGGAGTTGGAGTTCAACTTTACCCACGATTATACTGCTGAAGCCTTGCAGGACATCGTGCAGGGGCTGCTGATCCAGTACGCCCCCTGGGCGCGACGGGCAGCAGCCTGGCAGCGGGACAGACGCACCAGTTTGCAGGCGCTGACATTTCCCTTTACAGGCTACCGGCCCGGCCAGCGGGCGATGATCGGGGCCGTATACAAGACCTGCTGCGAGGGCGGGCAGCTGCTGTGCCAGGCCCCCACCGGCATTGGCAAGACAATGAGCGTGCTGTTTCCTGCCCTGAAAGCGCTGGAGGACGGCGGGCCGGTGTTTTACCTGACGGCCCGCGGCACCACCCGCGCTGCCGCCGAAAACGCTGTGGCTGTGCTGCATGGCCACGATGCCAGCTTAAAGCTGCGCAGCGTGACGCTGACCGCGAAAGATAAGATCTGTTTGCAGGACCGCCGCGAGTGTACGCCCGAAGCCTGCCCCTACGCCAACGGCTACTTCGACCGGGTGAAAACGGCGCTGTGGGATGGGCTGGACACGCCCACCCTGACCGCCGACGCCCTGCGGGAACTGGCACGCAGGCATAAGGTGTGTCCCTTTGAACTGGGACTGGATTTGAGTTTGTGGTGCGATGTGGTCATCGGCGATTACAACTACCTGTTTGACCCGGTGGTGCATCTGGCGCGTTTTTTTGAGAGCCGGGGCAACTACCTGTTTTTGGTGGACGAGGCCCACAACCTGCCCGGCCGTGCCCGGGACATGCATAGCGCCAGCCTTTGCAAAAGCGCCTTTTTTGACGCCCGCAAGCGGCTGGGCAAGGGCAAAAGCAGCCTGAAAAATGCGCTGACCAAGATCAACAATCTGTTTATCGAGTGGCGGCATCGCTGCGAGGAAGCCGAGGGCCGCACCTTTTTTGAGCGGGAACGCGCCGATGCTTTTGACCGCGCCTTACAGAAACTTTGTGAGCCTTTGGAAATTTGGCTGGACGAACACCGCGACCCCGACGAAACCCACGAAGCCCTGCTGCAGTTATTTTTTGATGTGCGCGGCTGGCTGCGGGTGGCCGATACCTTTGACGAGCATTTTGTTTTACAGGTATCTGCCTACGGCAGCGAAGTGCGTGTGAGCATGCTTTGCCTGGACCCGCATGAATTTTTGCAGGCGGATTTTACCAAGGGCCGCGCGGCGGTGCTGTTCAGCGCCACGTTAAGCCCTGCCGGGTACTACAAGGACCTGTGTGGTGTGCCGGAGGCGCGGGCCGTGGCCCTGCGCAGCCCCTTTCCTGCGGAAAATTTAGGGCTGTGGTGTGCGCGGAACATCAGCACCCGGTACAAGGACCGGGCGGACAGCGTGGAAAAAATCGCCGCGCTGCTGTACGAGATGGTGTGTGCCCGCGCCGGGAATTATCTGGCGTTCTTCCCCAGTTACAGCTATCTGGAGCAGGTGCGGGAGGTGTTCTGCACTGCTCACCCGGAGGTGGAGACCCTGCGGCAGGACGCCTCCATGGACGAGGCCAGCCGTGCCGACTTTTTGGCGCAGTTCATCGCCGCGCCGGGGCGCACGCTGCTGGGCTTTGCAGTGTTGGGCGGCGTGTTTGGCGAGGGTGTGGACCTGGCCGGAGA
>ERZ780203.812-NODE-812-length-29719-cov-18.651362_pt1 | contig 29719 bp, 29 predicted proteins | sample MGYA00511168_ERZ780203 | MGnify/ENA primary metagenome ERZ780203 (study PRJEB29588, sample SAMEA2156577) | human gut metagenome | biome: human gut; feature: human-associated habitat; material: faeces | place: Denmark | collected 2008/2010 ...
CGAGCGACGCGTCGCTCACATCTCCGCTGCTCGCATCCTGCGGCAGCACGACATGCGCGGGGCGGTGCAGCGCGCCGCGCACCACAAACAGGAGCACCAGCAAAACGAGCGCGACGAAAGCAGCGCCAATGGGCGTCACCCTCCGCTTTCTCATTCCGCTCCACTCCCTTCTTTCATTCCGTCAAAATCAGGCGTTAAAATCCGCGGGGCGCTCGCTCCGGCGGCCAAAGTGCCACAAAATCGCGTCAGCGATGCGTGCGCAGGCGTGGCCGTCACCATAGGGGTTGACGGCGTGCGCCATCGCGTCGTACGCCTCCCTGCTGCGAAGAAGCTCGTTGCCCATGCGCAGCACATCGTCGTACTCGACGCCGCAGAGCTTCACCGTGCCGGCGGCGACCGCCTCAGGGCGCTCGGTCTCTTTACGCATGACAAGGACGGGCTTGCCGAGCGCAGGAGCCTCCTCCTGGAGTCCGCCGCTGTCGGTCATCACCATGTAGCAGCGCGCCATAAGATTGTGCATCTCGTCCGCGCTCAGCGGGTCGATCAAATGTACGCGCGGCGTACCGGCGAGGAACTTCTGCGCGTTCTCGCGCACGACAGGGCTGAGGTGCACGGGATAGACGAGCTCGCAGTCCTCATTCTGGAGGGCGATGTCGCGCAGCGCGGTCATGATGTTCTCCATGGGCTGGCCGTAATTCTCGCGGCGGTGGCACGTCACGAGCACGACCTTTCTTGAATAGTCCAGCTCGTTGAGCAGTTCTGTTGTAAAGTGGTAATCCTTGCGCACCGTTGTTTTCAGTGCGTCAATGACCGTATTGCCCGTGATGAAAAGGCCCTCGGTCACGCCCTCTTTGAGTAAGTTCTCGCGGTTATTTTTCGTCGGGCAGAAATAGAGGTCGGCGATGGCCGTGACGAGCTTACGGTTCATCTCCTCGGGGAACGGAGAGTATTTGTCGTAGGTGCGAAGGCCCGCCTCCACATGCCCGACGGGCACCTTGTGGTAAAAGGCCGAGAGCGCACCGGCAAACGTCGTGCTCGTGTCGCCGTGGACTAAGATCATGTCAGGCTTTAATTGCTCAATGGCGTCGTCCATGCCGAGCAGACACTTGCTCGTGATGGTCGAGAGCGTCTGCCGCGGGGTCATAATATCAAGGTCGCAGTCGGCCTTGAGGTCGAATACCTCCATCACGCTATCGAGCATTTCGCGGTGCTGCGCCGTCACGCAGCAAAGGCTCTCGATCTCGTCACGCGAGGCAAGCTCCTTGACAAGCGGAGCCATCTTGATGGCCTCGGGCCGCGTGCCGAACACGCTCATAATGCGCAGTTTTTCCATTTATGCTTCCTCTTTTTTCTCTTCGTTGGTTTCTTCTTCAGGTTCCGCAGGCACGGTTTCCGCCGGTGTGGCGGTCTCTGTGCTCTTCTCCTCTGCCGCGGCCTTTTCCGCCTGCAATGCCTTGTCGATATCGCGGCGGAAGATGACGCGCGAGGCGAGGAACGCCGCCACCGCCAGCGCCATCAGAAAGAGCATCGCCTTGATCGCGCCGCTCGACGTCAGCACCACGGCGGAAAGGCCGAGGATACTGCTGATGACGTACAGCGCCGCCACGGCCTGCTTCTGGTTGAGGCCCATGTCGATGAGCCGATGATGGATGTGGCCGCGGTCAGGCGCCATCGGGTTCTGCCCGTGGGCAAGGCGGCGGATGATGGCAAAGAGCGTGTCGAACATCGGCAGGCCCAGGATCAGGAACGGCACCGCGAACGACACGATGGCGTAGTACTTGAAAAGACCCTGGATCGAGATCGTCGCAAGGATGTAGCCGAGGAACGTCGAGCCCGTGTCGCCCATAAACATCTTGGCCGGATTCTTGTTGTACGGCATGAAACCGAGGCACGCACCCACAAGCGCGGCCATCACGAGCGCCACATCGCTTTCAGAGACGAGCAGCGCGATGACGAGCATCGAGATCGCACTGATGGTCGAAACGCCGCAGGCAAGGCCGTCGAGGCCATCGATGAGGTTGACGGCGTTCGTGATACCGACGATCCACAAGACTGTGATGGGGATGGACAACCAGCCGAGATCCCAATACGGGCTTTCAGCAAAGACGTTCGGGTTGGAGAGCGTCTGGACCACGACACCGTGGAACACGGCGACGAGCGCCGCGAAGATCTGCACGCAGAACTTAAAATACGCGCGCAGCGGGGACATATCGTCCACTACGCCCAAAACAACGATGATGGACGCGCCCAGCAAAATGCCCTGTAACTGATGGTCGACCTTGACGAACAGCAGCATGCTCACGATAAAGCCGAGGAAGATTGCAAGGCCGCCGAGGCGCGGTACGGGCTTTTTGTGCATGCGGCGGTTGTCCTTCGGCACGTCGATCGCGCCGATCTTATAGGCAAACGACTTGACGAGCGGGCACATCAGAAAGCTGACGGCAAACGCGCACAGCAGCGCGCCGCCGACGCTCAGCAATAACTCTTTCGGAATTCCGTTCATGTTCTCCACCCTTTAATCAGCGCGCGACAAAGCCGACCTTCTTGTAGACCTTGCGCAGCGTTTTTTCTGCCACGTAAGACGCCTTCTGTGCGCCCGCGCGATACACGGACTCGAGATACGCCTTGTCGCCCAAAATGCGCGTGGCCTCCTCGCGGATGGGGCGCAGGGTTTCAACGACGGCCTCGCCCACGGCGGGCTTGAACGCGCCGTAGCCTTTACCGGCGAACTCCTGCTCGATCTCGTCAAAGCTCTTGCCCGTCACGGCGGAGTAGATGGTCATCAGGTTCGCAACGCCGGGCTTGTTCGCGGGATCATAGCGCACGCAGTTTTCCGTGTCGCTGTCGGTCACGGCGCGCTTGAACTTGCGCAGGATATCCTCGGGCTTTTCCATCAGGTAAATGGAGCCGTTGGGGTCCTTATCGGACTTCGACATCTTAGCTCCCGGGTCGCTCAGGCTCATCACGCGCGCACCGACCTTGGGAATGTACGGCTCGGGCATCTTGAAGACGTCGCCATAGATGCCGTTGAAGCGCTGGACGATGTTGCGGCAGAGCTCGACATGCTGCTTCTGATCCTCGCCCACAGGGACATAGTCGGGCTGATAGAGCAGGATATCCGCCGCCATCAGCGCAGGATAGGTGAAGAGACCGCCGTTGATGTTCTCGCTGTTCTTGGCGGACTTGTCCTTAAACTGCGTCATGCGCGAGAGCTCGCCGAACATCGTATAGCAGTTCAGGACCCAGCCGAGCTCGGCGTGCTGCGGCACGTGGGACTGGATGAACAGCGTGTTCTTCTCGGGGTCCAAGCCGCAGGCGATGTACTGCGCCAGCTGCTCGAGCGTGCGGCGGCGCAGCGCCGCAGGGTCCTGACGCACGGTGATCGAGTGCATATCGGCCATAAAGTAGTAGTTGTCAAATTCCTCGTCGCGCTCCGCCCAGTTCTTGATCGCGCCGAGGTAGGACCCGAGGGTCAGATCGCCGCTGGGCTGAATGCCGGACAGCATCACTTTCTTGCGCGCCGCGTTTTCCATGTTTTCCATCGTTTTTTCTCCGATCTGTTTGTTTTTCTCATTTTATCTCGAATTGCGCCGTTTTGGCGCAGCTATCGACCCAATTTGTTATGTTACCATACCCCTTTTCAAAATACAAGCATATTCCGGTGAAAAAGAGCGTCGTGCGTTCGTTGACTTTTCGGTCAAAATATGGTGTAATAAATTATCTTTATTTTGATTCCACTTCAGGAGGTCATCTATGTCCATCGACATGAAGTATTTTGAGGAAATGGAAGCGAAGATCCCGCATGGTAAGGTGCGCACGCGCTTCGCTCCCTCCCCCACGGGCTATATGCACGTGGGCAACCTGCGCACCGCGCTCTACACCTATCTGATCGCCCGCCACGCAAACGGCACGTTCATTCTCCGCATCGAGGATACCGACCAGGGGCGTCTCGTCGAGGGCGCAACGGACGTCATCTACCGCACGATGGCGGAATGCGGCCTTTCCCACGACGAAGGCCCCGACGTCGGCGGCCCCGTCGCCCCGTATATCCAGAGCGAGCGCCGCGACACCTACGGCAGGTACGCCGAGCTTTTAGTCGAGCGCGGCCACGCCTACTACTGCTTCTGCGAAAAGGCCGAGAGCGAGGAGGATAGCGGCGAATTTGACCGCGCGGATGATCCCTGCCGCGACCTGCCGCTCGAAGAGGCCAAGGCGCGCGTCGCCGCGGGCGAGCCCTACGTCATTCGCCAGCGTATCCCGAAGGACGGCACCACGACCTTCCACGATGCAAGCTTTGGCGACATCACGGTGGAGAATAAGACGCTCGACGATCAGGTGCTCTTGAAGCGCGACGGTCTGCCGACCTACAACTTTGCCAACGTCATCGACGACCACCTCATGGGCATCACCCATGTCGTGCGCGGCAGCGAATATCTCTCCTCCGCCCCGAAGTACAACCTCCTCTACGAGGGCTTCGGCTGGGAGGTGCCGACCTACGTGCACTGCTCCCCCGTCATGCGCGACGCGCAGCATAAGATGAGTAAACGCAACGGCGACCCGAGCTATGAAGACCTCAAGGCGCAGGGCTACCTGACGCCCGCCATCCTCAACTATGTGGCGTTGCTCGGCTGGTCGCCGCGCGGCGAGCAGAGCGAGCAGGAGTTCTTCACGCTCGACGAGCTGGTGGGGGCGTTCGACATCGGCGGCATCTCCAAGTCCCCTGCCATTTTCGACATCGAAAAGCTGACGTATTTCAACGCGAATTATCTGCGCAATCTCCCGCCCGAGGAATTCTGTAAAGTTGTCGAGCCTTACATCCGTCAGGCCGTCAAGAACGAAGCGTACTCCGTCGGTGAGATCGCAGCACTCTTACAGGCCCGCTGCGAAAAGCTCACCGATATTCCCGAAAAGGTCGACTTTTTCGATGCTCTTCCCGAGTACGGCGTTGAGTTCTACACGAACAAGAAGTCCAAGACCAACAGCGAGGTCTCGCTCGACATGCTCAATAAGGTCCTGCCCAAGCTCGAGAGCCTTCCCGCGTGGACGAACGACGCCATCCACGACATGCTCGTCTCGTTCGCCGAAGAGCTCGGCGTGAAGAACGCGACGCTCATGTGGCCGCTGCGCATCGCCGTTGCGGGCAAGCTCGTCACGCCCGGCGGCGCTGTCGAAATTTGCCATATCCTCGGCCGTGAGGAGACGATCAAGCGCGTCAAGGCCGGTATCGCCAAGCTGGCATGATCTTCGAGCTCTGCCCCACGCTCTCGCGCGATCTCATCAAGCGGGAATTTTTGAACACCGCCGCCGCGTTCGGCGTGCTGGTGCTTCTTGGCTTCGCCGCCGGAATGATCTTCCCCGACATGGCGCAGCAGACGCTTCAAAACTTCGCCGCACAGATCGAGCAGCTGGGACTTACCGACGATGTTCCCCAGTCGCAGATGATGGCGACGCTGTTTTTCAACAACATTACGGCGTCCCTCCTCTCGATGCTCTACGGGCTCATTCCGTTTCTGCCGCTCAGTGCGCTCGTGCTCGGCACGAATGCGCTGATGCTCGGCGCGTTCGCCGCCATCTATCAGCAGCAGGGCATCGGTCTCGGTGTGTATGTTCTCGGCGTTTTGCCCCACGGCATTTTTGAGCTGTCCGCGCTGATCTTATCCTGCGCGCTGGGCCTTCTCATCTGCCGCACGGGGACGGAACGGATCCTCAAAAAGAGCGATACGCCCTTTTTCCGCCGTGTGCTGGACTGCATCCGCGTCTTTTTGACATTCTCTGTGCCGCTGCTGCTGGTGGCCGCGCTCATCGAGACGTACGTCACACCTGCACTTTTGAACCTTGTGCTGTAAACGGCAAGGTTGACTTTCGTTCCACACAACTATATAATGGACCTGTCAAGATTTTGTAGAATTTTCATCTGCTGTTTCTTCAGGGATTGAGGAAAAGCACCGCTCCTGCGGCGCTTTTCCTTTTTCGTCAAAAAATGAGAGATTCGTCCCGCCGCGGGACAGAGAAAGAGAGGTGCGCATGGCGCAGACAGTTCCGGCAAGGCAGACCGTGCAGAACATGACGGAGGGCAGCCCCGTCTCGCTGATTTTGCGCTTTGCGCTGCCGATCTTCATCAGTCAGGTCTTCCAGCAGCTATACAGCACGGCGGACGCGTTCATTGTGGGCAAATACCTCGGCACGAACGCCTTTGCCGCTGTCAGCTCGTCCGGCACGCTCATCATGCTGCTCACAAGCCTCTTTATCGGCACGGCCATGGGCGCGGGCGTCGCGATCTCAAAGTACTTCGGCGCGGGCGACTATGAAAACGTCTCGCGCGCCATCCACACGAACCTGGCGTTCGGTATCGTGTCGGGCACACTGCTGACGCTCATCGGCGTATTCCTCACGCCGACGTTTTTGGTCTGGATGAACACCGACGCGCAGGTCATGCCGCAGGCGGTCGAATACTTCCGCTATTATTTCCTCGGCGTGCTGGCAACGGTGCTCTACAACATGTGCACGAGCATCTTAAACGCCCTCGGCGACAGCCGCCGTCCCCTGCACTATCTCATCGTGTCCTCGCTCATCAACATTGCGCTCGACCTGCTGTTCATCGGCGCGTTCCGCTGGGGCGTCTGGTCCGCCGCCGTGGCGACCGTCATCTCTCAGGGCACGAGCTGCGTGCTCTGCCTCATCCACCTGCTCAAAAAGGGCGAGGTCTACACCGTCACGCCGCGCAACATCCGCTTCCACAGCGCCATGCTCAGCGAAATCATCCGCTACGGTCTCCCCTCCGGCGTGCAGAACTGCGTCATTGGCCTTGCCAATGTCATCGTCCAGTCGCAGATCAACTCGTTCGGCATGCTCGCGATGGCGGCCTACGGCGCGCACTGCAAGATCGAAGGCTTCGCCTTTCTGCCCATCACGAGCTTCACGATGGCCTGCACCACGTTCGTTGGTCAGAACCTCGGCGCCAAGCAGTATGACCGCGCCAAGCGCGGCGCGCGGTTCTGTATCATCATCGCCGTCGTAATGGCCGAGCTCATCGGCCTGTGCTATTACATCTGGGCAAGTCAGCTCATTTCCCTTTTCGACAGCACGCCCGGCGTTGTCGCCCTCGGCGTGCAACAGGCGCGCACGGTGGCACTGTTCTACTGCCTGCTGGCGTTTTCGCACTCTATCGCGGCGGTCTGCCGCGGCGCGGGCCGCGCGGTCGTGCCGATGATGATCATGCTCTCCGTCTGGTGCGTCATCCGCATCATCTACATCATGCTCGTCGTCCACTTCATCGGCGAGATCGGCTACATCTACTGGGCGTATCCCCTCACCTGGGCGATCAGCTCCACCATCTATCTCATTTATTACCTGCGCTCTGACTGGGTGCACGGATTTGAAAGGTGACTCTATGTCTTCTCCTGCGTTCCGCTTCCACCTCGCCACGCTTGACGACGCTCCCGCGCTTCTGAGCATCTATGCGCCGTACGTCGAAAAGACGGCCATCTCGTTTGAATACGACGTGCCGTCGCTCGACGAGTTCCGCCGCCGCATCGAAAATGTGCAGCAGAAATATCCCTACCTCGTCGCCGAAGATGAAAACGGCCGGCTCCTCGGTTACGCCTACACGCACACGTTCATCGCGCGCGAGGCCTACGACCACTGCGCGGAATCGACGATCTATCTCGCCCTCGACGCGCGCAAGCACGGTCTCGGCAAGCGCTTCTACCGCGCGATTGAGGAGCTGTCGCTCGCGCAGAACGTCTACAATCTCTATGCCTGCATCGGCGAGCCGCAGGGCGCGGACGACGAATATTTAACGGACAACAGCATCCGCTTCCACGAGCACATGGGCTTCCGCCGCATCGGTGTGTTCACGCGCAGCGGCTACAAGTTCGGCCGCTGGTACAACATGTCGTGGGCGGAAAAGCTGCTGTGCGATGCTCCCACGCATCCCGATCCGGTCATCCCCTTCCCGCAGCTCGACAAGGCGCTTGTCGCCGACATCCTTCGCCGCGCCGCGGAATAAAGAACCAAAATTTTACAAAAAATCATGCACACCCTATTGACATTGCCGATGGGGTGTGCTATATTTTCGCTCAAGTTAATACCGCAAACCGTTGAAGCGGAGATAACGGCAGTGATGCCTTCACAGAGAGCCTGCGATGCTGAAAATCAGGCAAGATACACATTGTCAAATGGACCGCTGAGGGTGCAGCGAAATGCGTTTTATGCGCAGAGTATCCTGCAACGTGTTGGCATACGTCAGTTGCCGGGAGATATGATGGTATCTCCGCCAAGCGCACGGGTAACCGTGAATTCAAGGTGGCACCGCGGATCGTTCGTTTCTCTCGTATCGCATTCGTCCTTGACAGACTGTACCGTTCTGTCAGGGGCGCTTTTGTTTGCGCAATAAGCTCCTTTGGCAGAACGCCAAAGGAGCTTTTCTTTTTCAGGAGGTCACTCATGCATATCCTACCACCGCTCGAAACCGTCGAAGAGATCGCCGCGACGCAGCAGTACGACGTGCTCCCGCTGAGCTGCGAAATTCTCTCCGACTTCATCACCCCCATCGAAGCGATGCGCATCCTCAAGAACGTGTCCACCCACTGTTACATGCTCGAATCCGCGCAGGCGGACGACCGCTGGGGCCGCTACACGTTTTTGGGCTTCGACCCAAAGCTTGAGATCACCTGCATTGACGGCAAAATGAAGGCTGGCGGCCTCACCGTCCGCACGGACGATCCGTCCCAATACCTGCGTGAGCTGCTATCAAGCTACAGAAGCCCCCGCTTCGACTACCTCCCCTCCTTCACCGGCGGGCTCGTGGGGTATTTTTCTTACGATTATCTCAAATACAGCGAGCCGAGCGTCCGCTGCGGCGAGCAGGACGAGGACAGCTTCAAGGATGTCGATTTGATGCTCTTTGACAAGGTCATCGCCTTCGACCATGTAAGACAAAAGATCGTGCTCATCGTCAACATGGCGCTCAGCGACGTCGAGGTCGGCTACAACAAGGCAAAGCTCGAGCTTGAGCAGCTCGTCTCACTCCTCAAAACCGGCGAAAAGAAGCAGGAAGCGCCGGGGCGGCTCCTCGGCGAAGTCACGCCGCTCTTCTCCAAAGAGCAGTTCTGCGCGATGGTCGAAACCGCCAAGCACCACATCCGCGAGGGCGATATCTTTCAGATCGTACTCTCGAACCGCCTGAGCGCACCGTTTGAAGGGAGCCTGCTTGACACCTACCGCGTGCTGCGCACCATCAATCCCTCGCCGTACATGTTCTACTTTTCCGGCACTGACGTTGAGGTCGCGGGCGCGTCGCCCGAAACGCTCGTCAAGCTCAAAGACGGCGTGCTGCACACCTTTCCCCTCGCGGGGACCCGTCCGCGCGGCAAAACGGACGAGGAGGACAAGTCGCTTGAAGAGAGCCTGCTGCACGACGAAAAGGAGCTTGCCGAGCACAACATGCTCGTCGACCTCGGGCGCAATGACCTCGGCAAGGTCAGCAAATTCGGCACGGTGCAGGTCGAAAAGCTGCACTCCATCGAGCGCTACTCCCACGTGATGCACATCGGCTCCACCGTGCGCGGCGAAATTCGCGATGACCGCGACGCGCTCGACGCCATTGAGGCCGTGCTCCCCGCCGGAACGCTCTCCGGCGCGCCGAAGATCCGCGCCTGCCAGCTCATCGGTGAGCTTGAGAACAACAAGCGCGGCATTTACGGCGGAGCCATCGGCTACATCGACTTCACCGGCAACATGGACACCTGCATCGCCATCCGCATCGCCTACAAGAAAAACGGGCGCGTGTTCGTCCGCAGCGGCGCGGGCATCGTGGCAGATTCCGTCCCCGAAACAGAGTATCAGGAATGCATCAACAAGGCGAAGGCCGTGGTCAGCGCCTTGACGCTTGCGCAGGAGGAAGACCTATGATCCTTTTGATCGACAATTACGACAGCTTTTCCTATAACCTCTACCAGCTCGTTGGCGCGATCGATCCAGACATCCGCGTCATCCGCAACGATGAGTTGCGCATTGAAGATATCGACGCGCTGCACCCCGCGCGCATTATCCTCTCCCCCGGCCCCGGGCGGCCCGAAGACGCAGGCATTCTCATCGACGTTGTGAAGACGCTCTCGCCCCGCATCCCGACGCTCGGCGTGTGCCTCGGGCATCAGGCCATCTGTGCCGCCTTCGGTGCGACCGTGACCTATGCTAAAGAGCTAATGCACGGTAAGCAGTCGCTCGTCCACTTCGACACGAGCTCGCGGCTCTTCCAAAACTGCCCCAAGACCGCGCCCGTCGCGCGCTACCATTCCCTCGCGGCCGACGCCGCCACCATGCCGGACTGCCTGAAAGTCACCGCCGTCACAAACGACGGCGAGATCATGGCCGTGCAGCACAAGGACTATCCCATCTACGGGGTGCAGTTTCATCCCGAATCCATTATGACGCCGAACGGCAAAACCATGCTGGAAAACTTTTTGAAGGAGAATTGAAACCATGATCAAAGAAGCCATCGTGAAGATCGTCAACAAGGGCGATCTCAGTTATGACGAAGCCTACGCCGTGATGAACGAGATCATGAGCGGCGAGACCACCCCCACCCAGAACGCAGCGTTCCTCGCGGCCCTCTCGACCAAGAGCGCCCGCGCCGAGACGACCGATGAGATCGCAGGCTGCGCCGCCGCCATGCACGACCACGCCACAAAGGTAGACACCGGCATGGACATCTTCGAGATCGTCGGCACCGGCGGCGACAACGCCCACAGCTTCAATATTTCCACCACCTCCGCCCTCGTTGCGGCGGCGGGCGGCATGAAGGTCGCCAAGCACGGCAACCGCGCCGCCTCGTCCCAGTGCGGCACGGCAGACTGCCTCGAAGCGCTCGGCGTCAACATCCAGCAGAGCCCCGAGCAGTGCGTGACGCTCTTAAAAGAGGTCGGCATGTGCTTCTTCTTTGCGCAGAAGTACCACAGCTCGATGAAATACGTCGGTGCCATCCGCAAGGAGCTGGGCTTCCGCACGGTGTTCAACATCTTGGGGCCGCTGACGAACCCCGGTTCGCCGAAAATGCAGCTGCTCGGCGTGTACGACGAATACCTTGTCGAGCCGCTCGCGCGCGTGCTCGTGAGCCTTGGCATCAAGCGCGGCATGGTCGTCTACGGACAGGACAAGCTCGACGAAATTTCCCTCAGCGCGCCGACGAGCGTATGCGAAATTCGTGACGGCTGGTACAAGAGCTATGTCACCACACCCGAGGACTTCGGCTTTGACCGCTGCACGAAAGACGACCTCAAGGGCGGCGCGCCGGAGGAAAACGCCGCCATCACCCGCGCGATCCTGTCGGGCGAAAAGGGCCACAAGCGCAACGCGGTGCTGATGAACGCGGGCGCGGCGCTCTACATCGGCGGCAAGGCAGAGAGCATGAAGGACGGCATCGCGCTCGCCGCCGAGCTCATTGACTCCGGCAAGGCGCTTGAAACGCTCGAGCGCTTCATCACCGTCAGCAACCGCGCGGAGGCAAACGCATGAGCATCCTCGACGAGCTGGCCGCCCACGCCCGCGAGCGCGTGCTGGCAGACAGCGAGAACATGAGCCTTGATATCTTACAGGCGATGTGCCGCGAAAAGGGCCGCGCGAACGGCGCGCGCTTTTACGACGCGCTCAAAAAAGATGATCTGTCCTTCATCTGCGAGGTGAAAAAAGCCTCGCCCTCCAAGGGCGTCATCGCGCGGGACTTTCCCTATCTCGACATCGCGCGCGATTACGAGGCCGCCGGTGCGGACTGCATCTCGTGCCTGACAGAACCCAAGTGGTTTTTGGGCTCGGACGACATCTTCCGCGAAATTCGCGCCGCCGTTTCAACGCCGATGCTGCTCAAGGGCTTTACCGTCAGCGACTACCAGCTCTATCAGTCCCGCCTGATGGGCGCGGACTGCGTGCTGCTGATCTGCGCGCTGCTGGACACGAAGACGCTCGCGCAGTACCTCGCCGTCTGCGACGAACTCGGTCTCTCCGCGCTCGTGGAGACGCACGACGCGAACGAAATTCGCTCCGCCGTCGCGGCGGGCGCGAAGATCATCGGCGTCAACAACCGCAATCTGAAAGATTTTTCCGTCGACTTTTCCAACGCCGCGCGGCTGCGCGACCTCATCCCGCCGGAAGCGGTCTACGTGGCCGAATCCGGCGGGCAGAGCGTGCAGGACATCGCCGCACTCCGCTCGATCGGCGCCGACGCGGTACTGATCGGCGAAACACTGATGCGGGCCCCCGACAAGGCCAGGCGGCTCGCAGAATTGAGAGGTAACTTATGACCAAGGTAAAACTCTGCGGCCTGTCGTGCGAGAGCGACATTGCCGCCGTCAACAAGCTGAAGCCCGACCTCGTCGGCTTCGTCTTTGCCAAAAAGAGCAAGCGTTATGTCTCCCCCGAGCAGGCAGCAGCACTCAAATCGCTGCTTGCCCCCGGCATTCTGGCCGCTGGGGTGTTCGTCAACGAGCCAGTCGAGGCCGTGGCAGAGCTCTTAGACCGCGGCGTCATCGATGTCGCGCAGCTCCACGGCAGCGAGGATGACGACTACATCGCGCGCCTGCGCGCACTGACGGGCAAGCCCATCTTCCGCGCGTTCAAGGTGAAAAGCGAAGCCGACCTCCCCGCCATCGAAAACTGCGCCGCCGACCTCGTGCTGCTCGACTCCGGCGCGGGCACGGGCAAGACATTCGACTGGAGCCTCGTCCGGAGCGTACAGCGGCCCTATTTCCTCGCTGGCGGGCTCGACCCCGCCAACGTCGCGGACGCCATCGCCGCGCTGCACCCCTACGGCGTGGACGTGAGCTCCGGCATCGAGACGGACGGCGTCAAGGACGAAAGCAAAATGGCGGCGTTCGTTGCCGCCGCGCGCAAGGAGGGCTAAGGCATGTTGAATCCGAACGGGCGCTTTGGCGTGCACGGCGGACAGTACGTCCCCGAAACGCTGATGAACGCCATCATCGAGCTTGAAGAGGCCTACAACCACTACAAGGCCGACCCCGATTTTCAACATGAGCTGACGCAGCTTTTGAACGACTACGCGGGCCGTCCCTCGCGTCTTTACTACGCGGAGAAGATGACAAAGGACCTCGGCGGCACGAAGATCTACTTAAAGCGCGAGGACCTGAACCACACCGGCGCGCACAAGATCAACAACGTGCTCGGTCAGGCGCTGCTCGCCAAAAAGATGGGCAAAACACGCCTGATCGCCGAGACCGGTGCGGGCCAGCACGGCGTGGCGACCGCCACCGCCGCGGCGCTGATGGGCATGGAGTGCGTCGTTTTCATGGGCAAGGAGGACACCATCCGCCAAGCGCTGAATGTCTACCGCATGCGCCTTCTCGGCGCGACGGTCGTGCCCGTCACCTCCGGCACCGCCACGCTCAAGGACGCCGTGTCCGAGGCCATGCGCGAGTGGACGACGCGCATCAGCGACACGCACTACTGTCTCGGCTCTGTCATGGGGCCACACCCCTTCCCCACCATCGTACGCGACTTCCAGTCCGTCATCTCAAGCGAGATCAAGCAGCAGATGCTCGAAAAGGAAGGACGTCTGCCCGATGCCGTGGTCGCGTGCGTCGGCGGCGGCTCGAACGCCATCGGCAGCTTTTACCATTTCATCGACGATCCTGCTGTGCGCCTCATCGGTGTTGAGGCCGCGGGCCGCGGCCTCGACACGCTTGAGACCGCCGCGACCATCTCGACTGGCAGGCTCGGCATATTCCACGGCATGAAGTCCTACTTCTGCCAGGACGAGTACGGTCAGATCGCGCCGGTGTATTCCATCTCCGCCGGTCTCGACTACCCCGGCGTCGGCCCTGAGCATGCGTACCTGCACGACATCGGCCGCGCAGAGTATGTTGCCATCACCGATGAGGAGGCCGTGCAGGCGTTCGAATACCTCGCCCGCACGGAGGGCATCATCCCCGCCATCGAATCGGCCCACGCCGTCGCCTACGCGCGAAAGCTCGCACCCACGATGGGGAGCGATCAGCTTCTTGTCGTCACGATCTCTGGCCGCGGCGACAAGGACTGCGCCGCCATCGCCCGCTACAGAGGGGAGGATCTCCATGAGTGATCTTGCAAGAGCATTTGACCACGGCAAGGCGTTCATCGCCTTTCTGACCTGCGGCGACCCCGATCTTGAAACGACCGCGGTTGCCGTCCGCGCCGCCGCGCAAAACGGTGCTGACCTCATCGAGCTCGGCATCCCCTTCTCTGACCCCACGGCGGAGGGGCCCGTCATTCAGGCCGCTAACCTGCGCGCCCTGCAAAGCGGCGTAACAACCGACAAGATTTTCGATCTCGTGCGCGAGCTGCGGCGCGACGTGACGATCCCCATGGTCTTTATGACCTACGCGAACGTCGTCTTTTCCTACGGCACGGAGCGCTTTTTGTCGAACTGCCGCGACGCCGGCATCGACGGACTCATCCTGCCGGACGTGCCGTATGCGGAAAAGGAAGAATTTCTCCCCGCGTGCCGCAAGTACGGCGTCGACTTCGTCTCCCTCATCGCGCCGACGTCGGAAAGCCGCATCGCGATGATCGCGCGCGAGGCCGAGGGCTTCCTCTACATTGTCTCGTCGCTCGGCGTCACAGGCGAGCGCAGCGAGATCAAGACCGACCTCGCCTCCATCGTCTCCCTCGTGCGCGAGAATACGGACATCCCCTGCGCCATCGGCTTTGGCATCTCCACGCCCGAGCAGGCGAAGAAGATGGCCAACCTCTCCGACGGCGCGATCGTCGGCTCCGCCATCGTCAAACTTCTCGCCCAGTACGGCAAGGACGCACCCGAGCACATCGGTGCGTATGTAAAAGAAATGAAAGACGCGCTGCGGTGAAAACAGGAAAAAGGGGCCTCTGCTTTGATGCAGAGGCCCCTTTTTTTACCTAAATACGCCTTATCGTCCCGTCATTCGACGGAGAACGTCTCTCCGAAGACGGAAACGCTGCTCACCGTTTCCGGGTCAAGAATTTCATCCATCCGGAAGCAGTAGCGCCCGCGCTTATCGAGATACTTCGTTATAAGGAACAGCGTGTCCGCCGCGCCGACGGTTTCGCCGTTTTGCAGCGTCACCTCGGGAGCGATGCTCTCCTTCCCTTCGTCGCTGTAGATGGGCTCAACCGTTTCTTTCAGATCATCCTTTCCCTGCTTGATCTCGCAGGTCAGCGAGAGTGGCGAGACATAGAACGTCGTCAGAACAGCGTTCTTTCCCTCGATCTCGACCGGCTCGTCCACCGTGCACAGGCGTCCCGGATCGGTCTCCGGCAGAGTGAATGTGCAGCTCCAGCGGCCGGGGACAACAAGCTCTTCCCCCCAGTTGTCCCGATACAGGCCATTGAGCGTCAACTTCACCTTCGCGCCGAGAAAGTTGAATTCTCCGTTCAGAGATTGGATCGTCATCAAGATCGCGACATGGCGGCCCGTCTCGTTTTCCGTGTTGCTCGGCAATACCTCCCAGCCAATGCCGTAGGTATCCATTTTCACTCCGTCCCGGGACGTTGCGGACACGCTCCGATCGAATGCGTAGTAGTCCTGATCCAGCACTGTCCCCTCCGGCGCGGTAAAGTCGATGAGGACCGCCGCACAATAGCGGTCGGCGATGACCTGCTCGATGCGCATCACCGCGCCGCGGTCCCGCTTCACAATGTTCATCGGGACCGCCGCAGTCGAGAGCAGCTCTTCCTGCTCCGCCGTTGCTCCAAAGTACTCCGCCAACCGCTGATCCAGTCCAAGCGCCGCTGCAGCTGCCGCCATGCAGCACAGGATCGCGATGACCGCCGCAAGCACCGCCGTCGTGCACAGGCGGCCTCTTCTTTTTGTCTTGTGCGTCATGTTCATTACCTCCGAAAGTGTGTCTTCGGAGGCGTGAAGCGCGGAGATCGTCTCCTGATATAGGTTTTCGTCAAACATTGTTGTTCGCCTCCTGAAGATCGGTTTTGAGCTGTTCCCGCCCGCGCCGCAATCGGGTGCGGACGGTCGCGTTGGGAATGCCGAGGAATTGGGAGATCTCCTCGCAGGAGTACCCCTCGTAATAATGCAGGAAGAGCGGCACACGGTATTTTTGCGGCAGCGCCATCACGGCATGAAAAAGCTCGCTGTGCTCCGGCGTTTTGAACGCAAGCTGCTCGGCATAATCATCGATCGGCTCCGTCCGCTTCCACGGAGAGAGGAACGCCCGCTTGCACTCGTTGACCGTAACGCGGATGAGCCAGTACCTAACGTGGTCCTCGCTCTCAAACGGTTTGTCCGTGCGGTAGAGCTTGAGCAGCACCTCCTGCGTGATATCGTCCGATTCCGAGCGGCTTTTGGTGTAGTGGAGCGCCAGACGGAACACCGTGTCCATATACTTTTTTGCAAGATACGAAAACTGTTCTTCTGTCAACATAGGATTCTCCTTGAAAGGCCTTTCACTTACTATATCATTCAGGCTGCGGAAATGTTTCACATTTGAAAAGTTTTTTGAAACGGCCCTGTATTCTGACGCAAGCGAAACAAGAGGGAAATTTTTGTTAGGAAGGCTGTTCGTAAAGCGCAAAAAATAACACTGCTTTCTGACCTCTATAAAATCCAGTTCTCTACCACCCCAAGGAATCTAATGTAAAAGAAAAAAACTCAAGGGAAAAACCCTTGAGTTTCAACACTTTGGTGCGCGAGGCGGGACTTGAATTCGTGGAGGCGTGTAAAATGCTGTTAAGCCGTGTCAAAAAAGTCTTGTATTTTCAAGGCTTTTCGGGTTTCGGTGTAAAATGCTGTAAAGCGTTGCATAAGCTGTAAGGGGAAAACATAGGGGAAAAAACAGATGCTTATAGCGCCATATACATTGGCTTGCACCCATCTAAGTACCGGTACTGTTCCGGCTTCATAAACTCCTCAAAATCACCGAATAAATTGCGCTTATAAAAGTGAACCGCATCTGGCACAGAGTAAAGCACAATGTGCGTTGCACCGAGGTACGATTCTGTGATTTCTCTTATTTCCTTAATTAGAAAGCTCAAAAAAGCATCGCTGACAAAATAGCGCTCTTCCGGATCATCAGAGCCAGAAAGTTCAATATCCTGATACTTTTCGGAAACAGCAAAATAGTCTATCTTTATGGAAGGAATGAGTTCGACCAATTTTGCATCATCCAAATTGATCCCCGAGCAACACAGCGCCGCCAGACCGATAACATCACCATTTTTTTGATTGTAAAAAGCGTAGCAAACATTCCGAGGATCCGACGCTGCAACCTCGCGAAAATATCTGTCAATCTCCGGGCTTCCGCTGGTAAAACCAGAAAATATGGAAGCCGATTCCTCCGAAACGACTTCCATACAACAGTTATTCAAGTCAATCTTGATCTCATCCATTTATTTTACTTCCTCTTGACAGTAGTCTTGCCAAAATTAGGAATATTCTTTGCTGCTCGAGCCATTGCACGCTCAAATGCATTGGATTCAGAAGACGCTTTTAAGAACTTTTCTTTTTTCTCAGGAGCAACTTCAAAACCAAGATTAACTTTTCTGGACATTACAGCCATCTTAATAAAGCTCCTTTCTGACACAGTCCACCTCCCATCACATGGCGGGTGGTACCTTTTTTGTACGTTCATAATACCATCCGCAAACGTCAAAAATCAACAAGAACTTGTAAACAAATTAGATTATTGTCTATTGTGTTCAATAGTATGCGCGGCAGTACAAAATATTGCACAAAGGTGTCCATTATGTGAAGTTCTTCAATTAAATTCTGAAATATTAGTAAATAACAAAAACAAGAGATATGTTCGCCTGCCAACAACAGCTCATCTCGATCTCAAATCGAGGCGAGCTTCACTGCCCAGATTTCAAATCGGCGCAGTGACCGTCTGATCTGGACAGTCGCAAGGGTCTCATTTCAGATGAGGCCCTCAATGCACCGAAAGGCTCGGATTTCAAATCCGACCTTTAAACCATCCCCACATATATGCAGCAAGAGCGGAGGAATCGCCCTCCGCTCTTCTATTATCCATCTCCTTGCCCCTCAGAGGCCGCAGGAGCGCTTTCGTCGCGCTCTACGGCTTCGTCTATGGCTCGGTTGATAAAGCCGTTCACGCTCTCGCCGCGGGCTTCTGCGTGGGCTCAACAATCAAAGCATTCCGGCCTGATTTCTTCCCGCGCGTTATCGTGTAAAGTAATTCCGAAAATCACTCTGCATTCTGCTTTTCTTCAACGCAGTCGAGAACATAATCGCGCAAAACTGCGTTCGACGTCTTCCCAATCTCTGCACAGTATGTCTTAAATTTTTCCGCTTGGTCTTTCTTCACGCGGCAGCCCAGCGTCGTCATATTTTCCGCATCCCATTTCGCATTTGCTTTTTTCCTCGATTCCGTTACCGCCATTCTATCCCCCCTTTCCAGTTGACAGTATTATATCACTTCACAAATACTATTAACAGTACCGCATTGCACAATTATGTACTGTTAACATTGTTTATCTCGTCTATTGATTAGTACTGTTAATAGTGTATAATAGAAGCATAGCAAGAACCAAGAGATTGAGCGAAGGTCGATAGCCGACGCGACACCGTAAGAGCTGGAACGGAGAAGATTGATAGAAACTCCCAAAGGGATAGATACTCAGAGCCACCAGTCGCCGATCTCACCCACAACTTAAGGAGGATAAAACAATGAGCATCAATGAAATGGACAGCAAGATCAAGGAGCTGCGCGAGCTTCGCCGCATGGCCGACGAGCTGGCCGCGGAAATGGAGGCCATTCAGGACAGCATCAAAGCCCACATGGACACCGAGGGCGAGGACACCATCAATGGCACAGATTGGAAGGTGACCTATAAGGCCGTGACTTCTTCTCGCTTGGACACCAACGCACTGAAAAAGGCTCTTCCCGATCTGGCGCAGCAGTTCACCAAAACCACCACCGCGCGCCGCTTCTGCATCGCATGATGGAGTCCATCGTAGCTATCGCCGGAGCAATTCAACTCGCAAACTGGCTCATCCCCCTGATTGAAGCAATAGAAAAGCCCCCTGCGCCCAAGCCGTCCAAAGCAAAGCGCAGAGAGCCCTAACCACCAACCACCATAGCGGCGGTCGGTAGATTCATTATACTGGCCGCCCATCAAGAAAACAAGGAGAAATTATGAATACAAAAGATGAGATCATTTCCATAATTCACCGATCCAGCGGCTACAAACGTCTTTATATGGAGGCTGTCATCTGTACGATGGTCGGAGCCGTTATGCCTTGTACCGCCAGCCGCGGCGATATGAAGCGAGCAATTCGTTTAGGCCGCATCTTACAGCACAACGCCGAAATCCAGGCTGACCGGGACAACTATCAAATCGTCGAAAATACGATCACCTTCATTCGCCGTGAATGGCTGCGCAAAGGTAACTGCTCGATCAAATCTTCCTCTCCGAAGGAGGAGGCTTAATGATGCATACGGAAAAATTTGATATTAGTACCAACGAAAAAAGGCTGCTGCACATGATTAAAGGCTCAAAGGACCCGAAAGCCGCCGCGGATGTAGCTATTGACGTAATTCGTGCCTTCTTAGCCCCTACCATGACGGAAGATCTTGCATTTCTCGAAGCCATTCAGAATGAAGAAAAGCGGAGAGCGGTCATTGAGCTGCTGGAGGGGCAAAAAAGATGAATGACAAACAGCGAGAAGAATATTTGGTCATGCCAGACGCGCAGAAAAAGGAGTTTTTGCGAAAAGAGGTAGAACGGATCGCCGCGCTGCCGGAATGCGAACACGACGCGGCCTTTGACGCGCTGCGTGAAGCCGTTATGCCGAAAATCACCGATCTTCCTGTGAAGGGGAGCGATCTGACCTACGGGGAATATTGTCAAAAGAAAGGTCTCGATTGGCGGACAGGGGAACCCATCCACGAATAGCTCTCTTCGATAATATGCAAAGGTGCCTGCTTCTTTTAATCGGAAGCAGGCACCTTTTGGGTTATGACGGCCAAGTAGCGCTGCTCTTTATTACCCTACTGTCTCCCCTACCCCCGGTGGAGGCGGCGTCAGCAGCACCGCGGGCAGCTCTGCCACACCGCACACGGTCTCTCCGCCGTCTTCCTTTTTCTCGTCATTTACCCAGCGGAAGTTGTATCGCAGGCTGAATTCCGCGCCACGCTGACCGTTTCGGTCGAAGAGACGTTCCTCTGCGTAAGCCTCGATGCGGGACTTCGCGCGCGTAACCGTGTCAACAAACTCTTTCTTCGCCTGATAGTTCAGCAACGCCTGTCTGCTCGTAAACCCAAGTGCGAGCGCCAGCCCCGTCACCGTCGGCGGTCGCTGGTGAATGATAAACGGCTGTCCGAATTTGTCGAGAATCGGCATCCCATCGTCCCCGATGATTGGCTCGCCCTTGCAATCCTCAAAATATCGGTCAATGACGGCCTGCATTTCTTCGACCGTCGCATATTTTGGAGGATGCCCAATTTTTGCCATGCCGCCACCGCCTTTTCAACCTTAGTCCGTCTTCCTGACTTCTCTCATACCGCTTTCTTCCTCATGATTGCAAGCTGCTCGTCCACCCGCGCGCGGTTCCAATGGCGAATGCTCTTCCCGACGCCGAAGTCCTCAAATAGGGCCGCGCGCTGTTTATCGGAAAGCCCCTTCTGCTGATAAACAAGCTCCATGATCTGCAAGCCTTCACTGTTGCTGATGGAGTCACCGTTTTTGTCCTTCAGGCTTTCGATACCGCCTTTCGCCAGATAAAGCGCAATATACTGGGCTTCTGAAATGCCCATTTTTTTGACGGTATCTATGGCCTTTGCCGCCCATCCGTCCGTTTGGTAATTGCTCACGCTCATTTTCCCAACGATGTTGGCATATTCGTAGGCTTTCGCAACGGCATCTGCCTTATCGCCGTCGCTCATGGACTTATAGCTCGCAAGTCCCGTGAGATCGCTGACGATCTTATAGGAAGTCTGCCCGCGCTTCGTGGCGTACTTGACGTATTCCTCGCCGGTCAACTGTTTGTTTTCCTTATTCACGGTAAAAGATTTCGGTGCGCGCTGCGGCAGGACTTTGGCCTCACCGGTCGCCTCATACAGGCGGCTCAATTCATCTTCCATTTTGCTGCCGGTTACCTTCGAGGTATACGCGGGATTCGCAAAATTGTTAAATGCTCGCGCTACCGCGCTCCCGGAGTTTTCCGTGCGCCCCCATGCGTCGATAAAGGGAATCTGCCCGTAGTCAACGCCCGGAATACGCGCGCTGGCCTTGCCGAGCGCATATTGCATATCCGGCGTCAGGAATTTGTTCTTATCCGTATAGGTCGTCATGCGCTCGCTTTCGCCCGTGCGCTCCGCCTGCCCGAAGACCGTCGGGATACCCTGCGTCAAATAACTCGTCGCCGCGCTTGCTACCGCACTGGTTAGTGCGTTTGTGTCCCCGGAGGACGCATACCCCACCGCGTCAAAAACGTCGTTCAGGCTTTGCAGACAACTCATGGAAAGAAGTGGGTCCGTCACGTTGCTTGCTGCCTGAAGCATATCGCTCATAGTGAGATACCCGTTGTTCGCCTGCATCTGCTCGTAAAGGTTTGCCCCAACGAAAAACGGAAGCGCTTCCGGCGCAAGCCAATCCAGCGTAATACTCGTGCCATTTGGCAGCTCCAGTGCGTATTCCTGATGTCCTTGCAGCTCGTCGAACTTTTTCTTCTTCTCGTCATCACCGCCGCTGCCGCGAAGAATGCCCTCTTTCGCCATATAAAGGCCGAGCATCATCAGCCCCGTGCCGGTCAGTCCGGCGGCGGCCCGGTCGATCATTTCGGTCGCCTGCATATTACCCTTCTGCACCTGCACAAGGTCATAGCTTATGCTTTTGAGGAAACCAATAGGGCTGTATTCCACGCCGCGCACCAGAATGTTGGCTGGTGTCTTGCGGAACGGCAGGATTCCTTCGGCGAGGGTGCTTCCGAGGCGTTTCATCTTGTTATCCCCGCGGTATCTGCCGAGATCGGAGATCATCTGTGAAAACGCATTGGTGTCTCGATAGGTTGCTTTCTGCGCCTCTCTGATCGCGTATTCGCGTGCCGCTTCAATGCCTTTCCCGCCAGCGACCTGCTCCGCGGTAATGCCATTTGCTTTGCAGAATTGCGCCAGCGCCGCCGCGTAATGCGGCTTGGAGAACCATGCGTCTTCTGCATCCAGCGCCGTGCCGTTGAATTTGCGCATCGCTTCCAGTGGCTTCAGTTTGAAGACCGTGCGCCCTTCCTCGATTTCCTGTCGCACATTGACATTATCATTGTACTTGCCGCTGCCGAGAGCTTGCTCGCGAATGTTGGCATAGTCACTCCATGCCGCCTTGATAAGCCCTGCGTCCTTCGTCGTCAGGATTGCCTTCGTGCGTCCGACTTTGCCGCCGCTCACCGCGTTCGCAGCGCTCTCAATGCCTGCGCCGATGACGTTCTTTACCGTGACAGCAGGAACAAATCCTACGTTGCCAACGATGTTGCGCACATGCGTACGTGGATTACCAAGCATCGAAAAGTAGCGCCAAGCGTTCCATTTGTCAATGAAGCGGCTCGGCATCTGTCTACCGATATCGCGATAGATTTCCTTCATCGCCTCGGTGCGCGCATCGTCGTCCTTTGCGTTCAGGAACTTCTCAGCGAGGTCGCGGTCAATCTTCAGATCAGGGGACTTTTCCCCGTACTGCTTTTTGAGATCTTCTGTCAAGTTCTCCACGCTGCGCTGCGCCGCATAAAGCTGCGTACTGGGGTCCTGCTGCTTGAGTAGCCGCGTTGCCTGCAACGCCTGCGCCGCATTTCTCTGGCGCTTTACGATGGTGTCGAGCACATCGATAGCTGTCTCCACATCACCGCTGTTTGCCGCATTGTTGTAGAGCGCCCAGCCAATCGCCGTATTCTCCTTGCTGATTCCCTCTTTAGTTGAACTTTTCCACTTGTTCAGGGTCTTTTGCCAACCCTCGGTTTTTATGCGGCTTTCTGCGTCACTAATGGCCTGCTTGTCCGTATAGCGGTCGTAGGAGAAATCTCCTTTTGCCACCATTCGTTCTAACGTCGGTATCATTGCGTCCGGCGTTGCCTTTGCTTCCAGCACCGTGCGGATCGTGCGGCTGACGTATTTGTCATCCGCCGTCTTCTTCGGGACCTGCACTTCGCGGTATGCACGCTCGCCCGCCGGGATATATCCGTACTTCTCTTTCAACGCTTCGTAGTTTGCCTCAGGGATCTCACGGGAGAATGCCGCATCATTGCGCTTTGCACTGTTTTCATTTTTGAACTGGTCATGGATACCGCGCAGCTCGGAAGCGTAGCCGTCAAAATCGTAAAACGCTTTGCGCAGATATTCTTCCAGCCCGTCGAGCTTTCCCGAGCCGATGTGCCCATAAAGGATAGCATTTAACTCGTCATACAGTTTGAGCCTGTCCGCTGCGTTCAGGTTTTCAAGTTTCTGCGCATCAATCGTCCCGTCTACTCCGAGAACGTCGACGTTTCTGTGCTTAGCAGGACTTGCGAGAATAATGTTTGCCTCCAGCGAAGACATATCAAGCATTTCAGGCACTCTCTGCGTAAAGTCAAGATACGGTCTAAATCCCGTTTGCTTCATAATATGCGTAGCTTCGTGAATAGTGACCATGCCTCGTTTCTGCTCGGGGATGTTCTCTTTCAGATAGATTTGCCCACTCACTGAAAATCCGGGCAAAGAGCCTTTTGCTCCTTTCCAAATTTCATCGGAAACAACAAAGCTCGGTATGCCGTATTCCATAGCAGTCTGCTGTTCCTGATAAGCAACCGTCCCCTGCCCCGGAGTTACGGTGTTCCCGTCAGTCCATGCACGTACCGGGGTTTCCCCGAATGACGATGTTACCTCTCGTCGTCCTCTGTCCCGCCCGTGTAAAGCGTCTCCTCGAGAAACTGTTCCAGAAGCTCCTTGTACCGCTTGTTCTCCAGCTCCGTCCTGTCTTCCTTTTTGAACAGCGCTTCCATTTCCGTGCGTTCCTGTTCGGTCATTTCCGGACACCTCCCTGTTATCAAAATTGCTGGCTGTTTTTCTTGGCAGCGCGCGTGAGCTTTCCTGCACAACGGTTTCACTCTCCACCTTGATATGCGCAAGAAGAAACGCCGCCGCATCGCTGATCTCGCTATCGGCGAAAATGTTCATATCGCCGAGGCTATCACAAACGACCTCTTCCCAGATTTCCTGCGCCGTCATGCCAGTGCCCGAGTAAGCGTCTGTATATGCTGTGCAGAGGGAATCGATCTCGCCGTTGGTAAAGGTCTTATCGATGCGCGTGCGTACCTCGTTCAAATCGACTTCGCCCCTTGCGATCATATCATGTCCGGCCTCATGCCGCATGATCTGGTACGACGTAAATTCCGGATGATCCGCACGGATAAATACGCGGTCACCTGAAACGTAGCCGCGCACCTGAAACGTTTTCCCGCTCTTGTCACGGAACGTCAGATTATTTCCGGCAAAGAACGTCACGCGCAGACCGCGCTCTTTGGCGAGGTCCTTCGCCTTGCGCATTTCCGCCGTCTCGTTCTTCACAAGATAGACGCTGTCATTGAATGCGCCTCTGCCGATGCCGAAGCTCGCAGTGCTTACTTTTTCTCCATAATCGAGCGAAGCTGCTTCGCCGTCTGCGAAGCGTCGCCCTTTCTTCCGGCCCTGATCTCGTCCTGTGCTTTCTTCCACGCCTCGTACTTCTCTGCGGGGATTCGCACCGTTATCCCGTTCACTGCCGTCGCGTAAATGTACCGCTTCTCCATGTTCGGCTCCTTCCTGCTGCGCGTATTCTGCGCGCAGCTCGTCCATTGTCACCTCTCCTGTCTCGAGGGCAAGGCGGTTGTCAGTTACATACTTGTCAAAGCCGGTCGCCTGCACCTCTGCGCCTGCGATCTGCTGCTTTGCTGCAATATAATCCGTGTTTGGGGCGACCGCCGTTCCGTCAACAGCAGTGTACCCATTCGTTAGCATGTCGTCAAGCACGATCTCGAGTGTTTTTGCCGCTTTGACGTTCTCCTGCCCATTATCGTTGACGATGCGCTGCGCGGCATCAATGATTTGCGTGCGCGTCAGGCCCTCGTCCATCGCCTTGCGCATGGCGGGGGTCTCGAATATCTGATTGTTTCTCTGGTATCCGTTTGCCGTCCGCTGCCGCGCGCCCTTCTGCTGTCCGCGCGAAAGGCTTATATCCGCGATACCGGAGAGCTGCTCTGCCGCCGCGCTGTAATAACTGTGCAGCTCTGGGTGGTCGAACTGGAAAGCGTTCACGTTTCTGCCCGATACGTTTTCCTTTGTGCGGCTGTCAATGTGCTCGCCCGTTCCTGCCGCTTTCTTCGCGTCGTTCTGCCCTGCGACATAGCCTGCATAGGCCGTCTCATTCGTCGGGTTCGGGTTCGCCTTGCCCTCCACGCCCGCATTATAGGCAGGGATAAAGTCCTTCACGTGCTCTGCTGTGTCCTTGCCCTCCTGATACGAGCCGCGGATCGCCTTTCGCCCGCTCTCACCGATCATGCTGTCGTAGCGGGCGAAGAGCTGGTCGGCAATGCCGTTCACGATCTCCGCGTCGCTGCGCGTCTCTGCCTGCGTCTTCGGCAGCTCGGTACGACTGTCATAATAGCGCCCACCTCGGTTGCCGATGGCCTCCACGCCACCGCCGAGCCCACCGAGGATGCCGCCGACGAGGAAGTCGTTCAGAATTTCCGATGCTTCCAGCTCGCTATAGCTCCCGCCAAGCGTCTTCCCGTTATAAATCATCTGCAAAGCAGGCTGAATGAGGTCTTCAATGGTCTCCTCGCCGCCCTCTTCCAGGAACGACAGCGCGATCTTACCCGCCGCGCTGCTGTTGAGCCCTTGCATCGTGCGCTCGATGACATCATCCAAGAAGCCCTTGCCGAACATCTTCTTGAACGGCGCTGCCGCGTTGCCGATCTTCTCGGTCGCCACGCTGAGCGCGCCGCTCGCAAAGCCGTAGTTGACCTGCTGCTCGTGCGTTGCGCCCTGTCTGCGTGCCTCCTGCGCTCCACTGCCCATGCTACGAATGGCCATAGGGAAAAGTGCTGTTCCAAACATAAAGGGCGATAATGCAATATCTTCTGCCATTTGTGTGCCTGCAACACCCGCATCAACGGCAAGCTGCCCGACTTTGCCCAGCCCACTTTTCGCCTTGTTGATATCTTTTGCGCCGCTGTCGACCAGCCTGTCAGCAGCCTTGTAGATTGCGCCCGCCGTGCGCTCAACCTCGCCGCCGATGCCGTAAGCCTGCCGATACGCGGCCTTGCGCGCTTCCAGATTCGTGATGACGGTGCGTGCCGTTTCGCGCTCGCTCTCGGTGCTGCTGGGGTCTGCCAGCACGTCGCGCTGCGCCTTGATATCCTGATCCCACAGCGCAATTTCTTTCTCAGCTTCGCCGCGGCGCTGCAAGCCGCTTCCGGTCTGCGCCAAACCGACGGCGTTCGTGACACCCGCGCCGTAGGTCTTCGTCGCGCCCTTGAGCGTATTGCTGACGCGCTGCGCGACCGTAGGCGTCTTCACATTCTGCACGTGCTGATTGAAGGCGTTCCCGCTCTGGTAGTTCTTCGCCTCTTGCTGCTGCAAAGCGCCCTTGCCGAGGCCCTGCGCAAGCGCATTCTGGTTCTTCGGCGTCACGACATTCTGCTGCACGGTCGGCTGCTGGCGGAACATCGGAGACGTTGCCTTCTTCTCCTGTGCCGTCATCTTTGGCGTAGAAACAGGCTGATAATAAGTGTAAATCTGCTCCCGCTTGGCTTGCTTTACTCTCGCAGGCTTTTGCGCGGGTGTGTAAGAAGAGGGAGCTGGGCTGCTGACCGCAGCAGCCGCCCCACTTTTTTTCTGATACTCACGATATCCCTTGATAGAATCCAGCTTTTCCTTTTTGATCGGCATAATTTACCTCCGCTTATTCAAGCCATTCGTCCGGGTCATATCCAAAGTGGCTGAACAGATATCGCGCCTCCGCATCCGTCAACTTGCCCTGATCTGCATACACCGCAATCGTGTTTGCAATCGGCGTCTCGCCTTCCTTTGTCCTCTGTCCACGCATCTTTTCGAGGCTTGACATGATCCTTTGCGCGCTGCTGCTGAGTTCGCTTTCATCTATGCCGTTTTCGCGCTTATCCAGCCAGTCTTCATAGCCGTCGTACACGCCGCTCGAAGAGGTAAACCCGAATTTTTTATAGTTGTTGGCAATATAGCTCTTCGGGTAGCCGGACTGATATGCCGCTTCAAACAAGCCATCATAGTCCGCCTCTCTCGGCGGAGCCGTCACGTTGTTGGAGCGTCTTGTGCCGCTTGCCTTCCCCGCTGCTTCCTGCGCGGCCTGCTGCAATTTATACTGCCATTCCGCATCATAGCGTGCGTCCTCGATGGCGTCGCGTTCCTTCTGGTAGTCATAGTTCAGCTTGTCCTGCTGCTTCTGATACGCCAGCGCATCCGCCGTCTGCTGGTCGCCCACCTGATCGCGCGCGAGCTGATAGAGGTAATTGCGGTCAGCCAGCCAGCGGTTGTAGTTGTTGTCCTCAATCCCAATCAGCGTATTCAGGTCGGCGCGGTCGCCGCTCAATTTATCCTGATACATGCTATAGGCAAGCTGCTGTAATTCGGGGATCTTGTCCGTCATCTGGCTCATCTGGTAGTCGCTCGCCTGTTGGCTCGCTGCCACCGCCGCCGTGGACGGCATCCCGCCCGTCATCACTGCCGCCTTGCCGAGCACATCCTCCGCGCTGCGGTCTGCCTCGCGCGTGTACTGCTTGCGATACTGCTGATAGAGCGGGTCGCTCGCCGCGTCGTAGGAAAACGGCGTGCGGTTCAGCAGCGCGTCGAGCTTTGCGCTGATCTGTCCGCTCTGATCGTAGTTGTAGTTGCTGTCACCCAGCTTATCGAGCCAGCTTGTGTCAGCCTTTGCAGGGCTCGCGCCCGTGCCGAGTTTGATGTACTCGCTGCCGTCCACGCCGCCGGAATAGTCGTACTTCGCGCGAATTTTCTCCGCCGCGTCGTGCGCCGCCTGCTGGCCCGCCTTGTCTCCCTCGGCATATGCCTTGTTGTATGCCTCGGTATACTTTCTAATGAAGTCGAGATCGCTTTCATCCGTGATTAGAGTCTTGTCCGTATTCTTGTGTTGGAAGTCACTCATCATTTAAGCCCCTACTTTCCGCATTTGGCTTGTTCGGCGCATCGTCCTCTTCACTGCCCTGCAACTCAACCTCGATGATGCAGCTCCCTGTCTTTTCATCTCGGCAGGCGTAAACTTTGTGCTTGTGGCACGTCTGCTGCACGTTGAACTCTGACAAGGTCAATCTCTTTCCAGCTCTTGGTTTTGTACTGGTGCCGGAGACATCGTCACCATATTTTAGAGCCGTCTGCGCAATGATTGCTTCAAGCGCTGTGCTGATTCCCCTAAAATCTGCCGCATCCTGCAAGAGACGCAAATTTAATTCCTGCAATTCTCTGATTTTTTTCTGGCTTCTGCCCAACTCAGATACAAGGCATTTAATTGTTTTTCTTTTACTCATGGGTTCTCCGTTCTTTCGTAGTGCAGCGTCAGCGCCCGGGCGATCGGGCAGCGCCGCCATTCTTCGTTGGCGCAATAGCGCCGCGTATATTCGTCCAGCTCTTCTTTTGGCAGCTTGACTTGCGCACCCTCGCAGTTGAGATAGTCGCGGTAGTCCCGCGAATAGTACGGGCATACGAAAATTCCGCCGCGGTAACCGCTCATGTTGCACCTCGCGTTCGCGTCATTCTGCCTCTGTTTCCTTTTTGTGTGACAAGCGTTTTTCCTTGCATACCATTATCTCCTGTGGTAAAATCAGAATCGACAATTCGAATTCACCACAAGAGCGGTCTTCCCCGATTTGGGGAGGGCTTTTTCATTCGTGCACGAGAACCGTGCCGCTGTCGCTCACGTCCTCGATGGGGCCGCTGTTGATCGTGGCCATCGCATGGACTTCACGGTCGCCGTTACTTAGCTCGACGAGCGCAAGGCAGGCAACAGGGTACGTCTTGCCATCCTCAAATGCGTAACACATATTCGCAGGGGCAGGGATGATCTGAATGATTTTGTCGTTCATGGTTCTTGTCCTTTCCGTTCATAGGCTTAAAGCCTGAAATGTTTATTCATTGCCCGCTCAAACTTGTCTCGGTCATCAGCAGGCAAAAGCGGAATTACACGGTGCTGCATCTCGTCACGCTGGCGATAACGCTCGCGCTTTCGGCGTGCCGGTTTGATTTCCGCCAAGATGTTGGCTGCGATTTCGTAGTTCATGCTGTAACCCTCCCTGTGACCTTGTAGAAGGTCGCGTCAAGGTGTCCGGTCGCGCCGCGCCGGTTCTTGTCGAGCCATAACTCCAACAAAGATGGCGATTCCATGCGGTCATCCGTCTCGCACGGCGGATTGTGTAGCAGTGTCACCGTGTCAGCGTCCTGCTCGATGGCACCCGATTCACGGAGGTTTGCCATTGTAGCCCGAAAGCTGCCGGAACGGTCAGAGGCCGCTGCACGGTTGAGCTGGCACAAGCACAGTACGGGAATATTCAGCCTCAGTGCAAGCAGCTTCAAGGCCCTGCTGTTCCTTGTGGTCGCCTCGTAAAGCGAAAGCCGAGCTTCCGGCGGTTCAAGCAGCCCGAGGTGGTCGAGGATCAGCAGCCCCGGCTTCTCGCGGTAAGCCAATGCCTCCACCTGCCGAACATTCATGCCCGAGCGCCGATTGAACACGATTGGCAGCG
>ERZ780203.824-NODE-824-length-29138-cov-16.977306_pt1 | contig 29138 bp, 31 predicted proteins | sample MGYA00511168_ERZ780203 | MGnify/ENA primary metagenome ERZ780203 (study PRJEB29588, sample SAMEA2156577) | human gut metagenome | biome: human gut; feature: human-associated habitat; material: faeces | place: Denmark | collected 2008/2010 ...
GCGAAGCAGCGGAGAGCGTCGAAGACGCGGTTTTGCGAATGGCGCGGGTGAACTGTAACTTAATCCCGTTACAGCACCACCGTTTTTCCTGCCGTCGGCTTTACGACTTTGATCTGCGGATATTCCTCATCCATCAGCTTTTTAAACCGTCTCGTATCGACATGCTCCGATACCGGCGGGAATGCGTCGTCAAAATGATCCAGCAAAATCCGCTTGGGCTGCAGTCGCTCTACGACCTCCAGCGCTACTGCTTCCAGGAATTCGCTTCCCTGGAACGGCAGAATCAGAAGATCGGCACCCTGCGGGTATTCCTGATCCTCCTGCAGTCCGAGACTTCCCATCACCTGCACGCGTTTGCCCTCCGCATGCACCTCGTACATCAGCGTCTGTCCGCCCTCCGGAAATTTCGGATTCAAATATGCAAGTGCCAGCGCATTTCTGAAATACTGCAAAAATCTGCGGGAAAACAGCTTCTGGAATACCTGACTTTTTCCAGGCTTCGCATGCTTTCCTTCCATTACAAGAATCCGTACGTCCCCGAGTCGGATCACATCGCCCGGTCTCACCTTTACTACGTTGCTGGTGTTCTCCACCATATCGGAAAGCGTCTCTGCCGCCACTTCTCCGCAGTAAACGGTCGCCTCCGCATCGCTTTCCGAATCCAGAAATTCCGGAACCTCCATCAGATGATCCAGATGCCCGTGGGTCACACAGATCGTCTGATCCTGTAAAAAGTCATCCAGACAGTTCGGATTTTCCCCACCGACCAGCTGTACAAACGGGTCGAATAAAACTGTCTCACCGTCCGCTTCCAGACGAATTGCTGCCGTACCAAGCCAGGTAATTTTCACTTTCTGCTCCATTTCCGCAGGATTTTCCTGCTCTATCTAAACAATAGAATGCACAATCCTCATGCACCCTCTCTACCAACTGCAAGCCGTGCAGCTTCCATCTGACATCGGATTTGCGTTTCCAGCTCTGTTGCCGCGCGTTTGCCCTTTTTATCGGTCGGAATGTCCACCGTCTCTAAAATAACCAGTTCCATTCCGTCCCTTTTTCGTCTGCCGCTTTTGGAAAAACGCGGATAAAACCGCAGCAGGCACGGAATCATCGGCTTCCGGAACCAACACGTGATCTGAAACGCGCCCGGCTGAAACGCCCGGAGCGTCCGACAGCCATCGATCAGCTCTCCCTCCGGGTAAATCTGCAGCATCTGACCCTCATCCAGCCCCTGTTTTATGCGTTTTAAAACCGGTCGCCACCCGTCCAGCTTTGCAGGCAGTCCGATTCCGCCCATCAGACGCACAATCGCGCCTGCGACCGGAATGTGGAGATTAGATTCCAACGATAAAAACTGCATCGTATAATCCTGAAACACGCATGCCAGCATCACGCAGTCCAGCTTGTGAACATGATTGCAGACGCTGATACAGCCGTTCTGCATCTTTTCCTCCGGTATCCTGCCGACCACCCGAAATCCGTACAACAGCCTAAACACCGGCGGAAAAATGTGCAGGATCAGCCACTTTACGAGCCGGTACAACGGACGTTTGGAGTCAAACACTCCGACCAGGGTGCTGTCTGCGGTGCCGTTTTTTGATCCTGTACGGTCTTTCACCAAAATCATCCCTGTGTTGCCTCCATTCCATTTATCCCAAGGTCTCCGCAATCTCTTCCGCAAACATCTGCTCTGCTTTCCGAATGCTGTTTTTCAGACGATACTGGTTGGCGCTCTCCGCATAGACACGTGCCATTTGATGCCGTGCTGTTGCATGCTCATACCACCAGTCAATCCGCTCCGCCAGATCGTCTACGTTGCCCGCTTCGAATAAACTCCTGTGATCGAGGGCAAACTGCGAGGTAGCTGAAAGCGGCGAATCCGCGATGACCGGAACCAGCCCGGACGCAACCGCTTCCAGGCATGCGATCGCCTCGATTTCGACGTCCGCCGCATGGACGTACAAATCGCTCATCGCCATCAGTTCGCACAGTCGCTCCGTATCAAAAAATCCCATGATCGGAGGATAGCGCAGCGACCTTCCCTGCCAGCGCAGGCTGCGCTCCTTCGGTCCCTGTCCCGCCAAAATCAGCTGAATCCTGTGGGAATGTGCAGATCGTTTTACCGCTTCTATTAAAACATCCTGCCGTTTTTCTTCTGAATAACGTCCAATCATCAAAATGACGAATTTATGCGCCAGCTCCGGCTCCTTTTGGCGCACGCGCGGATAAAATTCATCCGATACGCCGTTCGATATAATATGAAGCTTTGCCTGATAGCCGTGTTCCTTTAACTGCCCCGCGATAAACGGACTCGGGCAGTGGATATGCGTAAATTCATTATAAAAATCATCTCGGAACCATTCATACAAAAGCTCATTGGCCTTTTTATTTTTCCCAAGATGAATCGTCGATGTAATGTTTTCCGGCTGCACATGGAACGCCGCTGTCACTGGTTTGCCCATTTCCTTTGCAATCCGCAGTCCGACACGGGAAAGCGCAAAGGGCATCATAAAATGCACCACGTCCGCCCATGCAATCGCCTGTTCCAGTACGCTGCGGTTCGGTTTTGCAAACACCATGCCCTGACTTCTGATAATAGAATCCGCAACCGGCAGAAAATGGATCTCCGGCATCGGATATTTGCCTCTCGCAGGCTTTCCCGCCGCTGCAACCCGAACCTCGTTGCCATCCGCCGCCAGCGCCTGGGCAAACCGACGCGCACTGATCGTTGTTCCGTTATTTCCCTGATCGAACTGGTCAATTACCAACAGGATTTTCATATCGTACTCCATTCCGCAGACTTCTCTAAAGCCTGCCCCCTCACATTTTTCTGTTCTTTCCACTCATTTCTGCGCACGCTTTTTGCGCATGCCGAGTTTGTGTCAAGTGCGCGCAGACACAAATCTCGTGATTGAAAAATTTTATTTTTCAATTTTACTCAGCGGTACTTTCCATCTCCGGCATCGTCGTTTCGATGACAAAAAATCTGCTGCCGGTCATACTGCGGAACAGATCCGGCGTAGAGGCCGCTCCGGTATACCACTGTCCATCGTAATAAATATCGTTTTCATAAACACCGATCTTCAATTCTCTTCCATCCTGAAAAGTGAATACATAGCAGGTATCCGGCTCATGCTCCTGTGTCGTCTTAAACCGTCTCGAAAGGACACCTGCCACTTCCGCCGCACGTACAATATTGTCCTGATCCGTAAAAGCCTGCTCTGCCCCGTTTTGTGTCACAACGACAGATACGAGATCTGTACGCCTGTCCAGTGTCGTCGCCAGCGGTCTTCCCTGCATAATGAAAAAAGCAAGCAGCACTACAGCAACACTAATCACTGTCGGACGTATAAAATGCCATGTCCTTTTCCACTTTGGTTCTTCCTGCATCTTCTGATTCATAGATTCCTCCGTCTCCGCCGCATATCCGACGTGTTTTGATCCCGCCTCATGAACAATTACAGATATTGTATCAATTGTAGCATAAAAGCGCAAACATTAGAATGCGCTTCGTGGCTCCCTGCGGACAGATTCTCACGCGAGCATGGAATCTGTCCACAGGGAGCCACGAATAAACTGTAAAAAAAAAGAATGTGCCTTGGCACATTCTCGCGCCGAGGCGCGGTTGCTTCGGCAACCATCTACCCCTGCGCCGAGTGCGCATCCTAAGCGGAGCTTTTTTATCGTATGGAAACAAAGTTTCCTATACGATAAAAAAGCGCCCTTCTGCCTGAAGGGGGGAGGGTGGCAGAAGGGCTCTAAAGGGGGGTATAGTATATAAAAAAGAGGGGGTACGCTTAATATAACATTAAGCTTTATCGATTGGCTTTTTTCGCTCTCGCCTTTCGATGATTCCATTTTATCTTTTTTCTGAGATTTGTCAACATGCCCCAAACCCGCATAAAATCAATGGTTTTTGTCACTTTTTTAATCTGTTTTCGCTTCTTTTTATCCGATTTTATAAAATATATCCATGAATTGTGAACACTTTTTTCCGTGAGGGATCGTTCCCACATTCTTTTGCACAAAAACTTTTTCTATTTTCTCAAAACTTTGTAATAATTTATTTTTCGATGCCAGGATCCTTTGCTGGATTCACCGGGTTTCGCGGTATTCGCCAACGTCTCGAGCAAGCTTGGGCTTTGGCTCATTACACGTGAAAAAAACCAGCTGCCATTGGGGGATGGCAGCTGGTTAAAAAAGGGGGGGGGTATAAAAAAGAGGGGGATAAGCAATTTTTACGCCACTGCGAATTTCTGAATCGCATCTACGAATTCAGCGTTTTCACCATGGCAGTTTACGGTAAAAATCTTGGCAAGACCAAGACTGAAAATTCCAAGAATGGATTTTGCATCCACAATGGTGGAATCATACTGAATATCTATATCAAAGTCGCATTTTTCTGCTGCCCTTACGAACTCCTGGACATCAGCCGTCGCATTCAAACGGATTTTCATTTTGTTCATGTTATTCATGCCGATATCTCCTTTCGAACAGTTTCCAAATTTTTTTCTTCAGCAGCTTTCGCTGTTGTTGGTTTTATTTTATGCAGTTTTGGCAATTTGTCAACACGTCCGTTTTCCTTCTGTTTTGAACCATTTTTGTGAAAAAAGAAAGGTTTTTGTCCTGTTTTTTCCTGTCTTTTGTCTCTTTTTCTCTATCCTGATTCAAAATGTGAATCTTTTATGAAATCGTTCTCATATTTCTTTTCGCAATTTGTCCTTATTTCTGCAAAAATTTTGTCAAATATTCTTTTTCTCTTTTCCCTTTTTTCTTTTTTTCCCTTGTGCTACACTAACTACAGACCAAAACGGTTCTCAGAAAGGACTTGAAACTATGGTAAAAATAATTTCCGACAGTACCTGTGACCTCACCCCGGATCTGCTTTCAAAATATGATATCGACATTCTGCCGCTTCATATCCTGCTTGGAGAGAAGGAATATAAAGACGGAATAAATATTACTCCGGATCAAATCTATTCCTGGTCAGATGCTAATAAAACGACACCCAAAACCTCCGCACCCGCTCTTTCTGAAACAATCGAGCTATTTCGCCCTTATGTGGAGGAAGGACGCAATATCGTCTGTTTCTCGATCTCTAACAGTATGTCCTCTTCCGGCAATGTTATGCAGCTTGCGGCAGAAGAACTGAACGCACAGGATCTGATCACGGTGATCGACTCTGCAAATCTATCCACCGGCATTGGTCTTCTGGTCATAGAAGCCGCTATTCTGGCACAAAACAACAAAACAGCGGCAGAAATCTCTGTCGCTGTAGAAAGTTTAAAACCGTATGTCCGTGCCAGCTTTGTCGTTGACACGCTCACTTACCTGCATCGCGGAGGACGCTGCAGCGCCATCGCCGCCATGGCAGGAGGTCTTTTAAAGCTCCACCCCCAGATCATCGTAGAGCACGGTGCCATGAAACCGACAAAAAAATACCGGGGCAAAATGGATTCCGTTATCCTTTCCTATGTGAAAGATATGGAGCCTGCTTTAAAGCATGCGCGTCCGGATCGCGTGTTTATCACACATTCCGGCTGTGAGCCAACCATTATAAATGCGGTTCGCTCCTATCTCGAAGGTCTCGGAATCTTCCGTGAAATCCTCGAAACCCGGGCAGGCGGCGTAATTTCCAGCCACTGCGGTCCCGGAACCCTCGGCGTTTTATTCATCGAATCCTGATCTGCCGTCCTTTTTGTCAGCTGAGTTTACATACCTCCTGCCAAAGAGGGCAGGCATTTTCCTGTCAGAAATCAGATCAGGCAATACGCAACTGCCGCCAGCACTGTCTGAAGAATCAGGAAGCGCACAACAACCTGCGTATCCGACCAGCCAAGATTCTTACGCACATGATCATGCAGCGGTGTTCTCGTCTTTTTCAGAATGGAAATCTTCAAAAAGCGCTTAAGCGCTATCTTCACAAGCCCGATTCCGCCGTCCACGATCATGACTGCAGCCAGCAGAATATAGATAAACGGATGCGTGGATTTCAGCGCGATAACCGCGATATAAAATCCAAGGGCCCTGGAACCTGCATCACCCATCAGCATGCTGCTGGGTGAGCTGTTAAAGTACAGATAGGCAAACAAAACCGAAAGGAACAAAAAGTTCGCCATCGCGTATTTCTGCAGAATAGGCGCAAACAGCACGCCAAACGCCAGAAGTGTCACACTGCAAAGACTCGCGCACAGACCATCCACGCCGTCCGTACAGTTCGTCACGTTGACTGAAACCCAGATCAGAATCACGCCGAGAATCAGAAACAGCGCTTTCGGAATCACGATTTCATCCGCGCCGAAACAGATCGTCGTGGAGTTAAAATTCATATAAGTTAAAACCGCTACGATAGAAATGACGAGGTCGATCAGCCCTTTCTTGTATTCATTCCAGGGTGTCTTCGAAGCGTCATCCAGATATCCGCTGATCATCATTGCAAACAGCAAAATCGCATAGATCACATACTCGACGTCAATCGGAAGAAATAACACGCTGCTGATTAAAAAGCACAACACAAAAATGAAACCAACCCCGCGCAGCTTCCCTTTCGACAGGCTTCCATTTACGGCAAACGCCCGCCCCTGATCACTGGGCAAAAAGGAAAACGGATGCTCCAGTAAAAAAAAGGTCAGAATAAACGTCACGATCATTCCGATCATCAGGATATGATTCGTGCTCAGATAATGTTCCAGAATCGAATACATAACTTCTATCTCCCATCGACTTATTTGCAGGCATCCGCCCTCGTCGGAAGCCCTACTCCGATAGTATACGGCGATCCCATCAGGATTTCAATCTTTATTCCAGTGCTTCCTACTACACGTTATCCGATCCAGTGCATCATCGTCGCCAGAAGCTGCGGCACCTCCACGGGCTTGCCCATGTGGGCGTCCATTCCGGCGTGCAGCGCTCGCTCGCTGTCCTCCGCAAACACGTTCGCCGTCAGTGCGATGATCGGCAGGTGCTTTCGTTTCAGCTTCTTTTCATACTGGACGAATCCGTCCGGCTGCCTCGTAGCCGTCCATGCTGCGCACAACCGGATCGTCATACACCGCAATCGCCTCATCCGCCGCCAGTTCCTTTGTCAGCCTGCTCTCCTGTTCCAGAAACGGACGCAGATACAGTTCAAAAAATTCTACGATATTGGAGCTGGTGATCATCCGTATTCCTTTCCAGAACTGTTTTCTTTTTTCTTGCCATGCTCTTCCCTGACTCCTTCCTTAATCTCCCAGTGAATCAGGAAGGTCAATGCGGCGCGCAGGCCGATAATACCGGCAACTGTCAGGATTTCTTTCCATTCCCGAACAATAACCGTCTTTAAAATTTCACTGCAGAGCTTAAATTCCAGCCCGACCGCCAGCCCCTGTGCCAGCGTAATTTTCATTTCCGGCTCTCTGCGCACGTAATTCCAGAACCCTTTTGCCCCGGAAATAATAATGACAATGACTCCGATAAATTCAAAACACAGAATCGCAATCTCTACAATGTGCTGCATCACAAGCTCCATCATTTCTATCATACTGTCCCACATAACGTCCTCCGTTCTGCAATCGCTATTGCGATATTGCGTCTCTCCTTTTGTGATAGTTCCATGATAACCCGATCTACCTGTTTTCACAAGAAAAAACTGCAGCGTAGATGGAACTCCGCCCGTCTCCGTCTACGCTGCAGTATCTCTTTTGGCACGTTGTTCTATTGTTCGATAAAGCGTTCGATTTCGTCCAGATCTGCGGATACCAGAACCCGCTTGAAGTCTTCTTTTTCCGAAAATCCGACTTCCACCATCTCCTCAAAAATCTTCTTCAATGCCTGATAATAGCCGTCGGTATCAAACAGCACGCACGCCTTGTTTTCGATTCCAAGCCGCGCCAGGCAGATGACCTCGGAGATCTCATCCAGCGTTCCCGGTCCTCCCGGCAACGCCACATAAGCGTCCGCAAGCTCGATCATTTTCTGCTTGCGCTCCGCCATATCCTTTGTCTCGATGCACTCTGTCAGCCCCGGATGACGTCGTTCCTGAATCAGCTTCACATCAGGAATCACGCCGATGACCTTGCCGCCGCCTGCCAAAACCGCGTCCGCCGTCGCGCCCATCAGTCCCGTGCGGGAGCCGCCGTAAACAAGGGTATGCCCGTTTTGGGCGATCCAGCTGCCGAGTGCTTTTGCACCTTCCGTAAAGGAAGGGCGGTTGCCTGACGCTGAGCCGCAATATACTGCAATATTCATATCTGTCTCCATTTCTGCCGCGCTGCCCGGCTGCGTATTCCGTCATAATCTGACAGCACTGCCTGTTTTCAATCGCTCCGTGCATCCCGTCATGCCGGCACTATTTTTCTTCTGTAATCTCTTTATAAAATGCCACTGCACCGGCAATATCCGCCTCATCCGGGTGTCCCTTTGCAAGACCGCCCATCAGTTTAAACGGCCCGAACGTATCGTAGCCCTTACAGCCATATTTTCCCAGAAGGACACTGTTTTTGGCTGTCAGCGCTTTTTCGATCGAAGTATAATCCGCTTTGCCGCCGTAGGTGCTGATAAAAAAGGTCCGCTTATTCTGGGGCATATTGACTGCCGCAAAATTCAATACCGCCTGATGAAATTTCGAATAGTAAATACCGGATGCAAATCCGATCCTGTCGTATCGGTTCAAATCCTTTTCCGGAACCTTTACCGCGTCAATCAGATCCACCTCATATGCCGCCGCGATTGCGTCCAGCAGCTTCTTCGTATTCCCATGATGAGTGGATGCGTACACAATTGCTGTTTTCATGATCTGTCTCCTGCCTTTTTGCTTACGCTCTGTTTTTTATTATACTTCCCGACAGACCGGAAATCAACGGACGATTTTGTCAACATCTTTACTGGAAAACATCTTGCTATTTCCAATATAGAGTGTTAGAATGCCCGTATAAGCAGATTGTATGCTTTTCTTCGACAAATTATCGTACAATCTGCCGTAACAAAACACGATAGAGGCGCGGACTTCATCAGTACCGTGCAGGAGAACGCTCAGGACAGCTGCCTGCATAAGAAAGGGAATTCCGCCGAAGGGATTTATCCGTCCGGGATGCTTCCCTGGGCTGCATCAGAATATGCTGCAGACTGTCACAATTATGTGGAGCGCTATCTGATATTGCCAGAAAGAGGAAAAAGACCGTAGATGTGGCAAGATTAGCGCCGCATCTACGTTTTTTTTGTAAATTTTTGTAAAGGAGAAAGATTATGAAACCATTCAAACTGCCTGCAAGGCTCTGGCAAACTCTTCTGCTCATTCTGACCGCAGCTGCATTCAGCCCGCTGTCTGTTTTCGCAGCAGAAGCAGGGGAAGAAGCTTACACTCCGTCCGTTTATGCAACCGCATGGGCGCTGCTGCCTCCCATCATCGCGATTGGTCTTGCGCTGATCACAAAAGAAGTTTATAGTTCCTTATTTTTAGGAATTGTAATGGGAGGTTTGTTATACTCCGGTTTTTCCTTTGAAGGAACGACCATGCATGTTCTCGAAGACGGATTTATCAGTGTACTGTCCGACAGCTATAACGTCGGCATCCTGATCTTTTTGGTTATCCTCGGCACAATGGTCAGCCTGATGAACCGTGCCGGCGGCTCCGCTGCGTTCGGCCGCTGGGCCCAGAAAAAAATCAAAACAAGAGTCGGTGCACAGCTTTCTGCCATTGCCCTCGGTATTTTAATTTTTATTGATGACTATTTCAACTGCCTGACTGTCGGCAGCGTTATGCGCCCCGTCACAGACAGCCATAAGGTATCCCGCGCAAAGCTGTCTTACCTGATCGACGCAACCGCAGCACCGATCTGCATCATCGCGCCGATTTCTTCCTGGGCCGCTGCAGTCAGCGGCTTTGTAGAAGGCGAAGACGGTTTCTCCATCTTTGTCCGCGCAATTCCTTATAACTATTATGCACTGTTCACCATCGCCATGATGATTCTGATTACCGTATGGAACTTTGATTACGGCCCGATGGCAAAATATGAGACAACTGCTTTAAAGGGCGATCTGTTCTCCGACAGCAAGGAAGAAAAAGACACCCAGCGGACCTTTGAGAACCCCAATGGCCGTGTGCTCGACCTCATTCTTCCGGTTCTCGTGCTGATCGTCTGCTGTGTCCTCGGTATGCTGTATTCCGGCGGCTTCTTCTCCGGCGTCGATTTCGTTTCCGCATTCGCTGGCAGCGATGCTTCCGTTGGACTTGCCCTCGGCAGTATTTTTGCCCTGCTGCTCACGATTCTTTACTACTGCCTGCGCCGGATTATGAGCTTTAGGGAATGCTGCGACTGTCTGCCTTACGGTTTCAAGGCAATGGTTCCCGCAATCCTGATCCTGACCTTTGCCTGGACCTTAAAGGCCATGACCGACAGTCTCGGCGCTGCGGATTTTGTTGCCGGTACCATCAGCCAGGCAGCTGGAAACCTAATGGCGCTCCTGCCGGCCATCATCTTCCTGATCGGTGCGTTCCTCGCCTTTGCCACCGGAACCAGCTGGGGAACCTTTGGTATCCTGATCCCGATCGTTGTTGCAGTGTTCCAAAACACCGACCCGCAGCTGATGATTATCTCCATCTCCGCCTGCATGGCCGGCGCTGTCTGCGGCGACCACTGCTCCCCTATCTCCGATACGACGATCATGGCTTCCGCCGGTGCACAGTGTGAGCATGTCACCCATGTCACCACGCAGCTGCCCTACGTCATCACCGTTGCAGCTGTTTCCTTCGTCACCTACCTGATCGCCGGATTCGTCCGCAATGTCTTGATTATGCTCGTGATCGGCTTTGCACTGATGGTTGCAACGCTGTATGTGATCAAGCAGATCGCGGGAAATAAGCAAACCGCGTAAGTTAAGAAAAGCATGCAGCGGAGGATTTTGGATCCGCCGCTGTGCGGGCGCGAAAGTTGTTCGCATCAAAAAACTGGCGCGCTGTCAGTGGATTCCAATGGTTTCCACCGGCAGCACGCCAGTTTTATTTTTTATCTTTTCTTATCCAGGATGTGGACACACTGTCCGCATGTCTCAGCGTCGTGCCATTCTCCGGCACATCACCCGCGTACCCAGAGCACCGCTCACCAGCGGGCGCAGGCGCGGGCACAATACTACCTTCTTATCCTATGAAAAGTAACAGTCAGCCTATCAGATATTCAGCAGGTCGCTATATACCTTCAGTGCACCGTCTGTCTCATGGGCCAGTACGCGTTTTGCCAGAACCTTACCCAGCTGTACGCCTTCCTGATCGAAGCTGTTTACATTCCATGCAAAGCCCTGGAACATAACCTTATTTTCAAAATGTGCAAGCAGTGCACCCAGAGTCTTAGGGGTCAGCTGGTCGCCGATGATAATGCTGGAAGGACGTCCGCCTTCGAAATTCTTATTGCGGTTATCATCTGCCTTACCGCAGGCAAATGCAACGATCTGTGCAGCCACGTTTGCGCACAGCTTCTGCTGGCTGGTGCTGCCCTGAATGACAACGTCCGTGCCGATCTGGCTGTCCTTAAATCCGATAAACTGCAGCGGAACGATATCAGTTCCCTGATGCAGCAGCTGATAGAAGGAATGCTGTCCGTTGGTTCCGGGCTCACCGAAGATCAGCGGTCCTGTCACATAGTCAATCGGCTCGCCAAAGCGGTTGACGGATTTACCATTGGATTCCATATCCATCTGCTGTAAATGTGCAGGGAAACGGCTCAGTGCCTGGGAATAGGGCAATACAGCTGTTGCAGGATAGCCCAGCACGTTGCGCTCGTATACACCGATCAGTGCATCCAGCATTTCCGGGTTCTCCAGCAGGTTCTTGTTGGTCGCTCTGCGGTCAACCTCTGCCGCGCCCTCCAGAAACTGTGCGAATACTTCCGGTCCGAATGCCAGAGATAATACTGCACCGCCAACTGCAGAGGTGGAAGAATACCGTCCGCCGATAAAATCATCCATGAAAAATGCTGCCAGATAATCGTCGCTCTTTGCCAGAGGAGATGTCTCACTGGTAACTGCGATCATATGCTTCGATGCATCAAGTCCTGCCTTTGCCAGCGCATCCTTTACAAAGGATTCGTTGGTCAGAGTTTCCAGTGTCGTACCGGATTTGGAAACCAGCACGAACAGGGAATGCTCTACATCGATGGAATTTAAAACTGCAGCCGCATCATCCGGATCAACGTTGCTGATGAATTTTGCTTCCATCTTGAATGCACCGTTTTTCTTTGCCCAGTTCTCCATTGCAAGATACATGGCACGGGGGCCTAAGTCACTTCCGCCGATACCGATCTGTACAACTGTCGTAAACTTCTCGCCTGCAGCGTTGGTGATTTCACCGGCATGTACCTGATTGGCAAACTCTGCGATCCGCTTCTGCTGTGTTACATAAAATTCGCGCTTATCTACGCCGTCTGCCTCGACCTTGCCGCCCAGCTGTCCACGTGTCAGCTGATGCAGAACCAGACGCTTCTCTCCTGTATTGATAACTGCGCCATTGTACAATGACTCATATTTTTCTACCAGCTGAGCCTCTTTGGCAAGCTTGTCCAGAATTGCGAGCACATTGTCATCGACTGCTTTTGCCGCATAATTAAAAGTCAGACCATCCACGATCGGGGTGCTGTAGGTTTTTACACGCTCCGCGCCATTTTCTCCGGACATCACTTCCGCCAGATTGATACGCTCTGCTTTTTCCAGCTCCTGATAAGAAGCCAGTGTATCCAAATTGTTCCAGTTCAGCATAACAGATTCCTCCTCATGCAATTTTATTTTTCAGGTTTCCTTGTTATAATTCTGACAACTCGTTTTTGATTATACTATTCTACGTTTCAAAATTCAACAAAAAACCTAATGTATTTTGAGGAATCTAACATTTGGCACTCTCATAAACAATAGTTCCCACGAAAAAAAATGATGTCGGATTCCCCAAATTTTCCTGATAGAAAAAAAGGATTTCATGAAGTTCCTTTTTCGATAAGGACTGTTATTCAGTGCTGAACGTTTTCTACAGAGTGTTCCGCAGTTTGCAGTTTTTTCAGACGGTTGACCAACTCATGATCCGGATTATGCCTGATTCTGCATTCCTTATCGAGCATCATTACCGCTTCATCGCCATCGGCACATGCGGGCCATTCTATCCCGGAAATTTCCGGTTTTCCAGTCCTTGCAAAGCTTACCCATGCCTGACAAATCTGCTCCTGCAGCCGATTTGTTTCCTCACCGCAATTGCACACCGGAACCTTATCGATATTATGAAAGACAAACGGAATTTCCGAACAGTGCCATGCAATTTTTCCATCGAACATCGGAAATTCATAGGTAAACTGAAAAGAATAAATTTTGCTGTCCGGACACTTTACCCGCTCTTTGATAAACCGGATTGTCGGTTCCCGAAAGATCGTATCCACTGACAGAAGATCAATCGGCGCTTTATCCGGGTAGATTTTCAGGAATTCATCTATCAGATCAATTCCTTCTTCTCCCAATGCATCGCTTACTTTTTCTTCCACCTCTTTTTTGGTAAATTCGTATTTTCCGGAAATCGCCGGTCCGAAATCAAATTCTCCAAGCACAGTGCCGATCAGCAGCGGAATTTTTTTCGTTTCTTCCCGAAATCCATGTTTGATCGCATCTCCGAAATAACTTTGATTTTTGTGCGGATGATTTCCGACATATTCGCCTTTTTGTGCAACCTTCGGTGCTGCATTTTCATAAGCCTGCGCAAGCTGATCATAAGGAAGGGTTTCCAATTGATCGACATCTTTTTCTTCCAGACCCAGCTCTGCAAGCATTGCTTTGACAATCTCTCTTCCGTTCCCGTCCTCTGCATCGCCGAGAAGATCCGGATCTACCACACCGCTTTCAATAATTCCCTTATGAAACAAACCATCCGCTTCAGGCATTTGTAAAAGCGACCAGACTTTTACTCCGCCGCCGGACTGACCAAACAGGGTTACATTTTCCGGATCTCCGCCAAACCCCTCAATATTATCCCGGATCCATTCCAGGGCTGCAATCAGATCCAAATTTCCTGCATTCGCAGAATCCTGGTATTTTTCTCCAAACGGAGACAAATCCAGATATCCCAACACATTCAGCCTGTGATTCACCGATACGACAACAACATCTCCGGCTCTGCTTAAATTTTCTCCGTCATAGGCGAGCTGTTCGATGGAAGATCCTGCTGAAAATCCGCCGCCGTGCAGCCATACCATAACCGGACGTTTCCTGCCATCCCGAATGGACGGCGTCCAGATATTTAAGTTCTGGCAATCCTCTTTTTCTGACCAGTACATATGCGGAACCATCATTTCTCCATTTCCGCCCGGCTGTTCCGGACGCAAAAGCGGGCTCACATAGCCATAGGACTGTACATCTTTGACTCCATCCCAGGGCTTTACCCGTTCCGGTTTCCGGAAGCGCTGCGCATGCGCATACGGAATTCCTTTAAAAATGCAGGTTCCCTTCCATTCATATCCCCGCAGTGCCCCCTCTTTTGTCTGCACGACTGGATAGTCTTTCTGATAAATAAATTTGTTCATGTGCGTTCTCTCCTCTTTCGTATTTTTTAACTATTCCATCCCACTGTCGTAAACAATAGAATGCACGCTCTGCAAGCATTCTATTGTCATGAACAATAGAATATACGCTCTGCAAGCATTCTATTGTCACGAACAAAAAACCGGCAGGCGATATCCTTTTTCAGGAACATCAGCCTGCCGGATCTTCCTTTATTATACCACAGGAAATCCCGCCATAAAATGACAAATACTGATCAGTTATACATTATCTTTGAGAATGTCCTTTAAAATATCTGCGGATTTTTTCAGCGCGAGCAGCTCGGTTTCGCTCAGCTCGATCGGCACAACTGTCTCAATTCCGTTTGCATCCACCACTGCCGGAATGCTGAGTACCACGTCGTAGAGACCGTATTCCCCGGTCATCAGGCTGGATACCGGCATGATTGACTTCTCATCCCGCACAATCGCTGAGCAGATTCTGACTACCGCCATCGCAATGCCGTAATAGGTTGCATGTTTTTTGGAAATGATTTCATATGCGCTGTTTTTCACATGATCGAAGATCCTCGTCATCGAATCTTCGTGGTTAAAATGTCCGCGCAGCTCGCAAAAATCACTGATCTTCAGTCCGCCGACACGGGCATCGCTCCATGCTGCCAGTTCACTGTCCCCGTGCTCGCCGATGATATAGGCATGCACGCTTCTGCTGTCTACACCCAGATGCTCGCCAAGCTCATACCGAAATCTTCCGGTATCCAGAACGGTTCCGGAGCCGATGACGCGGTTTGCGGGATAGCCCGATTCCTTCAGCGCAATATAGGTCAGGATATCCACCGGGTTGGCAACGATCAGCAAAATGCCTTCAAAATCCCGCTTTTTGATCTCACCGATGATCGACCGCATGATCTTTGCATTTTTCTGGATCAGATCCAGCCGTGTTTCCTCCGGTTTCTGATTCGCTCCTGCTGTGATTACGATGATCGCTGCATCCGAAACATCGTCATAGGTTCCTGCATATATTTTCATCGGACTTGCGAAAGCCATCCCATGACTGATATCCAGAGCCTCTCCCTCTGCCCGGTTCTGATCCGCATCGATCAGCACCATCTCAGAAAACAGCTTACTCTGCATCAGTGCAAATGCAGAAGCCGATCCTACGAAGCCGCAACCTACCATTGCTACTTTTCTACTATTTATCGCCATTGCTATTTCCTCCTGACCTTTCTGTCTTTCCACGCAACGCCGTTTTGTATAGGCTTCGCTTTTCGAAGCTTTAAGAAAACAGCGCTACATAACTAATTATCCGCCCTTCCTGCCATCTTTCAGCGGACAATCTTTTCAAAGTCTGACGCCGGGTGTTTGCAGATCGGACATACATAATCCTCCGGCAGCACTTCCCCGACATACTCATATCCACAAATCTTGCAGCGCCACACGGTCTGACCATTCTCAGTCTTTCCGACCGCTTCCGGCTTCGGCTTGATCTCCTTTAGATAATATTCATAGGTTACGGATGGCTCCTTGCTCAAAACATCCATATCCGTGATCTCTCCGATGAACATCGTATGGGAGCCGAGGTCTATCATATGATCTGCCTTTGCCGAAATATATGCATTTGTGCCCTCTGTCACATAATAAATTCCATTTTCGCCGCGCCTGCAGGCTTCGTATCCTTCAAACTTGTCCACATCCCTGCCGGACTGAAAACCGAACCGTTTAAACAGCTCAAAATCTGCTGCCTGACTGAGGACTGAGACCGTGAATTTCCCCGTGTTCACAATCATATCATGAGTCGCATTCGCCTTATTTATACAGATACTCAGCTGATTCGGCGCAGACGCTGCCTGAATCGCCGTATTGATGATACAGCCGTTATCCTTTTTTCCCTCTTTGGCAGTTAAAACAAATAATCCGTAGCTTAATTTATACATTGCTTCTTTATTCATTTTGATTCCTCCCGTCTTTTTCTTTACTTGTATTATATCCCAATCTTATTCCAGCGTCAATATAATAATAGTAATTATTACTAATTTTGTTCATAAAAATAGAATGCTCGCAGAGCGTGCATCTATTGTTTACGAGTTCGTTCTTGTTCCCGCACGATAGATAAAAAACGGCAGAAAATTCTATTTCGAATTTCCTGCCGAAATTTTATTTTGTCCTTAAATTTCTGGTTTAGGGCTTTTCGATAATCCCATACTTGCGATACAGCTCTTTTCTTGCCTTTTCATCTGTCGCCGCAAGCTTTGCATTCGCGACATCACCCTTACTGAGTAAAATATCCATCGGCTTGCCGAGGGCATTTTCTCCTTCTTCACGACCTTTTGGGATGCCTTTCTCAATGCCTTTTTCTTCTACATATCCAGATAAATTGCACATTAAATCCATCCCCTTTTTCTCAATGCATGTTGGCTGCCAGCTGTGCCCGAAGTAAATGAAGCAACAAATGATATCGGTTACGCGTATCCGAATTTTTCCCGCAATATTCTCTCGTCATTTCTTCATTTGGCTCATATAATACCGGAAGATCATACAAATCAAACTGATCTTTTGTCAGATCAATATAATGACCGTTGATCTGATTAAAATAATGTGTGCCGCCACCAGAAACCCTAATTCTGTGAATCGTCCCGCCGAACATATCATACACCAACATCGCTGAGATCGCGCACTGTCCGTAAGTAGGGTCATTCTCCTGAATATAATCTTTCTGGCAGGACGGATATGCGGTATCTCTACACCATACTTTCAGCAGCAGCTCAAACAGATCGTCAACTGTCGCAATTATGTGTTGTTTCCCATCCGCTCTTCTGATATCTGCCGTATATTCCCGTCCAAAATATGTAAGTTCACGCCCAGATTTTGTTGTAAACATTTTCTCCCCCAGAAAATAATACGTTTATGATCGACATGCGCCGTTCGCAATGAGCAAGTTTCTCCTGTTCCCGCTCTCTTGCGCTCATTGCACCGAAATGCAACAAATCCAACGATTATTTGCAGTTTTTCTCTTTCATTTTTTTCAGATACTGCGCCTTCAGCTGGTTTTCTTCCTCCAACCGTCGGATTTCCTCCTGCAGATGCTGCACATATTCCCGGGTCAGCTTCACTCCGCCGCGCACTGCCACATCGGAATGCTGCTCCATTTCATCCAGCCACTGCATCAGCGACTTTTCCCTGATATCATTATAGGTATTGTCCGGTCTCGTAAACATGAATTCCTCCTTAAATCCCTGATGCAGAGCTGGATCCTTTATCCGGCATACGGCACATACTCAAAGCAGTCACTGATAGAAATACCGTTAATTCTTCCTTCCCACTCTTCTTCGGAAGGATGCTCCAGCTCAAACTCGCAAATTCGTCCGTCATCCAGCATTGCTTCCGCATATGCTTCGCCATCTGTTTTCAGAAGGACAAAATGCGTTCCGGCAGGGCGCGTCTCTTTCTGTCCGCTGCCGCGTTTTGTATTCGCCTCCCGCACAGACAGCTCCATATCAATGGACGAGGTCAGCTCCACTTTCCAGTCTGTATAAGTGGAAACAATTGTCCACAGCAAATCCTCTGTTTTCGGAATTCCATCTTCCTCTACATGGAATTTCTTGTAAGCCTCATAGGTTCCAAGAATATCAAAGCGTTTGCTCAGCACAAAGCTCTCCGGGTCAAAGGGCTGATTCGGATCAATTCCCAGATAATCTGCTGTTACAAATCTCAGATCATTTTTCATCAGTTCAAAAATCTGCAGATATTTACCGTCACCTTCTCCCATTGTTTCCAGATACAGCCATGTTTTCCCGTTCTGTGTCCGGATCAGATATCCATAGGCGCTGTAGCCACATCCGCCATAATAATCGGAGTCCATAAACATCTCCGTATCATAGCTGTTGTCGTCGCAGTGAATCACGATAGAGTCCGCATAATCATACTCATCCCGGTCTGCAGAATAGGAAATTTCCTCCTCTGCACCGTCTCCATCCAGATCCACCAGGCAGATTTCATCTTCTGCGATCGGAATCGCCCATTGATCCGAATTTTTCTGATATTGCTTCCGGATCAGCTCCGGATATTCTGTAAAGGACAAGCTTACGGCCTGCTCTCCTGACGCATAGGGTGCCAGCACATAAGTATTAAAATAAACGGTAATGCCATCACCTGACAGCGTCCACAACGGCTCCCCGTATTCCTCTTTATCGCCATAGAATACATTTTTTACGGTATCCGGATACTCCTCATAGAAACCGTATTCGTCTTTTCTTTCTTCCAGCTTTGCGCATACCTCTTTATAAAAGGTATCGTAATCGGACACCACATCGGAAAGCTTCAAATCCTTGCCGGTTTTTACGTCATAATTACAGGTCTCCTTGAAGCTGTAGGGATGTGCCCCTCCCAGCCATTCGTTGGTGTCCATATAATAACTCAAAACAAGGGAATCGGCTCTGGTGACGGTAATATTTCCTTCGATCGAAAGCCCTGTCATTTCCACTCCCTCATCCCAAAGCTCCCTATTATCCGAAATTACATTTTTGTAGGCTCCCATCTGACTTTTGTAAGTCTTCCGGTTCCATTCCTCCAGAGAAGCGCAAAGAGCGTCATGCCCTTCCTCTATAACCAGGATTTTCGGTATATCAACACTGATGAGGGTTTCATAGCTGTCCTGATCATATTCTGCCTCATAATCATAATCGACAAGCATTGGTAAAACTGTCGCTGCACCAGTTTCAACGGCAGCTTCTTCCTGCTCGTCTACAGGCGTGTTTTCCTGCACGGTTTCCTGCTTGTTTCCCCGCTCTGCCTTGTGTGTCTCTTTTGCTGTCTGCTCTGCAGTTTCCTGTATCGCCGGCTGTTTCTCTGCTGTCTTTTGTCCACAGCCTCCGGCAAAAAATAAGGAAATGCACAATAATACAGAAATAAGCCTTCTCTTTTTCATTTTCCCCCGTTCTGATGCATCCGCATCGTAAGCTTATAAAAGCTTATCCCAAAATTCGTTTTAACAGTTCCCAGCGCTGCAATACGCTTTTAAGGCAGCCTTTAAGGCTTCATATCTTTGCCTTTTTTCCTCTTTGGCAAAATGTACTTTGCGGAACTGCTCCGGATTATTTTCATAATCCAAAGCTTCCTCTCCAAACTGCTCACTGGTCAGATCAAACCGCCAGTCCCCGATTACATTATAACAATGATAATTCCCGCCCGGGCGCAAAACTCCGTATACCTTTCCTCCAAAAATATCCTGGGCAAGAAAAGCGGTAATGGAACATTGCCCCAAGGTAGGGTTTTCCCTTGTCCAGTCTTTCCGCATCCGCGGTGCACAGGTATCTGCACACCAGAGCTTTGACAGTGCGTCATACAGCTGTCGCGGGTTATGGATCCCCGGATATTCTTCTGTTATTGCCGGAGCATCTGCATGCTCCCAACCCCAAAATTGATAGCTCATAGCCTTATATCTTCCTTTTATATTGTTCTGTTTTCTGCACGATCCGGCATCCGAGATATCCGCACAGGATTCCCAGAAGCGCTCCACCCAGAATATCTGTTGGATAATGTACATACAAATACATTCTGGAAAATGCAATGAAAGCTGCCAAAACCAATGCTGCCTTCCACAGGTATTTTTCCCCTGCAAAATAGAGCGCCGATGCAGCGGCAAAGGACACTGCAGTATGTCCCGAAGGAAAGGAATAATCTGACGGATACGGAATCAAAAGCCTGATGGCATCATTGATATCGCAGGGGCGGATCCTTCTCACCAGATTTTTCAAAAGCAGATTGCAGAATATTCCGTCCAGGATCAATGCTGCTCCCAGGATCAGACCGGTTTTTCGTGTTTTCGGGATCAGGAGCAAAATAACTGTAAGTACAATCCATATCACACCTCCGTTTCCAAAGCTGGTTATAAACGGCATGAGCACATCTGCTGCCGGGGTTCTGAGGTTTTGAATCCCATCCAGAATCCAAAATTCAAGATTCATGATCCAGAGTCTCCATTCATTTTGTAAATCGTTTCCAATGTCTCTGTCTCTATCATACCATATCAAATGCCCAATCATCCACCCCCTGCAGTTACTTTTGAGCAAAACAATCCCGGCAGCGTCAGGACTGCTGTCTGACCGCTGCCGGGATCCCTTTGATATCCTTCTATAAAATTTACCGGAAAATCATCTGTGCGAAGTCTGCAAAGCACGGTCTCCATACATTCCAGTCATGTCCTCCGTGATAAATTTTTCTGGTTTCCCGAACACCTTTTGTTTGGATAATTTCATCCTCCTCCAGGAACCTCGGAAGGAACCAGTCCTCATCTCCAATGCAACGGAAAAACGTATGAAAATAGGTATTGAAGGCCTCATCATCCATTGCCTTTAAATAAGACTGCCCACATGACTTTGGAACAATTCCGTCATGTTCTTCATCTCCTACTATCCTGTCTCTTAAAAAGCCGGAGAAAATGCCAACCTCGCTGAACAGCTCCGGGTGTTCACATATTATACGGGTCGTCTGTACAGAACCCATGGACAGTCCTGCCATACCTCTTTTTTCCTTGCTTCCCCCAAACTGATATTTTTTCTCTAGCATCGGAAGGATTTCCTCTACCAGCATCTGCCCATAAAGCGCACGATTCAGTTTAAGTTTTCCGTCGATTCGCTGCTTTACCATGCCATTTCCCATAACGATCGCAAAGGGCTTGATTTTTCCTGCCGCGATCAGATTGTCCATCAGGATATTCACTTTTCCTGTGGTTGACCAGGAAATCTCGCTCTCTCCAAATCCGTGCTGCAAATACAGAACCGGAAGCCCTGCAGACGGTACACATGGCGGAAGATATAGGATCAGCTTTTCCCAGTTATCAGAAATTTTGGATTTATAAAATTCCTGGGTCAGTGTTCCGTGGGGGACATCCCGAAGCTCAAATAATCCGTCTTCATCCGGCAGCTCAATATAGTTATACGGACGACCGTAGCCATGTGCGATGGGAAGCTCCGGGCTGAGAACCTCCTGACCATCTACGCAGATCTGCACATAATTCACGGCTGTGGAAAATGGCAGTTCCAAAATCCACTTTTTCCCTGTTTTCGTAAACGGATACAGCTTCTCTCCCCACTTCATGGAGAGCTCTTTGGCATTTTCGCAGTCCAACTGCAAAAATGTCTTTCCGTCTTTTCTTATGAATGTGCCATTTTCCTCCAGAGCTTCCAGCTTCCGCTGTGAACTGATTTCTTCCATTTTGTTTTCCATTTTGTTTCCCTCTTTTCTGTTTCTGTCATGTCTGTTTCCAAATACCAGTACCTATTATATCAGTTTTTATTTCGTTTGTAACCGGGTAAGGATGCTGCTTATATCCATCTTCTTTTCGACTGCAGTAAACGCAACGTTCTCTCCATCGTGGATGAGGCTCCAGATTTCTCCGTATGCTCTCTTTTCAAGAAGCTCCGAAAGAAGGAAGGTGGAGGTTGCTCTCTTTGTAGCGAAGATAATCCTTCTCACGCCCTGTTTTCTGAGCGCTTCGATGTCCTTCATTTTTCCCGTCAGCATGGCAAAATCGGAATCCGTCGCAATTGCCAGCACGTCTTTCTTCTGCGCGGTAGCAAAAATCATGGCTTTTCCGTCCTGACCTACTACCTGATAAAAATGTCCTTGTACGGGAGCCTTGTATCCTGTGCTTTTTCCATTTCCCTGTACCGGCTCTGATGCAGATGTCTGCATTCTGTATTCCACAGGTGCTGCGGTTTCACCGGGAGATGCCGGCTGTCCGGAACCCAATATAGTGTTTGTCGGTTCATCCTTTGTCATATCCGCACCGGGTGCGTAATATTCGATTTTACCTGTCGTCAGGTTGGAGGTATCCGGCTCTGTCTCCGCAGCGTTTACAGGAATGAATGATCCGGAAAATTCTCCATTATGGCTGGCGGCCTTACCGATTCCTGCGCCTGCTCCATCCCAACCATCTCCAGACCCACCTTGTACCTTCAGCGTTGCATCTCCTGAAACGGTGATCTTTTCTCCCTCTTTTCGTAAGCCTCCGCCGATGCCTGCTCCATTGGTGCCGCCGGCCGCTGTGACCTCGCCGCCGGTGATGGTGATGTTTTTGCCATTGCCTTGGTTGCCTCCGCCAATGCCTGCCCCAAAATCGCCGCCGGTAGCTGTGACTTTGCCGCCGGCGATGTTGATATCATTGCCGTCTTTATAGTTGCCTCCGCCAATGCCAGCTCCACTGTAGCCACCGATAGCTGTGATCTCTCCGCCGGTAATGGTGATGTTACTGCCACCACCTAAGTCGCCTCCGCCAATGCCAGCTCCATTATAGCCACCGATAGCCGTGATCTCTCCGCCGGTAATGGTGATATTACTGCCATTTCTTTGGTTGCCTCCGCCAATACCTGCTCCGTATCTACTGCCGGTGGCGATCAGTTTGCCGTTTTCATTTTTGTCCGTGATGGTCAGCTTGCCATCATTGTTCTTTTCCAGACCAGCATGCCAATTGCTACTCTTAAGCGTATTTGTACCATCCAGCTCGATGTTTACATTGCCCTTTCCCTTTGTAAAAACAGCAGCGTCGCTTGTATTGATGTTTACATCGGAGATGGTCACGTTTGCGGTCGCATTCTCAGCCGCATTGATCGTGATTGTGTTGCCTGTCTCTACAGAGCTCTCCCGCTGTGTAATCACAGGCGCCTCATCCGGTGTTGAGGTGCTGCCCTGCGTTACCGTCTGTCCGGAATTGTCTGCGTTTACCGTAACGCTGCCATCTTCCAGATACCAGTTGGCGGCATAGGTTGTCATGGGCAGGCTTACGCTCATGACCAGGGCGATCATGCTTGCTGTCAGCTTTTTTCTCTTCATTGGGTTTCCTCCCTCTTTTCCATTTTTTACATTATCCCCTGTAATGAAAATTCATAGTGCATGGCAAGTGCTTTGAACAGCTTCTGCATCACCTGTTCAGAGATCGCGCGGATATCGAGTCCCTCCACGAATCGAATCACCCGCCCGATTTCTTCCTCTGGAACGTTATAGGCCCGAAGGCTCATCGTGAAAAATAAGCGAAGCTTCTTCTCCAATGTCAGCTCTGCATCACACGGATGCGCCATGTAACCTCGCATGATGCCTGCAGATCCGATCTCCAGCTCGTAAAAGTCACGCTCTGTCAGCTCCGGTTGATAGGATCTGAAAATCCGATACAGCTCTTTGGCTGTTTCCTTCTGAATGTATTCGCAGGCTTCCTTTTGCGTATATGCTTCCAGATAGATTTCCCGCAGGTTCTCGTTCAGTTCTGTGAGCGTCATCTGGATCGCGGTTTCCACTGCGTAGACATAAACGGGAGGAAGCTTTACACTTGCTGCACTTCTTGCCATCGAAAACTGATTCTCAAACATGAACTGCACAAGCTCTGTCAGTACGCCGTCCTTTGCACGGAAAATGTTCTGAAAGCTGCTGCTGGACACGCTGGACTTCGCGATGATTTCCGCCATAGTTGTCTTTTTGTACCCCTGCTCCAGGAAGAGTTTTACGCATACCTGCAGGATGCGTTTCTTTGTTGGTTCGCTTAAACTTGTTGCCATTTGTTCCAACCTCATTCTATGTGACTATCTTTGTTTTTCATCTGGTCTATATACCAAATATAGCAGAAAACGGAAGCTTTCGTCAAGGAGTTTTGGTTCGTGTACCAGTGAACTGTAACTATTTTCTATTTAAAATTTTGTGAAACCGATGAAAGAACGTTGCGGTTGTTATTGCCGCCGCCAGTATATCGCTGATCGGCTCAGCCAAAAAGACAGCAAACACTTTATTCTGGATAAAATGCGGCAGGATAAAGATCAGCGGAATCAACAAGATCAGTTTTCTTAAGCAGGCAAGCAATAAGCTGACCTTTGCCTGTCCCAATGCCATAAAGCTCTGCTGACAGGCAACCTGGAATCCAAGAGAGAATATGCCCGCCATATAAATTCTCAATGCCCATGCAGTATATGTGATCAATTCTGTGTTATTCGAGAAAATACCTGCAAATCCCTTCGGGAACAGAAGCATGATCAACCAGAAACATCCCGTAAAAACGGTGCAAGCTGTAAATTGTGTAAAAAATGCTTTTTTTACCCGATCTCTGTTTCCTGCACCAAAGTTATAACTCATGATCGGCTGTCCGCCCTGACAAATTCCCTGTAACGGTAATGTTGCAAGCTGGCTGACACTTGTAATAATTGTCATCGCTCCTACTGCAAGGTCTCCGCCATATCTTGATAAGCTGGAGGTAAAGCTGATAGACAGAATGCTTTCCGTGGACAACATGACAAAGGTAGAGATACCAAGAGCAAGACATGGTAAGAGGATTTCCTTTTGCAATTTAAAGTTTTCTTTTCTAAGATGCAGGATCGTTTTCTTTCCTGACAGGAAACGAAGGATCCATATTGCCCCCACAGCCTGACTCAAAACAGTTGCAAGCGCAGCACCCTTTACTCCAAGATGAAATACAAAGATAAAGATCGGATCCAGAATAATATTGATCACAGCACCAATCACAGTTGTCATCATGCTGATCTTCGCAAATCCCTGTGTCGTGATAAAGGGATTCATTCCCATCACGATCAGAACAAAAATACTTCCAAGAATATAAATCCTTGCATAATCCACCCCATAAGGAAGTGTCTGATCACTTGCACCAAACAGCGTCAGCAGCTGTGGTGCAAACGCAAAAAATAGCACAGTCAAAGCAACTGCCATAAGCAGAAGAATCACAAAACAGTTTCCAAGAATCTTTTCCGCTGTCTTATTGTCTTTCTTTCCCATGGAAATTGCAGCACGCGGAGCACCTCCGGACCCTGCAAGCATAGCACAGGCATTGATCAGCATCAGGATCGGTGTAAACAACCCGACACCCGTTAATGCTGCGGCACCAACGCCCGGAATGTGTCCAATATAAATACGGTCAACAATATTATATAAAAGGTTGATAATCTGTGCCACAACAGCCGGTATGGCCAGCCGTGCCAGAAGACGGGGTATTTTTTCTGTTTCCATAGCTTGTGTATTTGACTTACTGTTCATATCTATGCGCTCCTTCCTGATTTCCATACTCTAAAAACAGCCATAGCACTAATCAATATCAGGATTATGGCTGTTTTTATACTTGAAATGTCTCACCGTCAATTCAGCTATCTGCCACCTGCAGTACACAGGCACAATAACCGGGCTCAGGCTGATAGCAATGGATGATAAGATTCTTGTCTATCTCCGGGCTGTAATCATGAAGCGTATGCCTCGTACCGTTCAAAATGGTTTACCACATGATTCATCAGCTTTTTCACCAATCTCTGTCTGCGATATGCCTCATATCACAGTAAATACTTCTTCATTGTACTCTCTACATAGCCAATTACATTTTCCACGCTAGATCTCCTACGTAAAAATTGCTTTTCTGAAACTGCGCCCAAAGCTCTGCCATTTGCAAATCGTCAGATATCAAATGTAATGTAGCTTCAATATTATCCTTGCTAAAAATAGTTTTCCGCTTTTCACAGGTGGCAGAAAATGCATCGTATAAAACATCTTGTCCAACGTAGCTTCCAGCATTACGCGAATGCCCGGGTAATCAAACTCTTCCATAATAGTTCTTGTGCTTTTAATTTGAAATCTAACATTATCTTCCAGCGGGATGTTACAAATTTCTTCAATTATCCTCTGTACATCAGCCTCATTTAATGGTAATGCTTTTACTAATCACACTAACACCTCCACGTACTTCATCACTTCATCTCGAATTTCCATCATATCCGCATATACAATCAGCTGCGATAGCTTTTTGTCCTTCGATGACATATATTCCTTGATAGCCGTTTGAAATACTTGTACTTCATACTTATTACGATTCCTTATCAAATCGCAAATGCAACGCTCCTGATCATAAACCTTAACCAAATTTCCACTGCTGGATGCAATCTCACAAATTCCTATTTTGTATAAATCCGGTGCAGCATATTTCACCGAAACATTAAAATCATTATCCTTAAGATGGCTCGCATTATATCCCTGTGGCACAGTAACACACACAGATGAATACTCCCTATCTGTCAAACCGTGCAAATATAGTGCTGTTTCTCCGGAATAAATAATCGCACCATTTCTTTGTTGCAAAATGAACAACTCATCCGGCCACACATCATCCGCTATATATACGCCTCTCGAGACCTTCTCCATGCCATGTTCCTTAATATATTTTGCAATATAGGTCTTAGAAATATCTTCACTACATACCAGAGAGGTAATAAGATAACCGTTATATTTTTCAATAAAATTTTCAATTTTTTCCTTTTTAGTCATTCTATTCACCTTTGCACTTTACTTATACGCTTTAATTATATGATTTAAAAGCGAGAAAGTAAACCGTTTTAATTTTTTTGACCTATGCAGTTTTTTCTTCGGCACTAGCCTGAACATAGCAACCGAAGATGCCGGCTAGCGATTTACAATATCCATTGCTATCCGCCTGTCTGCCTCTTTCAAATTCTATCGGTATCAGTTTCCACTGTCCCTCCACGTTGCGCCAACATTCGCTTACCCATTGATGTCTCACGAAATGATCCAGTGAATATGTGTTAAAATTTTTAGCATGCAATTTTTCATAATGTATTGTCATGTTTGCTTTCTATCCTTTCTTTCATATACAAATCTCCCGGCAAAAATTCACAATTACACCTGCTCCAATACTTAATTAACAGAGACGAGATGCGCTCTGCGAATCTCGCTCTGATTAGCGGTCGTCAAATGCACCGCATAAATGCGTGCATTTTCCTCGTCGCCATAACAAAAAACGCAGAACCAATCCATTTTTCTTTTTGGATCAGCTCTGCGTCTTAGCGTCTGGCTTATTTACAATTTGAGTTTTAAATTGTTTTACATTTACAAGATACTCTCTCTTGCATTTCGGACAAAACAACCCCAGCGACGCCAAAACGATTGCCTGGCTGCCGCTGGGATCATAAGTTTTACACTTTTTTTATTCATGACAATCGAAAGGTGCGCTATCTTGTTTCATAAACGCCCTCCTTGCTGTAGGTAATGAAAACATCACCGTATACAGCGACCGTTTTCGTTGCATTCAGCTGTAACGGATCTGGAATCTCCCGGATTTCTGCGGTTCCATCCACAATTTTCTTCATGCATTCCAGCGCCTGATCGACCACATAATCCGCCAATGGTGCGCCAAAGCCCCGGTAATCATGATGAGAATTGATCACATGGTCATACTGGTCTTTCATCGACACAATTCGTTCCATCGCCTTTGCAGCTTTTTCCACACTGACATATCTTCCCTCCGTATGGTCACCCGACTGCATCAGCAAAAGATTACGGTTACACGCATCGGCACAGAACAGATACCTGGTTTTCGAATCGATAAAAATCATTTCGCCGGGGGTATGTCCGGGACAGCTATATGCCGTAATGATACGCCCTCCAAGATCGAATGTCTGACCGTCGGATAGCGGAAGCAGCTTCGGTTTTTTCTCCCAGCAAAGCATATCGTTCTCTGTGCTGTAAGGATAATATTTATCCTCCCGCTTCCGGATAAAATCTGCATAATTTCTCCGGCTTTCCAGCATTTTTTCGAAGGATACATCCAGAAAATAATTGTCCGCCGGATTGATATACAGCTCGTCAAATGCGCCTGCCCCGCCGATATGATCCATATGTCCGTGGGAAGCAATCACAATGTACGGTTTATCGGTAATTTTTCTGATAACGCCTTTCAGATCACCGATTCCGCAGCCTGTATCCAGGAGCAGCGCACGCTCTTTTCCTACAAATAAAAAGATGGACGAGCAGTCAAATTCATCGATTTCATAAGTATCTTTTTCAAATTCATAATAAGGATGCCTGTCCGTCATAGTAATCTCCATTCCGCAGGCGCTTTGCGCCGAAGGAATCGCGAGCAGAACTTCCAGTTCTGCTCTGCGATCATAGCTACTTTGTGGCGCCTGCGGCACAAATAGCAGTGTGAAAAATAAGCGATCACGCTTATTTTTCACACTACTCCCCATCCTCAGAATTTCATCTGTTTACACGTTCTGACGCCATTGACATAAATATCGTTTGCCAGCTCCGTAACCAAACGAAGATCCTGCCAGGTTTCACATTTTTGCCCCATAAAGGTAATATTGTCAAAGTAAATATCATGGACACGTACTTCTTCTGTCGGCGTCTGGTATCCTCGGATCAGCGAAACCGGAATATCGCCGTTTAATACCTGAATGTTGTCAAAATGAATATCATTGATCTCCCCTTTGGCAACCTGCTGTGTATACTTGCAAAGCAATACCTTGATATCAAACAGCTTCTGCTCCGCCTGCTCTACCCGGATATTTCTGTAATGGACGTCATGCACATGACCGCCATCCGCCTGATGGATGGAGATTGCTGCACCGCCCATATTTCCTTCGTACTGACAGTGAATGATATCACAATCCTCAAATACAAGATCATGGATCTCACTCTGAAGCCCATATCCTAATTCAATTGCATTGCCCGGCTCCGCATTCCAGAGCACATTATTATGGGCATATACTTTCGTCACATCCCGAACCGTCGAAGTATCCCCAATCAATCCATGTGCCTTAATACAGATACTGTCATCCGTCGAACGGATAAAGCAATTCTTTATCTCCA
>ERZ780203.826-NODE-826-length-29038-cov-5.557741_pt1 | contig 29038 bp, 24 predicted proteins | sample MGYA00511168_ERZ780203 | MGnify/ENA primary metagenome ERZ780203 (study PRJEB29588, sample SAMEA2156577) | human gut metagenome | biome: human gut; feature: human-associated habitat; material: faeces | place: Denmark | collected 2008/2010 ...
TTGAAGATCGAGCTGCTGGAGCAGGTCGTAGTATTGCTGGCAATGGGCGAGCCGCTGCCGGATAAGAACCGCGACCATTACCTGTCCGGCGATTGGGCAGGTCATCGGGAATGTCATATTCTCCCGACTGGCTGCTTGTGGATGGTGTTTGTCAGCGTGTCAAAATTCTCATACTTGTCAATCAAGGCTATAAATTTCTCTGCTGATTTCTGGCTCTACTCGTAGCCGGTAACAGCCTTTTCCAGTTCCGCGATCTCAATCTAAAGTTCGTCCTGAAACAAAAATGCTCTAAGTGATTTCTTCACTAACCATGACAAATATCATGATTAAGAAGTCACTTAGAGCATACATCACTTCTTGTTTATCTGTCTTTATTTTTCTTTTGGCTGCACGCAGCGGCTGAATCCCCGCTCGCTTACATAAAGTACGGCTGCGGCCGGAATTGCTGTTACGCAGACAACCAGCAGGTTAAAAAGCCATTTAAAATTGGTAATGAAGTGCAGGCTCTGCGGAACTGTGATTTTATCATATAAAAATGCCAGAATCTGTGGATCTCTGGTTAAAGTAAATGCTAAAAATGCCACTCCGATTCCCAGCACAATCGCCATGCCAAAAAGGATTCCCCAGACACTCCAGGTCGTTTTTGTATTAGCTGTCATACTCGATTGCCTCCTTAAAATTGATGGCTTTAGTGTAACGCAAAGATGTGTTCCTTTTGTGAAGAATACATAAAATTTCTGGTTATCTTTGTAAAAAGTATTTTATATACAAAAAGCAGCATACAGAGGCACGATTTTCTGTTACATCCCTTTTTTCTTAGAGCAACAGAGTCCTTTTCTTGTAGCGACAAGCAACCTTCAATTTTTATTCATAAAGTTCTGCCAATGTAAACATCCGTAAATTTCCGTCGTTCAACTCATCAAACCATGACGTATATCCGCTCAATGAAAATAAAAGATATTTTGAAATTCTGTATTTACCAGAAATAAGCTTGCTCCTTCTTAACAAGGTATCGTAAATTTCTTTACCAATAGGTTCGTTTTTAAATTTGCATTCACCTACAACCGCTGTTTTATCAATATCAGAGACAGCTACAATATCAATATCTGTAGATTGCTGATATTTTTTACCATCTTTTGATTCCAGCGTTTCATTTCCCCACCAGGAGCCAACTCTTGTAATAAAATTATCGAATTTTCCACAAATACCCTGTTCCAGTGTATAGTATCGGCACATCTCTTCAAAAACGCTTCCCATATAAGAATGCAAATTAGGTTTAACTGCTTTTTCATAATAGATATCTCCATGCCCCATTTCAATGACACTGGTTGCTTTCGGAATAAATTCATACCAAAATTTAAACATATGGTCTTTTAGGATATATTGCGTTTTTTTCTTGTTTTTTTCTTCGGTAATGCAGTTTTTCTTTTCAATCAATCCAACTTCCATCAATTTATCAATCGAATATAAAACAGTTGAAGCTTTTTCCTTGACTTTTTCAGAAATCAGATTAATAGTATTTTGACCAGAAGCAATTTGCTCAATAATATTATTAACCAATGCAATATCCATAAATTCCTGCGTTAAAAGGTTTCTTGTTTCATCATATAGATAACCGTCTGTATGAAAAAAAAGGTGTTTAATATTTTCATCCAATGTTTTGGTTTTATCAATCATCGAAAGATATTTGGCTACACCACCAGTAATTCCATAGCAGATTGCCTTCTCTTCAAACGAATAGTCCGGCACAAAAAGCGCAGAATCTTTATAATTAAAAGCTTCCAATTTGATCTGAGAATCCCTGCGTCCAAATAGGGGACTTTTTTCACTAAGGACTTTTTTTTCCATAAAGCTCAATGCAGAACCACATAAAATGATAAAAAGATTTTTATTTTGCCATTCTGTATCAATATATTTTTGTAAAATAGAAAGAAGTGAATCATCTTTTTCAGCCCAATAAGGAAGTTCATCAATTACCAGAACAATCTTTTTATCTGGCAATTTCTTTGTAATAAAATTGAAAATATCTTCTGTGGATGGAAAAGAGGCACTCTCGAAATCAGGATCTAACACAGAGATAACCTGTTTAGCAAATAATTCGAGGTTTCTATTTTGTCCAACTTTTGTTGCTGTATAAAAAATGGCGTTTTTATTTTTGATAAATTCGTTAATCAAAGTAGATTTTCCAATGCGTCTACGCCCATAAATAACCATCATGCCGAAGCCATCTTTATCATAAAGTGATTGCATGGCATCCAATTCTTTTCTTCTTCCGATAAACATGTCAAGCACCTCCCTGGTTTAAATTTTATTCAAATTAATTTAAGTCAAAATGATTTGAATAAAATATAACATAATTAAAAAGGAAATTCAAGATATAAATGAGTTTTCCTTTGCTTCTCCAGTATTTACAGAGGTATTTCCCATCTCCCGATACTTTTTCATATTCGAAGTATAATGTCTGAGTAAATATGGTAACATCGTTTCTATGCAAAAAGGACTCCGCCATCCCAGATTTCTCTGAGATGTCGGAGTCCTCTTTATATCAAGCTATCAGCTCAATGCCTCAAGTTCAGCTCAATTACGGCTCCCAAACGAAACCATCAGTTGTGCTCTGACCATTTGCATCAAAACCACCAGTTCTGATTACATCAGTCGGAAATGTTGTTGCAGTTGTAGTCTTCTCATCATCAACAAAGTACTTGTTAACAGTACCGCTCTTGGTTACAGTTACATAACCTTCGCCGCCATCCAGTTCGTACTTCTTAGAAGTGGATTTCTGGATCTTACCAGTCTTGTTAACTACATACAGGAGATTGTTGTATTTGTATACAGCGTAGTCATCATCAGCCTCAAGTCTCTGACCATCTGCGTACAGATAACCATCTTTGATTCCGTCATAGCCCTTACCAGTATCGTTGTTCTTTGTGCTGAAGTAGAATGTGAATGTATCATCATTGTCATCATCAGCAGTTGTCTTACCGGTCTTCATATAGCCATTGTCATCGAAGTAGTAGGTATGACCAGCGATTCTCTGAAGACCTGTCTGCATCTTACCATCCTGATCGAAGCAGAAGTACTTACCATTGATTTTGATTTTCTTTCTGTACTGGGTTGTACCTGTGGAGTCAGTCTGAGCATCCTCAGCGCCTGCCTTCTTAGCTTCGCCCTTCTTGAAGAAGTACCAGTCGGTATCGTTGTCGTTGCCAAGATCCTCAGCACCGTCGATCTCGTACCAGCCTGCTGCTCTGGAACCATCTTCTACTTCGTTAGCGTAGATCATATCGCTTGCGGTAGCGTTTGGTCTGGAATCGGAACCATCCAGAATAAAGTCTGTTGTAGAGCCTGTAGCGGTCGTCTCTTTGGTGTTAATCCACTCATACAGCATCTGACCATGCTCGTTGAAGTAGTAATATTTACCGTTGATTTTTTTCTTCTTGCTGTTGTCTCTGTATGCTTTACCGTCGTTCTGGAAGTAGTACCAGCCTTCGCTATCGCACAGGGAGCAATCATCATGAGACGGCATGGAATCGTTATCCTCGTCATCCTCATTCGGCTCTTCTAACCACAGCCACTTAGCATCTGTTCTCCAGCCTTCATCCTCAGTTCCCAGATAGTACCAGTCGCCGTTATCTTCGAACCAACCGTATCTCATCTCACCGTCGGTGTTGAAGTAGTAAGTTTTACCGTTGATCTTCTTCTTATCATCGGTTACTTTCTTACCTTTATTGTTGAAGTAGTACCAGTTCTCACCGTCATCATCCGGATCACTGCTGTCATCATCATCAGCTACTTTGATCCACTTGTTAACCAGCATAGCACCATCTTCGCCTACATAGTAGTCATCGTCTACCCAAGCGTCTGTTTCCATATCGCCATCTTCGTTGAGGTAGAACCACTTGCCACCATCTTTTTTCCACTCGTCAGTTACCTGATTGTCGTCGCTATCATAGTAGTGCCAAACACCAGCGTCATCTTTCTCCCAACCAGCTGCGAAAGAAGTCATGGAAGCACCCATAGCGAGTAAAGCTGCTGCAGAAAGTACTGCAACTAATTTAGTCTGCTTTCTCATAATTAATGCACTCTCCTTTTTACTTTTTGAAATATTTTTCTCGAAATCCTAACTGCATTACCAGGTCATTATACTTCGGATATGGAAAAGTATCGCAAGTTGCAAAAATAGGAGAGATAATAGGGGAAATTTAAGATTTCCTTCCTTGCTATCCACAAAACGAAATGCTATACTGATACAAGCCGTTTCTCTGGTTTTACGAATAAGAAAAGGAGAAGAATGTGATGGAACAGACAGAGATTGCAAGAGAGCAGGGAGCTCCGGCTGCATCCATTTTGGCAGAGCAGGCATGGGAAGGAAAAGTCCGAAAGGTTTTTTCATGGATTGTGTCGGTGTATCTGTGTGTGGTGTTTGGGGCATTTCCGCTATATTTCCATAATTATTATTATGATATTCTGGTATCGAAATATCAGTTTTACTGGCTCAGCACGGTTGCGATGCTGGCGTCATGCCTGATTGCAGCGATAGTATTTGCGTGCATGGACTTAAAGCGGTTTGGCGGGGCGCATGTGCGGCGCTTTTTCGGCGCGTTTCGACCGTCTGAATTAAAAAAGCAGCCATTTGCCTATAAGGCGCTGGCAGTTTTCTGGGGACTGGCATTGATATCGACGGTGCTGTCGGACTATGTGTATGAGTCGTTCTGGGGCAATGAGGGACGATTCAGCGGATTTTTTTTGATTACGCTGTATGTGCTGGGAACGATTGTGATCAGCAAGTATGGTCGGATGAGAAAATGGTACCTGGATGTGTTTCTGGCATCGTCCGTTCTGGTCTGTCTGTTTGGAATCACAGATTATTTCCAGATGGATTTATTGGGATGGAAAAAGGGCGTGAGCAATGAACAGGGAAACCTGTTTGTATCTACATTGGGAAATATCAACACGTATACGGCGTTTGTGGCGCTTACGATGGCGGTTGCATGCGGCTGTTTTGTAAGTGAGAGAAAAGTGGGACGCCGTATCTGGTATTATCTGGTTTCGGCGCTGGCCTTTTTTGCATTGATTACCGGACAGAGTGATAATGCATATTTATCACTTGGAATGCTGTTTGCGGTGATGCCGCTGTTTTTATTTACGACATGGCGGGGCATCGCAGATTATGGTATTCTGGCGGCTACGTTTATGACCGTGATCAAGGTAGTAGATACGGTCAATAAAGTATATGCTGATCAGGTCATCGGTCTGGGCGGTGTGTTTGGCGTGTTGGTGCGCTATCGTTATCTGGAGGGAGTCGTCGTTTTATTCTGGATTCTGGCGGGGGTTCTCTGTGTTTGGAAACGGAAGATGGAACAGACGAATCCAGAGAGCAAACCGGGACGATGGATTTGGCGTGGCTGGTGTGCCGTTTTGATTCTTGGATGCCTGGCAGTGGCATTTGTCCTCTATGATGCAAATCTGGGAGGACATGCGGAACGGTACAGCGCGTTGTCCCAGTATCTTGTTTTTGATGATGACTGGGGAACGAACCGGGGATATTGCTGGAGAATTGGCTGGAAGTCCTATCGCGAGCTGCCGTTCCTGCATCAGTTGTTTGGTTTTGGACCCGACACATATGGAATTCTGACTTGGGATTTCAGGCAGGATGCGCTGGATCGGTATGGAGTTTTCTATGAGAGCGCCCACAACGAATATTTTCAGTACCTTGTTACAATGGGACCGCTTGCGCTTGTATCTTATCTTGCGTTTCTGGGCGGCACCTGCGTGCAGATGTGCAAAAAATGGAAAGAGTGCGCCTGGATCCTGGCGCCTGTTCTGGCGGTGCTCTGCTATGGAGCACAGGCAGTTGTTAATATCAACCTCCCGATCGCGACACCGATTATGTGGGCGATGCTGGCGATTGGGCTTGCACTCACAAGAGAGAAAGCAGAACAGGCAGAATAGCTCAAATAGACAGAACGGATTAAATAGACAGCAAATCCGGGCAGATTCGGCGGAAAAGCCGAATCTGCCTGGATTTTGTCGATTTAGAATTAAAAGTAATGTGTGAGCGAGTTACTGGGCACATATGCGTGAACAGTAACGGAGCGATGCTCCGTGTCGAAATTTGCGATCGATAGACTCTTTTATTTTTCTTAAAATCGGTTTATAAATAATATGAAAAGAAAAAACGATATGATCGCCTGGCAGAGCTGCGTTATGCAGTGTGGTCATCTGAATGGAAGAACAGGCAGTCAAAAGGAGGAGAGTTTATGGATGAAGCTAAAAAATTGATCGTTTTAGAGCAGGAAAATGAAGAATTAAAGCGTGAGCTGAGGGAGTTATTTAAAACTCTGGATCAGATGAATCAAAGCTTAAACCGGATGATTGACCACTACATACTCTGTAAGACGGAGAAGGCGGGATAAGCGGAGAGCCTGGATAAGATGGAAAAGAAGAGGCTCATTTATACCAGATGGAGCAGGTGAAAAATCAAATCAAAAATTAAATAGTAGATCGAATATGAAAGCCGCATGATTCAGAAGGTATGTTATCAAACCAGAATGAATCATGCGGCATTTTTTATCTACTCTGTGTAATATGTAGTCGGCGCGTCAATTCCCAGATTAAATCATGCATCCAGGAGACAGTCTGCTCCAGCTGCTCGTTTTTCTCTCTTAGAGCCAATACTTCCTGATAGAGCGTTTCCTTGTCAGAATCTTTTGAAATATCCGGATGGATCTTCGAGGAAGTGGAAGACGATTTTGTTTTACCCGGTGCTGCAGAATGATCGGTCATCAATTTGGTGTTATCGGGTGCTGCATTTTGATCCGACGATTTTGCATCATCCAGTGATTTGCTCTGGTCGGATGGCTTTGTCTGCCCTGGTGCCTTAGCCTTGTTCGCCGGTTTGGCTTTAGAATCCAAATGGTTCGCCGCATTAATCATGTGTCTGGAAATCAGGATCTGCCGCTGTGGATAGTCTAAGTCCATGAAATCCTGATATGGAATGGGAAGAGGAGTCATGGCGATTGAGCAATGCGGACACACCGCATTGGCAACGAGCTGAAAGAATCCATAATGTCCACAGGTTGGACAGCAATAAACATTTAAACCACGCATAGAGTTGCCTCCGTAGAAGTAAGAGTTGAGTCATTGGGAGAAAAATGAAAACATCCCCCCTTATTATAATACGTTTTAATCGGGAACATTATAACTGGTTTTTAGAAAAAAATTTAAAAATTTCCAAAAAAATTTTTAAAACGATAAAAAAAGACATCTTTCAGAAAAAATACCGCGGTGTCACAAAAGTGTCCTGCGGTATTTGAACGGATGCAATATTATATTTTACTGGATGATTCCAGATGTGTCAACTGTCCAGACAGTATCATTGCTGTCTTTGATATCCTTGAACCCTTTTCCGAGTTCCGGACGGGAAGCGGAAGAGGAGGAAGAGGTTGCTTTCTGGATGGTGCCGCTGGTGTTTACCAGGTAGCGTTTTTCACCGGTGGAAACCGGCTCATAGCGGAGCTCTGGATCCGCCTTCTTTAAAAGACCGTTTACATAAACCTGGTTATCGCGCTCGCCATGGTAGCCCTGTCCTTTGAGGGAACCTTTGGTCTGGAAATACCAGATCTGGTTTTCTTCTAAATCATCATTGTAAATAGTCTGCTTGCCGGTACGCATCACGCCGTCGTCGCCGAAGTAGTAGGAGGCGAAGCTGCCATCCGCCTGTTTCAGGCTCTGAAGCCCGGTCTGCATTTCACCGCGTTCGTTGAAGCAGTAGCGCTCGGAATTGATGGTGAAAATAGCAAGATCCTTCTCGGCAAAGTAAGCGGTTCCATTTTTAAAGAAGAAGGAAAATGGCTCTTCTTCTTCGCTGATGCCAGGTGCCCCTTCAATGGTGTACCAGCCGCTTGCCCGGCGTCCGCCATTTTCCGGATCGTAATAGCGGAAATCGTTTAAGCTGACAGTGTCTGTGGCAGAGTTGTCCGCTGTTGCTGCTTCGTTTGAAGGTGTGCTGGAGCTTACAAAGCCAGCTTCCGCGACATTGATCCAGCCTGTCTGCATCTGGCCGTCGATGAAAGTGTAGTAGGCATTGTCGATTTTGCGGTCCATCTGGTTTACGATCATGCGTCCTTCGGTGTCAAAATAGCACCAGATATCTTCATCGTCTGTGTCTTTCGTGATGGTTTCCAGCAGAATCCATCCGGTTTTTCTGGCGCCATCATCCTCCTCGCCGAGGTAGTAGGTCTGTCCGTCCAGTTCCAGAAGCCCGGTCTGCATCAGTCCGTCCTCGTCGAAATAGTAGGTTTTTCCGTTGATGCTCATCCATTTGGCAGTTACAATCTTGCCGTCTTTGCCAAAATAGAGCCAGGAGCCGCCGTCCGGAGAATCCGGGCTGTCGTAGCCGATCTCATTTTCAGCCGAAACCCATTGGTTCTTTGCCATGTGCCCCTCATCGTTGACGAAATAGTCATCGACTCTCTGATTGGTAGCAATCTCGCCTTCCTCATCGAGATAAAACCAGTCGCCATTCCGCTTTTTCCATGTGTTTGTCTCTTTATAGCCGTCCTCATCGTAGTAATAAAGACGACCATCTTCCTCTGTCCAGCCGCTCTGAGCCGCCAGAACTCTGTAAGTTCCCGTATTTGTCATTATAGGTGCAGCAGCCGCGAACAAAGCCGCAGCGGATAAAACAGCTAAAGTTTTAGTTTGCTTACGCATGGTATAATCTCTCCTTTTTGAAAATGCGAAAATCCATCGCTGCATTACGGGGCTTATTATACGGGGATTATGCGTAAAAAGATAGTGTGCGTTGCTGGAAAGGGTGGAGAGATGTGGAAAAAGGGCACATTCTTTTTCATTTTACGTATTTCGAATCCGTCAGGAACTCCAGCGTCAGCGTTCCTGCCAGCCTCTCCAGCGTATCTATCACATACTGGTTAATACTCTGTGATTTTTCCCGCGCGATCCGGTAGTCCATCGCGGAATTATAGTAGTTGTCTCCATCGACCGTATATCCGTCGAATCCCGCGCAGGCGGCGTGGTGGACGCTTGTTTTGGTCAGGACGTTCAGCAGCATGACAAAGGAATTATCGATGATCTCTGCATTCTGGTCGATCAGGGAATTATAGTTTAAGGTGTAATCAAAATGCGTATCTTTGACATTCGTCACGTTCGAGGTCGCGATGACGCGCACCGGGCGTCCCTGGGCGTCGGCGTGCTCGAGCAGGCGGTTGTTGAGCTGGACATACCGCCTGGAATTGCTTAAGAACGCATAATCGATTGGAATTCCCTCCGGGATAAAATTGACGGAGATTGTGATCGGATTGTGCGCCTTAATATAGGAAAGAATTGCCTCCTTTTCCAGTTCCAGATTCTTTCCCGGACCGAGCAGCAGAAGCGGGCGCTCGCTCCAGGAAGCACTCAATGCCTGAATATCTGCTTCGTCATTGCATTCTGTACTCTGATACCTGCGGTACAGTGTTTCAATGTAATCTTTGTCGTAGAGCAGTTTTTTCTCCGGCTCAATCGCATCCAGAATCGTATTGATGGATTTAAGCGACAGGGTGTGCTTATCCATCAGGAAGCGGACGTAGTTCGGATGGCAGTTGTTGGAGGCGGAAATATAGAAGAACAGGTTATATCCCCATGGGCTCTTGCGGAAGAACGGCATGATGCTGATGTCGATCGCCTCGAGCATCTGACTGACATTGAAATTGCGTCCGAATACGGTGTTCATGTACATGGAAATGAGTTCGATCGGAAGATTTCCGGCGCTTTTTCCCATGCCGTACAGGGTGGCATCAACTAAAACGGTGCGGTCTGCTGGTTCGCGTAAGACTTCCATGCTGTTCGAGTATGCGAGCTGGAAGTTATTGTGGGAGTGGTAGCCGATCGCGATCGATGGTTTTAAGTTGTAGTTTAAGAGCTGGAAATAGTGCAGCAGGTTATCCTGATGCAGCAGACCGTAGGTGTCTACAAGGGACATCGCATACGGTTCCAGATCGTTGACAAGGTCAACCAGATCCAGAAGCTCACGGTCGGAGTAGCTGGTGATCGAAACCGCCTGTGCAAACACTTTGTAGCCCAGTTTTTTGACTTCGTGGCAGAACTGGATCGCCTCATGCATCACATGTTTTTTGAAAATGACGCGGATGCCGTCGATGTAGGACTCAGAACACGGGCTTAAATTAGAAATATCGCAGGTTCCGTAGTCGATCATGGCGACGATCATCGTATTTCCCTTGTCCAGCTTGCCGAAAATCTGATCGGCACACTGGGTTGTCGGCATGATCGTGCGGTTGCGGTCGAAGGTGCGGCGGTCATCCAGAAAACCAACTTCCAGAATGTCCACGCCCGCGCTGATCAGACGTTCAAAAATAGTAACAATATTGTCGTGACCGAACTCCCAGTCGTTGACGTAGCCGCCGTCGCGGAGAGTGCAGTCGAGTAATTTGACTTGTTTCATGATGTTTGTCCCCTTGTTATGTTTGTAATTTTAAAAATTGACTCCCAGAAACGCCCCGATATCATGCGTATCCTTTGCTGTATAAACCGGCGCATATTCCTGCCATGCCTCCGCGGTATCTGGTCCGAAGCCGTAGGTGACTGCCATAAAATCGACAGCTGCCTCTTTGGCACCTTTTCCGTCGGAAGAGGTATCACCGATAAGAACTGCCTCGGATGGAGACAACTCCAAAGCTTTTAAGCACTTGTGCAGAACGTCAGCCTTCGTCATTTTGCTGGCAAAATCGCTGCCGCAGATGGAGTCACAGAGTTCTGTGAAATGGTAATGTTCCAGCAGAGTCAGCGCATAATCTTCACGTTTCAGGGTGGCAACCCCGATCTTGCAGCCCTGTGCGCGGAGTGCGCGGATCAGGTCTTTGATACCGGCGTATGGCTCGGCTTTCAGCAGGTCGTGATCCTTGTACTGGGTGCGGAAAATCTCGGTTGCGTGGTTCGCGGCGTCCTCGTCCAGTCCATAGAGGCGGATGAGCGACAGCTTGACGGGCGGTCCGATAAAGGTGCGGAGTGTCGCCTCGTCGAGGGCAGGTTTTCCAAGTGCTTCTACCGTGTGGCGCACGCTCGCAAAGACGCCTTCGGATGTATCGAGCAGCGTGCCGTCGAGGTCGAAGATCACGCCGCGGTATGTTTTCTTATTCATAGGGTGCTAGTCCTCCTGTGTAAAATCGCCTGTACTGTTTCAAGGTCGGCGGGGGTGTCTACGGAAAGCGTATATCCGCAGATGGGAAGAAATAGGATCGTTTTCCCATATTCGAGGAAACGTAGCAAATCCACGCCCTCGATCTGTTCCAGAATGCCCGGTCTGCTCTGGCAGAAGAAATCGAGCGATTCCCGCGTATAAAGCCCGATACTCACAAATTTCCGGGAAGGTTTGTCAAGCGTCCCCTTGCGGAATGGAATTGGCGCACGGGAAATGTAAAGCCCTGTGCCGTCCGGTCGGCAGACCACTTTTATGTTGGATGGATCGGCTGTCTCGGCATCGTTCGGGATATCTGCCATGGCATTGATGAGAAATGGACGTTGTACATGTTCTTTTGAGGTAATAACAGTAAGCGCCTGCTCCATAAAATTTTGCAGAATCTCTGGTGTCAGAAGCGGTTCATCCCCGCCGATCATCGCATAAAAATCAAATTTCCGCGAAGAAGTAGACTTGGAATCTTCCAGAATCGTCACCGCCTCCTGAATGCGGGAGGTCGGATTCTGATGGGAATGGGAGGCGAAAACCGCCTCAAATCCATATGTCTGGCAAACAGCAGCAATCTCAGGGCTGTCGGTCGCAGCGTAAACGGCATCAAATACACCGCTGTCCCGCGCCGCCGCGAGAACCCGCACAACCATTGGAATCCCATCAATCTGTTTCAATGCCTTTCCCGGAAAGCGAACCGAATTAAGCCGCGCCGGAATCAGCGCGCAGACCTTTTTTTTCTGTGCTAATCGATTCATAAGACGTTCCTCTGTATGATAAAAATGCAGTTACATAAAGTAAACTGAACCGTAACGATTCAGGCATACCGATGTGAACCGGATGCCGACCTTTATTATAGAAAAGAAATAGGAAAAACACAAGACAACATAAGAAAAATGTAAGTTACTGTTCACGGGTAGGCACTTTTGGAACCGCAAGTGCCGTAAGAAAACGTGGTGGCAGCAGGAATTTGCCGTATTTAAATGCGAAGCCACGGCAAATTCCGTTACTGGGCACGTATGCGTGAACAGTAACAAAATCGGCTGCCCGCGCGTTGCTGTACGGCACTTACAGTTTCAAACGTGCCAATTTGCGAGGATATATTAGAACAATACTTCTCCGATAATCTCCACCGCATCGCTGATGCAGTCCGGACAGGCACGCAGCACATTTCCCGTTTCCACACCCTTCAAATCCCTACAGACCACGCTCTGGTTCTTCTCAAGGAAACGCGCGATGCACTCTCTGGCATCCTTATAAGAAACCGCCTTCGAATTCGCCAGCTCCAGATCCCCGGTACTATCCTTCAGCCCCGCCAGCACAGCCGCCACCGAAATGGCCCCGCAGGTACCATTCATGCCGCCCATGCCAAGACCAAGCCCCTCCGTCACCTTAAACAGCGCCACCTTGTCCAAATCCACCTTATCCGCAAACGCACACGCCACCGACTGGGCACAATTATACCCCATTGCATGAAACTGAGCCGCCTGCTGCTGACGCGCTGAAATCTCCTCTTTTGTCATACTGATACCTCCTAAAATTTTCTTAATCTGCTAAATTTTTTATATTGTACTATTTATGCCAATTATAACATACATTTCCACTTTTTAAACACCCCAAAAAGCATACAACATACAGCGCCAGAAGCCAAATGCCCTCCGTTGCATTTGCAGGAGTCTTGGTAACTCTTGGCTCGCAGAGATTTGTGTTAGAGTTCAAAATACACCTGTCTGAGCGAAGCGAGTTTGTATTTTGGACTCTGCTTTTAACAAATCTATGCAAGCCTAGTGTTACCGGCTCCGAAACCGCAACGGAGAGCATTTGGCTTCTGGCGCGTCACCTTGCCATTTTTATGCATTTCTATATATATCTATTTCATCAGCGTAACCATAACCGCCTTCTGGGCATGCAACCGGTTTTCCGCCTCTTCAAAGATCTCAGACGCATGTTCTTCAAAGATCTTCTCGGTAATCTCCTGTCCACGGTAAGCCGGCAGACAGTGCATTACCATCGCCCCCGGTTTTGCCGCAGCCATCAGTTCATCATTGATCTGATATCCCTGGAATGCCTGCTGGCGGATCTTCTTCTCTTCTTCCTGACCCATGGAAGTCCATGTATCTGTGATGACAACGTCTGCATTTTCCACTGCCTTGATCGGATCATTTACCAGTGTAAATGCGTCATTGCCAGCTGCGAAATCCAGCACTTCTTTCGCCGGACGGTAATTATCCGGAGTTGCGATAGATACCTGCATATCCGATTTCAGACCGCCTACGATCAGGGAGTTCGCCATGTTGTTGCCGTCGCCGATGTAACACATCTTGAGCCCTTTCAGTACGCCGTATTTCTCACGGATCGTCATCAGGTCAGCCAGTACCTGGCACGGATGGCAGAAATCAGTCAGACCGTTGATGATCGGGATAGAACCGTATTTTGCCAGATCCTCCACTTCTTTCTGCTCGTAGGTACGGATCATGATGCCGTCCAGATAACGGGAGAGTACGCGTGCGGTATCCTGTACCGGCTCACCGCGTCCGATCTGTAAGTCGCGGGAGGAAAGGAACAGTGCCTGTCCGCCGAGCTGGAACATACCGGTCTCAAACGAAACTCTGGTACGGGTGGATGACTTCTGGAAAATCAGACCGATGGATTTGCCCTCCAGAAGACGATGTGAAATGTGATGTTTCCGCTCATATTTTAACTGATCTGCCAGATCCAGAATCGAGGTAATCTCCTCCGGTGTGCAGTCCAACAGCTTTAATAAATGCTTCATGTCTAAAATACCTCCCTCATAGCAACGATTGCCTCGTCCATCTCCTCTTTCGTGATAACAAGCGGCGGAAGCAGACGGATCGCCTCTGTACCGGCTGTCAGGACCAGGACGCCCTTCTCCATCAACTGACTGACCATCGCAGCTCTCTCGTCTTTGTCCACTACGATGCCTAACATCAGTCCCATGCCGCGAACGGTTTTTACCTTCGGAGAACCGATCGCTAAAATCTCCTTTTTCAGGTACTCGCCCTTTTCCTGAACCGATTTCAGGAATTCCGGCTTATTTACGATATCTAATACGGTATTGGCAGCCGCACAGCAGAGCGGATTGCCGCCGAAGGTTGTACCGTGCGTACCGGCGCCCAGTACATCCTGGCATTTCTTATCCGCCATGACAGCACCAATCGGAACGCCGCCGCCGAGTCCTTTTGCCATGCTGATGATGTTCGGCTGAACGCCGTACTGCTCATAGCAGAACAGGCTTCCGGTACGTCCGATGCCCGTCTGAACCTCGTCAATCAGAAGCAGGATGTCCTTCTCCTTGCAGATCTCGGCAGTTGCCTGTACAAATTCCTTATCAAGCGGAAGGACGCCGCCCTCGCCCTGAATCATCTCCATCATGACAGCGCAGGTCGTATCATCAATCTTGCGCTTCATGTCTTCGATATCATTGGCTGCCGCATAATCAAATCCTTCCGTGAATGGGAAGAAATACTGATGAAACTTGTCCTGTCCGGTTGCCTTTAATGTCGTCACGGTACGTCCGTGGAAGGACTGTTTCAGCGTGATAATCTTATTTCTTCCCTCGCCGTATTTGTCAAAGGAATACTTTCTTGCCAGCTTGATCATGCCCTCGTTGGCTTCCGCACCGGAGTTTGCAAAAAAGATTTTTCCCATTCCGGCTGCATCGACCAACTTCTTTGCTGCCTGCACCATCGGCTCGGTGTAATACAGGTTGCAGGCGTGCATCAGCTTATGTGCCTGCTCCGATACCGCAGTCGTCAGCGCCTCGTTGTCATGGCCAAGACTGTTGACACCGATGCCAGAGGTCAGATCAATGTATTTCTTTCCGTCCGTATCCCACAGCGTCGCGCCTTTTCCGTGATCCAGCGCAATCGGAAAACGTCCGTATGTGTGCATAATATAAGTTTCTTCGCCCTGTTTGATTTCTTCAAATGTCATAAAAATCCTCCATGCATCTTTCAAACTTTGTTTATGAGAACATGGTTCCTACACCGTCATCGCTCAAAAGCTCGACCAGAATCGAGTGCGGCACACGGCCATCCTGGATATTGGCACGTTCTACACCTTGGCGTACTGCCTCAACACAGCAGTCTACCTTCGGAATCATGCCGCCAGAGATCACACCCTCTTTGATAAGCGCCGGAACCTCAGAAACTTTCAGTCTCGGAATCAGTGTCGAATCGTCTTTCGGATCGCGCATCAGACCGCATACATCCGTCAGAAGAATCAGTTTTTTCGCTTTCAATGCTACCGCCAGCTTCTCCGCTGCCGTATCTGCATTGATGTTATAGTTCGTCTCCTCGTCCATGCCTGCTGCCACGGAGGAAACAACCGGGATAAAGCCCTCATTTAAAACGTCGAGAACAACTTTCTCATTAACCTCTTTCACATCTCCCACATAGCCGTATTCCGTTCCATCCGGATCGACTAACCGGATCGCCTTGAAGAGTCCGCCGTCCATGCCGCCCAGACCAACGGCACGTCCGCCTGCTTTCTCAAACAGGGAAACAAGGTTTTTGTTGACCTTGCCGCAGAGAATCATCTGGACAATGTCCATCGTTTCTCGGTCTGTGTAGCGCAGACCTTTGACAAATTTAGACTCTTTTCCGATTTTTTTGAGCATCTCCGAAATTTCCGGACCGCCGCCGTGTACCAGCACGACCTTGATGCCTACCAGATTTAAAAGGACGATATCCTCGATCACCGCCTGCTTTAAATCTTCATTAATCATGGCGTTTCCGCCGTATTTTACAACGATAATTTTACCAGCATATTCCTGAATATATGGCAGCGCCTCTACCAGGACTTCTGCGCTCATTTTTGATCCTGTTTTCATCACGTCCGATAATCTCCATTAATCTTCACATAATCATAGGTCAAATCGCATCCCCAGCAGGTAGCGCTTCCGCTGCCTTCCTGAAGTGTTACATTGATCTCCACTTCATCCTGGCTTAAGATTTTCTTTGCCAGATCTTCATCAAAATCGAGTCCCCTGCCGTCCTCACAGACTGCAATGCTGCCCTCTTTGGAGGCAAACTCGACTAACACTTTCTCCGTGTTAAACGCAGCTCCGGAATAGCCCATCGCGCAGAGAACGCGTCCCCAGTTCGCATCGGAACCGAACATTGCTGCTTTGGTCAGGGAAGAACCGGCGATGGATTTTGCCAGTACCTCGGCTGTCTCCTCATCCTTCGCTCCCTTCACGGTACAGGTCATCAGCTTGCTTGCGCCCTCGCCGTCTGCCGCAATCTTACGAGCCAGATCCTGCATGACTGCCTGCAATGCCTCGCAGAATGCCTCGTATGCCGGACCTTCTGCAGTAATCTCCGCATTGCCAGCCATACCATTTGCCAGAACGGTACACATATCGTTGGTGGAGGTATCGCCGTCAACGGTCACACGGTTGAAGGTACGTTTTACATTGAATAACAGCGCCTTGCGGATCATCTCGCTGCTGACTGCACAATCGGTTGTGATGAAGCACAGCATCGTTCCCATATTCGGGTGGATCATGCCGGAACCTTTGCAGATACCGCCGATGTGGCAGGTTGTTCCATCTATATCAAATTCAACCGCGATCGTCTTCACTTTTGTATCGGTCGTCATGATCGCTTCTGCAGCTACCAGGGAGTTGTCATATTTCATCTCCATCTCGCCTGCATGAGCCTCGATCGCCTCAACCGGAAGCGTCTGACCGATGACGCCGGTCGATGCTACGATTACATTTTCCTCCGAAACGCCCAGCGCACGCGCGCCTGCCTTTGCCTGTCTTCTTGCATTCTCCATGCCAAACGGAGCGCACGCATTCGCATTACCGGAATTGACAATAACCGCCTGTGCCTTTCCGTCGGCCAGATGTTCCTTTGTCAGTAAAATCGGCGATGCCTTGACGCGGTTGGTCGTATAAACCGCCGATGCGTTGCAGACACAGTCCGAAAGGATCATCGCCAGATCCTTTTTTGTATGAGATTTGCGGATTCCACAGCGCATCGCGCCCGCTTTAAATCCTTTTGCAGCACAAACGCCGCCTTCGATTATCTTCATATGACATTCCTCCTGTCATTTTTAATGTACTCTCGGAATCTTTCTGTGCTTGATTTTGTGAGATGTTTTTTTGTCAGTTGTGCCAAAATTTCTGAGGCGTACGCGGTGCGTACGTTGATGAAATTCGGGTGCGGCTGGCGGAAAATCAGCCACAAAAGCAAGTGCAGAAAGACTCCGAGAGTACATTTTTATATAACTTCGTCTCTATAGTCCCCCGCAGCTATTTTATGGTTTTATCTCTCAACCCCAAAATATCTAAAAAAACCATCTGCCGTTCTTTTATTATAGCACTTTTCTATAGTGCCAGTCCAGCTGTCTCCTCAAATCCAAGCATCAGGTTCATGTTCTGAACGGCTGCGCCTGAAGCACCCTTTCCAAGATTATCAAAGAGCGCCGTCACCATGGTCTGTTCCCCGTGACCATTGACAATCAACTCCAGACTGTCTCGGCCTGCCATATCTGCCGCCGCGATCATACCGTCATATCCAAACGGATGTACCTTAATAAGCTTCTGTCCGTCATACCAGCCAGCCAGCTTCTCATAGATATCTTCCGCGGTCGGCCCGCCGTTTAAGAGGCGGTTCTGAAGCTGGATCGTGACCGCCATTCCTTTATAGTAGTCATCCACGATCGGACTAAAGACCGGCGGATAATCAAGTCCGCAGACCTTCTGCATCTCCGATAGATGCTTATGTTTCAGCGTCAGACCATAAATACGGGGTGCGAAATAGCTCTGCGGCTTCTCCGGCGATTCATACTCGGCAATCATCTTTTTACCGCCGCCGGAATAGCCGGTCAGGGAAAAGACTGTCATCGGATAATCCTTCGGGATGATCCCCTGCGCCACCAGCGGATAAACGGAAGTGATAAATCCAGTTGCATGGCAGCCTGGATTCGCCACCCGGCTGGATGTTTTGATCGCCTCGCGGTGCTCCTTTGAAAGTTCCGCCATGCCGTACGCCCATCCTTTGGCTGTCCGATGCGCGGTAGATGCATCAATGATGCGCGCCCCAGAACCTTCCGCCAGTGCAACTGCCTCAACCGCTGCCGCATCCGGCAGGCACAGGAATACGATATCCGCCGCATGAATCAGCTTTCTTCGCTCTTCCGTGTCCTTGCGCTTTGCCTCATCGATCAGAAGCAGCTCGATGTCCTCTCTTTTCGCCAGACGATCGTAAATCTGCAGCCCGGTTGTTCCTTCTTTTCCGTCTATATAAATCTTCGGTTTCGCCATTGTTCGTCCCCCGTTTCCTGTCCTACTCCTGAACCTTGTGTTCGCTTACAAATTGCTCAATCACAGAAATCTGGCGGGTTACTTCTTCCGGAGCCGGTCCGCCGATTACCTTACGTCCACGTACACAGGTTTTCAAATCAATCGCTTCATATACGTCATTTTCAAAGACATCGGAATGTGTCTTGTACTCTTCCAGTGTCAGATCGGCTAAGGACTTGTCCTCACGTACACACTGGGCTACCAGCTGTCCGACGGTCTTGTATGCGTCACGGAACGGCATTCCCTTCTTGGTCAGGTAATCTGCACAGTCCGTTGCGTTGATGAAGCCTTTCAGAGCCGCTTTCTTCATATTGTCTTTCAGGATCTGCATCGTGGAGAACATTGGAGTCAGCACGCGCAAGCACTGTTTTACGGTGTCAATCGCATCAAAGACTGCCTCTTTGTCTTCCTGCATATCCTTGTTGTATGCCAGCGGAATACCCTTTAACATGGTAAGAAGGGTAAACAGATCGCCGTACACGCGACCGGTCTTGCCGCGGACCAGCTCGCAGACATCCGGATTCTTCTTCTGCGGCATGATGGAGGAACCGGTTGAAAATGCGTCATCCAGCTCTACAAACTTGAACTCCCAGGAACACCAGGAAATAATCTCCTCAGAGAAACGGGACAGATGCATCATCAGAATGGATAACGCTGCCGTCAGCTCTACGCAGTAATCACGGTCGGAAACACCGTCTAAGGAGTTGTTGGTCACTCTGGCAAATCCAAGCTGCTGGCGTACAAAATCACGGTCGATCGGATAAGTCGTGGAAGCCAGCGCGCCGGATCCGAGCGGCATATCATCCATGCCCTCCAAGCAGTTTTCCAGACGGATTACATCACGGCGCATCATATTGGCATATGCCATCATATAATGTCCAAATGTAACCGGCTGTGCACGCTGCAGATGTGTATAACCCGGCATAACAGTTTCCAGATTGTTCTTTGCGCTCTCGCAGAGTGCTTCCATGAAATCGAGAATTTCCTTTTTGATCGCCACGATCTCTTTCTTCACGTAAAGACGCATATCCAATGCAACCTGATCATTTCTGGATCTCGCCGTGTGAAGACGTTTTCCGGCATCGCCGATGCGCTCGGTCAGAATCTGCTCTACATTCATATGAATATCCTCATAATCCTGTGAGAAATGAATCTTACCTGCCTCAATATCCGCTAAGATACCTTTCAGTCCTTCGATAATCTTGTCTGATTCTTCCTTCGCAATGATGCCCTGCTTGCCCAGCATAGCCGCATGGGCCATGGAGCCTGTGATATCTTCCTTATAAAGACGACAGTCAAAGGAAATCGATGAGTTGAAATCATTTACCTCCAGATCTGTCTCTTTTCCGAATCGTCCTGCCCATAACTTTGCCATAAGTGTAAACTCCTTTTTATTCTCTGATTTAGAACCAATGCGACCATTGGAACCGGCAGATACCGGAAAACCAATGGTCATCATCGGCTGCGGGCTTGTCGCCTGCAGATTATTTATTATTTTCCTAAATTATTCTACGCTCGGAAAATGCTCGCCTGTCTTTGCCGCCAGAACTTCGTCGTTCAGGGCGCGAACCTTGATCGGAAGTCCGAACAGGTTGATGAATCCAGCGGAATCTGCCTGGTTGTAGCAGTCATCCTCATCAAATGTAGCCATGCCTGCGGAATACAGGGTGTATGGAGATGTAACAGATGCCGGAATGATGTTGCCCTTGTAAAGTTTCAGTTTTACATCACCGGTTACGGTCTCCTGTGTGGAATCAACAAACGCGCTCATTGCTTTGCGCAGCGGTGTGTACCACTGACCATTGTATACTAACTCAGCGAACTTGAGAGCCAGCTGCTGTTTGTAGTGCTGTGTCTCTTTGTCCAGAGTGATTTCTTCCAGTTTCTCATGAGCCTTGTAAAGGATAGCTCCACCAGGAGTCTCATATACACCACGGCTCTTCATGCCAACCAGACGGTTCTCTACAATATCCAGAAGTCCGCAGCCGTTCTCACCGCCTACCTTGTTCAGAACCTCGATTACCTTCTCTGCATCCATCTCCTCGCCGTTTACACTGGTCGGAACACCTTTCTCGAAATGGATGGTTACATAAGTAGCTTTATCCGGTGCATTCTCCGGAGATACGCCTAACTCAAGGAATCCAGGTTTGTTGATCGGAGCCTCGTTTGCCGGATCCTCCAGATCCAGACCCTCATGGGACAGATGCCACAGGTTCTTATCCTTGGAGTAGTTGGTCTCTTTCGTAATCTTTAACGGAATGTTGTGAGCCTCTGCGTACTCGATCTCTTTTTCACGGGAATTCAGTTCCCAGAAACGCCACGGAGCGATAACATCCATCTGCGGAGCAAATGCCTTGATAGCCAGTTCGAAACGAACCTGATCGTTTCCTTTACCGGTACAGCCGTGGCAGATAGCGTCTGCGCCCTCTTTCTTCGCAATTTCAACGATTCTCTTAGCGATAATCGGACGAGCGAAGGAAGTACCTAACAGGTAATGCTCATAAGTAGCGCCAGCCTTCATGGTCGGGATGATGTACTCATCTACGAACTCTTTCTTCAGATCCTCGATGTACAGCTTGGAAGCACCTGTCTTTAATGCCTTCTCTTCCAGACCATCCAGCTCCGCACCCTGACCTACGTCAGCGGAAACTGCGATAACCTCACAGCCATAGTTTTCTTTCAGCCACGGGATTAAAACCGATGTGTCCAGACCGCCTGAATATGCAAGAACAATTTTATTATATTTCTTAGCCATTTTTCATTTCCTCCAATCATTTGCCTGCGTGATGCTTTTTTCTTTGTCCGTCCAGTCAACTAAGACCGGCAGATTTATATGCCTCACTTGAAATTACCCAGATTATACCTCCTTGATCCTAATTATGCAATACTTTTTTTGCATTTTTATGAATAATTTTTGTATAAAAACGCGTTTTATGCATTTTTCGTGTGTTTTATGCATAAAAATGACATTTACGAACTTCATTTATATGCTATGCTATATGATAGGTATAAGTATTATAAATAAGTGGTACTGTGTGTGTACAGTAACATGGTACTGCCCTTCCTGCATTCTAAAATATGCATCTTGATTTAAAATGTCAAAATTGCTATTATAATGTAAGAATAAAATGAAAGCATTCGAAAGGATAAAAACCATGACGATCAATGAAAAAGCACTCGAACTTCATGAAAAATGGAACGGCAAGCTCGATACCGTCTCCAAAGTACAGGTAAAAACCAGAGAGGACCTGGCTCTGGCATACACACCGGGCGTTGCAGAACCATGTAAGGTAATTGCAGAAGATCCGGAAGCTGCATACCGCTACACCATCAAGTCCAACACTGTGGCCGTTGTCTCCGACGGAAGCGCCGTTCTGGGACTTGGCAATATCGGACCGTTAGCAGCTATGCCGGTTATGGAAGGAAAAGCCGTTCTGTTTAAAGAGTTCGGCGGCATCAATGCATTCCCGATCTGCCTCGACACACAGGACACCGAGGAGATCATCGAGACAGTTGTCCGCATTGCCCCGGCATTCGGCGGTATCAACCTGGAGGACATCTCCGCACCGCGCTGCTTTGAGATCGAGGAACGTTTAAAGAAACTGTTAAACATTCCGGTTTTCCACGATGATCAGCACGGAACCGCCATCGTCGTACTGGCAGGCATCATCAACGCCCTGAAAGTAACCGGCAAGAAGAAGGAAGACTGCCGCGTCGTTGTCAACGGCGCCGGAAGCGCAGGCGTTGCCATCACCAAACTGCTCTTAAACTACGGATTTCCGCATATCACCATGTGTGATAAGACTGGTATGCTCTGCAAGGGCATGGAAGGGCTTAACTGGATGCAGGAAAAGATGGTCGAAGTTACCAACTTAGAGCACAAGACGGGCACACTTGCCGATGCATTAAAAGGCGCTGACATCTTCGTAGGCGTGTCTGCTCCGGGCATCGTTTCCCAGGAGATGGTTGCTTCCATGAATAAGGATTCCATTCTCTTCGCAATGGCAAACCCGGTTCCGGAGATCATGCCGGATCTGGCAAAAGCTGCTGGTGCAAGAGTCGTAGGAACCGGACGTTCCGATTTCCCGAACCAGGTCAACAATGTTCTCATCTTCCCAGGCATCTTCCGCGGCGCTCTGGAAGAACGTGCAACCGCTATCACCGAAGAAATGAAACTGGCTGCTGCCAACGCAATTGCTGCTCTGGTTGATGACAGCGAATTGAGCGACGAGAACATTCTTCCGGCAGCATTTGATCCGCGTGTAGCTGACGCTGTTTCCAAGGCTGTGAAGGAACACATTAAGAAATAAACGTAACAATTCAAGCAATTCTCGCATTTACCGTAAGAACCGCACAAAATTTACACAGTTACGAAATAATAATAAAGGAGTTTTTCCATGCTGGCTGAACCGATGACACTTTACAAACTGATGAATCTCTATATGCTGCACCAGGTCAATTTTCCGCTGACCAACGCGCAGCTCTCCAATTTTTTTCTGGATCGTGAGTACACCACGTATTTCACACTCCAGCAGGCTTTGAACGAGCTTCTGGATGCAGGTCTGGTAAAAAAGGAGACGATGCGGAACAGCTCCCGCTATGAGATCACTAAGGAGGGCGAGGAAACGCTGGAATTTTTCGGCAAAAACATCTCTCCTGCCATCGTCAGCGACATGGATGAATATCTGAAACAGAACCGCTTCCGCATGCGAAACGAGGTAGGACTGATCTCCGATTTCTATAAATCGACCAATCAGGACTACATCGTTCACTGCGAGGTGCGGGAAGGAAAAGCCGTTCTTGTCAATCTCGATATCTCCGTTCCGGATAAGGAGCAGGCGGAAATCATGTGCAATCATTGGAAGGATCGAAGCCAAGAGATTTATGCTTATGTGATGAAATCTTTGATGAGTAAGCATGGGGTGGAGAAAAAATAAGGACGATAAAAAAATCGCATACGAGACAAAAAACAAGGTCTGCGTCTGACATTTTATGCCTTTTTGCAAACCTTGTCTTTTCTTTCCATTTATATTACTTTTCTAGATCTATAACAACACCATAAAAAGCTCTATTACTCTACCGTAACACTCTTCGCCAGGTTTCTAGGCTTATCTACATCCAGTCCCTTCGATACACTTACATAATATCCCAGCAGCTGCAGCGGCACAACCGCTAAGCTCGGTGTGAAGTGCTCGTCAGTCTTCGGTATATAGACTGCGAAATCGACGGTGTCTTCAATATTGTAGTTGCCTGCAGTTGTGAGTCCCATGAGGTAAGCGCCGCGGCATTTTACTTCTACCATGTTGCTGATCATCTTCTCATACAGGGCTTCCTGGGTCAGGATGCTGACTACGAGGATACCATCCTCAATCAGGCTGATGGTTCCGTGTTTTAATTCTCCGGCTGCATATGCTTCGGAATGGATGTAGCTGATCTCTTTTAATTTCAGGCTGCCTTCCATGCTGACTGCGTAGTCGATGCCGCGGCCGATGAAGAACACGTCTTTTGCATTGGCATATTTCGCTGCGAACCACTGGATGCGTTCTTTGTCATCTTCGAGCAGCTTCGCGATCTGATCCGGCAGTTCCTGCAGGGCTGCAAGGAGTTCTTCATATTTTTCTTCTGTGATCGTACCGCGCACATGGGCAAACTGTACGCCCAGAAGATATCCGGCAACCAGCTGTGTGCTATATGCCTTGGTGGTCGCCACCGCGATCTCCGGTCCTGCCAGTGTGTAGAAAATATGATCTGCCTCACGCGCAATCGTGGAACCTACCACATTGACAATCGCCATCGTAGGAACACCCTGGCTCTTTGCCAGACGCAGGGCTGCCAGGCTGTCGGCTGTCTCGCCCGACTGGCTGATGATGATAACCAGGCTGTTCTCTTCCAGAATCGGGTTCCGGTAACGGAACTCGGAAGCCAGCTCGACGCGGACCGGAATACGCGCCAGATCTTCGATCACATACTGCGCTGCCACGCCTGCATGGTAAGCAGAACCACACGCTACGATATAAATACGCTTTAACGAACGAATGACATCATCGGAAAGTCCCGCCTCGGTCAGGTCAATATGACCATCGCGGATGACTGAATTTAATGTATCCCGAACCGCACGCGGCTGTTCATGGATCTCCTTAATCATGAAATGCTCATAACCTCCCTTTTCAGCAGCTTCTGCATCCCACTCAATCGTCACAAGTTCTTTCTGAATCTCTTCCTGATCAATATTATAGAAAGTAACCTCTCCCTTATGTAAGCGTCCCAATTCCTGGTTGCCGATATAGTATACCTTGCGGGTATATGGAAGCAGGGGCGGAACATCCGACGCGATAAAGGATTCACCCTCGCCTACTCCGATGATCATCGGGTTATCCTGACGGGCTACAAAGATCTCCTCCGGATAATCCTTAAACATAACCGCCAGTGCATACGTGCCACGGATACGCATCATCGCACGCGCCATCGCATCGAGCGGTCCCTCGTTGTATTTCTTATAATAATGATCGATCAGCTTTACAGCCACCTCTGTATCAGTATCTGAATAAAACGTATATCCATTTTTAATCAGTTTTTCGCGAATTTCCTGATAGTTTTCGATAATACCATTGTGAACCGCTACCACGCTGCGGTCATCCGTGCAGTGCGGATGTGCATTGTTCTCAGACGGCTCCCCGTGTGTCGCCCAGCGGGTATGACCGATACCGCAGTTGCCCCGCATTGCGCGTCCATTGTCTGTCTTCTCTGCCAGCGCGCGCAGACGTCCCTTCGCCTTTACAACCTCCGGTACACGTTCTCCGTCTCTGACTGCCAGACCTGCTGAATCGTATCCACGATATTCAAGCTTCTCCAGACCCGCTAATAAGATCGGAGCCGCCTGCTGGTCTCCTGTATATCCTACGATACCACACATACAATTATTCCTCCTTTTTCAACCAAGCGAGCCGCTGCCATCATACCGCCTCAGACACTCCCGCCTTCGTATCTCTATCTCAAGAATATGATAAATCTATTGATTCTTCAAAATAGAATCTTCTATAAAATATGTCGTTTATCCCTAAATAGCGCCTGACCGGCACCTTCGATATAGACTTTCTTCTCAGTCATGTACATATTCTGTCTCATTATACCAAAAAAGAATCTTCTTGTCAGCATTTGCTGTAATATTTTCGTCAGTCATCATATAGACACATCTCATTTCAAAACCATCCGCCATAAGCAGTCACATATTTCTTCTGCATATCTACCTGTAAAATAACGATTGTCCACGACAACTATTTTTTATACAGGAGGTTTCATCATGAAAAACGAAACAATGTACTTTAACGATCTTCTTTCCATCTGGCTGGAAAAGCAGAAACAGGCGCGAGCCCTGTCTACCTATGTGAAATACCGGCATCTGGCAGACCGTTATATCTCCCCTTATTTTAGATCCATCCAGCTTTCAAAGGTCGATCTGCCTCTGCTTCAGACATTCCGCAATTCCCTTTTATCCCCGGATTCCCTGCATCCGCTTGGGAACGGAACTATCCGCTGTATTCTTCTGCTCGTCAACTCCATTCTGCGTCTTTCCTATGAAACCGGGCAGACAAACGGCATTCTCTATCTCCCGCCCCGTCTTCCAAAAAAGCGCCCTGAAGTACCTGTTTTTACCCTTCAGGAACAGGAACAGCTCGAACACTATCTAACTGCCCATACAGGAGTCTCCGAAGCCGTCATCTATCTGGGACTCTATACAGGGCTGCGGGTTGGAGAACTCTGCGCCCTGCGTTGGGAAAATATTCATTTTTCCGATCGCTATCTCCATGTCCGGCACACGTTTGCCACCCGCTGTATCACAAATGGCATGGATCCCAAAACGCTCAGCGAAATTCTGGGACACTCCGATTTGAAAGTCACGCTTGAATACTATTTTCATTCCTCTCTGGAATTCAAGAAAGAACAGATCGACCGCCTTACTGCACTTTCTCCGTCCGTCCATACTTCTCTTCCAGATATGCCACATAATATGACGGATTAAAATCTTCCCCCGTCATATCGCGCAGGATCTGACGGCTGTCCTTCAATTTGCCATACTGGTGAATATTTTTCCGCAGATATTCGCGGATTTCTCCCAGGTTTCCCGCCTCCAGTAGTTTTTCTACCGGCAATTCCTTCTTCATCTGGTGATAAATCTGCGCGCCAAAGGCATTTCCTAATGCATAGGACGGAAAATAGCCGATCGATCCCTGTGACCAGTGAATATCCTGCAGTACGCCCTCCCGATCCGTGGACGGGCGTACTCCCAGGTATTCTTCATACTTATCATTCCAGATCTGCGGCAGTTTCTCGACCTCCAGCTCCTCCTCAATCAGCATTTTCTCAATTTCATAGCGCACCAGCACATGCAGCGGATAAGAAAGCTCATCCGCTTCCGTCCGGATCAGCCCCGGAACGGTTCTATTAACCGCCGCCAGAAAATCTTCCAGACTCGTCTCCGTCAGCGGGCTTCCAAACATCTGCGCCACTTTTCCATAAATCGGTTTCCAGAATGCATGGCTGCGTCCCACGATATTTTCAAAGAAACGGGACTGGCATTCATGCATTCCCATCGAAGTTCCCTGCCCCACCAGGGTCTGTGTCAAGTCATCCCGGATGCCAAATTCATAGATAGCATGTCCCGTCTCATGCAGCACGGAAAAAATCGAAGAATCAATCCGTTTCTGATAATGCGTCGTGATCCGTACATCATGATTGTGCAGATTCGTCGTAAACGGATGGGCGCTGAGTGCCAGTACTCCCCGGTCAAAATCAAAGCCCTCATATTCTGCTAGGAAACGCGCCGCCTCTGCCTGCGCCGCCTCCGGATAATCTGCGGATAAAAAGGCGTCCGGAACCCTCTTCGAGCGCTCTGCCGATTCTTTCAAAAGCGGCACGATTTTCCCTTTCATCAGCTCAAAAAATGGATCTAACATCTCCATATTAAAACCTTTTTCGTAGGTATCCAGCATCACATCGTAAAGCTTCTGTCCCGGCTTTGCCCGGTACGCCGCAAATTTCTTCTGATAGGAAATAATCTCCTTCAAAACAGGGGCAAATGAAGCAAAATCATTTTTCTCTCGCGCACGCGTCCAGATTCCCGTCGCACGCGCCGTAAGTTCTGCATACGCGCGGTATTCCTCCGGCGGAATGCAGGAAAGCCGCTCCTGCTCCTCGGCTGCTTCCCGGAGAATTGCCGACTGCACCTCATCAAATACGCCCGCATTCTCTTTTTCTGCCTTCTGGCAGACATCCAGCAGCTCCTTAAAACGCATTGACGCCAGAATCTCCTGATACTGCTCCGAAAGTGAACCTATCACCCGCGCTGTATGCTCTGCTGCACCCTTCGGCGCCAGCGTCTCATCATCCCACTCAAACAAAACCATCGACGTCTGAAGCGCCATCGCCCGCTCCAAAAGAGACTGCAGCTCCTCAAACTGTTTTTTTACATTCTGATTCTTCTGTTCTGTCTGTGCCATTTTCCTGCCTCCTGTCTTTTTTTCGTAATTCTATCATCCAAATTCTGTGTATTTTTTAGGTTCCGCTGCACATATGCCTGCATTCTTTTGTAATATGAGCCATTTCCATCTTCATCATACCAGATTTTCTTTCTTCTGTTTCTTATATCTTTCTTATGATTTTTTACAGTCCACACATTGTGCAAACTGTAACAGGATTTTCTCATGATGCCTTATGTGACTTTCCAATCTTGCATAATCATGCAAAACGCGGTATACTAAAACCAGTTTAAATCATATGCATAAAGCTGGTTCCCGGCACACGGATATACGCCACGAATCAACTTCCATGCACACACCAGGACAGGAGGGATTGCAGATGATCGAAGCAACGAGCTGCGGCGGTGTGGTTATATTTCGGGGAAAATTACTCGTTCTTTACAAAAACTACCGGAACAAATACGAAGGCTGGGTTCTTCCCAAAGGAACCGTAGAACCGGGCGAAGACTTCAAGCAGACCGCCCTCCGGGAGGTTCATGAGGAGACTGGCGTCGCCGCCTCCATCATCAAGTACATTGGCAAAAGCCAATACACCTTCAACACCCCTCAGGATACCATCGAAAAGACCGTGCACTGGTATCTGATGATGGCGGACAGCTATTACAGCAAGCCGCAGCGCGAAGAATACTTCGTCGATTCCGGCTACTACAAATTTTACGAAGCCTACCATCTTCTGAAATTTTCCAACGAAAAACAGATCCTGGAAAAAGCCTACAATGAGTATCTGGATCTGAAAAAGGCAAATTTGTGGGGGAATCGGAAATACTTTTAATCACAAGAACAAAGAGGCTGTTGCAAAATCATTAGCAAAAATAGATGATTGAGCGGCAGCTTCCATTTCTCTGCCAGCTAATCTGGGTTAAAATTCGCGGTTTTCCTGGTGACATACTCCCTCCACTTAGCTAACGCTTGAAGTGGGGGCTTCTCGTTCGATTGCCCTATTGGGCAAAGCATAGGCGAGCTATC
>ERZ780203.836-NODE-836-length-28764-cov-3.566199_pt1 | contig 28764 bp, 26 predicted proteins | sample MGYA00511168_ERZ780203 | MGnify/ENA primary metagenome ERZ780203 (study PRJEB29588, sample SAMEA2156577) | human gut metagenome | biome: human gut; feature: human-associated habitat; material: faeces | place: Denmark | collected 2008/2010 ...
TCCACAGCACCTGCCGGACAGATGGAGAGACAGTTCCCGCAATGCAGGCAGTGGGTGGGGTCAATGCTGCGAGGGATCGTATTGCTGATACAATTTACCGGGCAGACACTTCGGCAGCCTTGGCAGCCGATACATTTTTCAGGAATAATGCGATAGCCGTTTTCCTGAATACGCTCACCACCAAAAGAAAAGCTCTGTCGATAGGGCGGAAGCTGGGCAAGGTCGAAATATTCCCCCTGGCCTTTGTAGAGCTGAAACACTTCCAGAGCCTTCCGGCTTTTTTCGGTGGGATAGATTTTTGCCATGTAGGGGTTCTTTTCAAAGATTTCTGCCAGCCGCTTTTCTCCGATATTCCGTACCGCCCCTCTCACGGAGATTGCCGTGGTTGACAGGGTATCGTTGCCTTTCATCCCCGAAAGAGAGACAAAGGGCTTTGCCATCAGGCGATGGTAAAAAGATTTTCCCTTTGCGGTCAGGAAATAAAGGCCGTCATCATCCGCCAACATCAGGTCGAGCACGCAGGTCTGGGGCAGGCCGTGTTCGTCCAAAGTGGCAAACACCACGGAATGGATGTCTGACTGGAGAATGTTCAAAATCTCTTGTGCTGTCATGGGATGGCCTCCTAACAAGATGGAAAGTGGAGCAGCCCTGTGCCTTCGCAGGGCTGCTCCACCGCCGGTGGGGACTTCCACCCCGCCCTGAAGATTGATTGTTTCAATGGAACTGGCTTAGAACTCGTAGGGAGGATTGCCGGAGAAGTCAGCAATGGCGCCGTGGGCGTCCTTGATGTAAAACACCTCAAAAATGGGGTTGCTGGCCTCGCCGTACTGGCCCTTGACGATGGGGTTGCCCATGGCCCCCTCCTTCACCGCCATGTTGTTCTCAAAGACGGCAGTACCGTGGAGGCGGATCCAGGCGTAGGTGGGGCTGGCCACAGTGACCTCGATCTCCGGGTTGGCCTGCATATCCTTGTACACGTCTTTCTCATTGTTGGTGCAGAACCACAGCTTGCCCTCCTGCTCGAACAGGAACATGAAGGGACGGCACTTGGCCTTGCCGTCACGGCCCACGGTGGCCAGATACTGCACAGGGTTTTCCTTCAGAAATTCAACGACTTTTTCCATGATGAATACCTCCATATCGGATCAAAATTTGGGGTGTCGAGGGATTTTTCCTCTGTGTCTTTATCGTACCAGGGGTGTTTTCGTCCCACAAGTACGCACAATATTGTGGCATAGTTACCGCAAGGAAACCATGCTGGCACTCAGGCCCGCACCACGGAGATGCGCTGCCGGATATGATCGCCGCCGGTGATCTCGTCCACCATGGCGATGGCGTAGTCGGCGTAGCTGATGATGCTCTCGCCCCGGCTGTTCAGGGTCAGCTCCTCCCCGGCCAGGATGTATTTGCCGGTGCGCTCCCCCTCGGCCTGGAAATCGCAGGCGGGGCTGATGAAAGTCCACTTCACATCGCTGCGCCCCCGCAGCTCCTCCAGCGCCTTGCCCTGAGCCTTGGCCAGGGGCAGGAACTGAGGCGGGAAGTCGGGGCCGTCGGACACCACGGCGGTGTGCTCCTTGTTGGTATACAGACTCCCGGCGCCGCCCACCACCAGCAAGCGGGTGTCCGTACCGCTGAGGATGTCACACAGGTGCTTGAGGGAAGTGCTGTGCAGGGGAAGTGTGTCCTCGGTCCAGGCACCGAAGGCGTCGATGACCACATCAAAGTCCTTCAGGTCAGCGGCGGTTAGATCAAACAGGTCTTTGGTGATGACCTGGCTGGCCTCCGTCTTGTTCTCGCCGCGAACCACAGCAGTCACATCCAGCTTGCGGTCCAGGGCCTCCTTCACGATCAGTTTACCGGCTTTGCCATTGGCACAAATAACAGCGATTTTCATGTTTTTGTCCTCCTTGTCGCTTGTGTTTTCCTTGTTCGTGTGGAACAACTTTTCAAAGATGCTCATGGGGAATACCTCCTGATTCTTCTTGGGATTGGGGGGTTCCCCGTCCTTGCAAATTCATCATAGCGTAGGAAAAGCAGGTTGAAAAGTACGCACAATATTGTGGCATAGGCACCTTGCGGTAACAATTAAGCGGTTACCAAAAGGTGACTTTTTGATAAATTCAAGGCTTTTGAGCCTTTCCAATTCACAAAAAATTTTATAAAAATTTCTTGACGCAATTTGGAAACCAAGAGTAATATATAGACATAAGAGCGAAACAGAAACCAATGGAACAGGAGGCATCAATATGGGAACTGCCGCAAAAGAATTGCCAGCGTGTCCGGTGGAAACCACGCTGATGTTGATTAGTGACAAATGGAAAGTGTTGATCTTGCGGGATTTACTCCCCGGCACGAAACGCTTCGGTGAATTGAAAAAATCCATCGGCCATGTTTCTCAAAAAGTTTTGACCGCCCAGCTGCGAGAGATGGAGGAAAACGGCCTTCTTACCCGTACCGTCTATGCGGAGGTTCCTCCCAGGGTGGAATATACGCTGACGGATTTGGGGTACAGTTTGAAGCCGATTCTGGACGCCATGTGGAATTGGGGCGAGAACTACAAGGCGCAAAACAGTAAATGAAAGAGTGCCGCAGGCCATCTCTAATGAATGGTTCTGCGACACTCTTTAGCTTTTCTCTACCTATGGTGCAAAAGCCATATTGATCTTCTCAATAATCTCCTCGGGGCGATTATATGTGAGATGGGCATAGATATCCAGGGTGATCTTTGCACGTTCATGCCCAGCAAGGTACTGGACGGTTTTGATATCTACGCCCCTGAGCAACAGGTTTGTGATGTATGTGTGGCGAAGGATATGCGGGGTCACCTTAAAGTCAATCGTGTACACGACATCAGGATTATGGCGGGCTCGCTCACCTTTGACGGCCTCAAAAGTGAAGGTGAGTTTCTTACCGTCTACATATCGGTTATAGGTTCTTGTTCCCACTGTACGTTTTTGGATGTACTTCCATAAGCGTTGGAATTGCGATTCAGCCAATGGTGTGCCATCTTCATTTCCGACGACAAAGGGCGAGTTGGAATTGTTCTTTGCTTCAGTCAGGCATTCTACCAGCTGGGGCGGAATGGGAATGCGCCGCTTACTTGCTTTGGTCTTCAGTCGTTCTTCGACAACGGGACGATTGTGGACAAAACGGCAAGCTCGCTTGACATAAATACAAGGAGTCTTATCCAGAGAAACACAGTCCCATTTGAGACCAAGAATTTCCTCTCTACGCAGGCCGGCATAAAGGCCAATCATGCAGAACACATATGCCCGAGTGCCCTTTACTGCATCCAGCAAGGTTTTCATCTGTTCATCATTCAATGCTTGTCTCTCCTCCGGATCTCGCCCGCCAGCGTGCATTTTGGGACACGGATTGCTTTTGATTATCCCGTTCTCAAAGGCATTCGTAAAGATCTGTTTGGCGAGCATGTAGGTTTTGTCGTGGATGGACTTGCTGTAGGATGTGACCCGTTTCATCATGCGGTTGATATCATCAGGCCGTACATCCCGCATACGCAGCCCTTCCATGGGCGGCTTGATATGTCGGTTAATGACACTCTGATAATCTGTGTAGGCACCATAGGTCAGATGGCCTTCTTGCAGATCCAGCCAATAGTCTGCATAGTCGCCGACATAAGGGTTCTCACGATTGTCCTGATAGTTGAGAAGATCCTCCTGAAACTCCTCAATTTTGATGGACAGCTCCTGTGGCGTTTTACCGTACAAGGCAACAGTCTTGCCATCGCGCCCTTTCAGGCGTTTTCGATAGAGCTGCTTGCTTTCGATATACTCATATCGTGGCTTTTTCGCTCTTGCCATGGTCTCCCTCCTTGTAGTTGTTCTTTGTATGTGTTACGGAGGAGGGCAGAAGATAACAACGTATATAACGCATATTATGCCAAGGCTATCTCACAGTGTTGAGATGGCCTTTTATTTTTTTCAAAAAAGGGGGCAAGGTATCCCCCACTTTTTCTCCATTCATTATGAGAGGTACATTCCGGGGGTAACATACCGGCTCAAACAAACCTCTCTCACTCCTCGCAAATGCACCTTGCTACGAAAATAAGTAGCGAGGGCGTGAACCTTGACAAACAGGCTTTCAACGCCTCATGAAAAACCATCGCAGCACAAAAAGCGGCAGGCCAAAACCTGTCGCCGGCCGAAGTATGGTACAGTGGGAATCAGCCTGGTGCCACCACAAAGTACCCCAGCTTTTGCAGTTCGTTCACCATACGGCTGGCCCGTTTGCGCTCACTTTGTTTTCTGCGGATCTCAAAACAGTCTTCGTTGTATGGAGAACCTGTCTTCAACATCGTGTAAATCAGCGCCAGCAGTTTGCGAGCCAAAGAAATCGTTGCACGTTTAGCGCCCTTCCGCTGTTTTATCCTCCAGTACCAACCGGAGAGGTACAAGCTTCGTTTTCCGGAGATGACCCATCCCACCTCGCAGAGCATACTCTTCAGATACGGATTACCTTTGTTAATGTGAGCACTCTTGCGTTTTCCGGCACTCTCGTTGTTACCGGGACTCAAACCGGCCCAGGAGCATATATGCTGGGAATCCGGAAAGGCACTCATATCGGTACCAATCTCCGCGATAATGGCTGCTGCCGCAGTTACATCAATGCCCGGTATGGAGCACAGGAGGCTCAATGCCTCTTCGTGCTTTGTGATCTCTTTCGTAATAGCGTCCTCCACAGTATGGCGGTGCTGTTCAAGCGCTTCCAAGTGCCCAAATATCATGCGAAGAAAGCCGCGCTGGTGCTCCGAGAGCGAACCGTTCAAGGCAATCAGTATTTCGTCGATACGTTTCCGGGTCTGTGTTTTCAGACACCGATCCAGAGCTTCCCGCGAAATATTTCCGTATTCCATGAGATGACGGATGATGTTTCGCCCGGAAGCGCCAAATGCGTCCGACAGAAACGCTGTGAAGCGGAAACCGGAGCTTTGCAGAAATTTATCGATGCGATTCTTTTGGGCGGTAATGTCGCGAACGATGCTCTTACGATACCGGGTCAGATGCCGCAGTTCCCGGAAGGTCTTATCTGGGATAAAACTTCCCTTTAGTAATCCGGCACGGAGCAATGTGGCGATCCATTGCGCGTCCCGCATATCCGTTTTGCGCCCAGGCACATTCTTCATGTGGCGGGCATTCACGACCAGAATGCTGATCTGCCCATCAAAACATGGCTCCAGCATTTCGTAAATAGGCTGCCAGTAGATCCCGGTGTTCTCCATAGCGACATAGCGGCACTCTGCTTCCAACACCCAATCCCGCAGTTTCCGCATTTCCGGGATAAGTGTGCTGAAGGAGCGAATCTCGATTTCCGGATCGGTGCCCAGCTCACCTTTGGCAAGACAGGCAACGATAACGTCACGATGAATATCCAGTCCCATGGCGCAGGTCAATATGTCTTGCATCAAATCCCTCCCTGAATTATGCAGGCTGGGAATTGCCCGGGTGGGTATCCGAACTTTGCTACTCGTGCTCTTCACTTACGTGACGCAACATACTACTGTTCTCTTGGGCAACTCGTCCACGTTGAACAAACGGGGTGAAAATCCACCAAGGTGCAACCGGACTACGCCTGCTGTTTTCAGTTTAGCAAATCCTTCGGTTAACGCACAGACTATATTTTCATTCTCAGCTGTGATGGCATTTCATGAGGCGTTGAAAACCGAATATGATCTCAAGACATCACCATGTTCGAGCCACCGTGGCAGGTGCAAAGGGCCGAGGACAAGCCCATAGCGACGACAACATGGGAAAACAATGGTACGCTCGTCCGGCTAGGCCGCAAACCGAGGGACGGATAGCCCACAAGAATGGGTATAGGCTGAGATGCCTGCGACTCCCAGGACCAGGGAGCTTGAGATCCACTTTTTTTCAGAGAGGAGGTAATTTTATGGCGTGTATGCAGCAGAGACAGTTGGTTTGTTTCCCAAAATCCCGTGTTCATAAGAAGTGGTTCCGGTACTTTAATGATCACAAGGATTTTCATAATGAAGGATCCTTACATCTGTTCAGTCTCATGGCCCTCTATTCATACGCCTGCTTTCGTTCAAACTATCGGCAAATCGGCATGCAACGATATTTGGAAGGGCCTGGGCAATGGATCTGCAAATTATCCGCACTGCCGCGCATTCTCCGCGTACACAGTAAGGCGTGTGCTCGTGAACTGATGGATTATTTTCAAGATGCCGGATTCCTTGAGTATGAAATTCTGGATGAAGAGACTGAAGTGCTGCGCTATACCATTAGCGATTGGAAAAGACATTGTGTTCATCTGGAGTATAACTACTACAGCTATAAGGGCTCGGGGTTCTTTTTCTTTCCACTTCCTGTTGGACGGCAACTCGTCCGCCACAGTAAAGCACAGGGCAGCGTCCAATTCAGTGAATTGGACGCTATTATGGATTTATGGCTTCATACCATTCTCAACGATGAAACCGTCCAGGGATCTGAATATATGCCCGTTGTGTACTACGCCAATATGAAAGGGAAACCGCTGTTATCCTATTCGTACCTTGCAAAGCGTTGGGGATGGTCGAAATCGAGAGTCGGGCGATTCATCTTAAAAATCGAAGAGGCCGGACTTATCAGCCGCGTGAGCTTTTCCAGTTCACGCGGCTCTATTATTTCTCCATGCAGGTTTCGCGAGATGATCTATGGTGAAGATTGCGAAAAACTGCAAATCCAAAAACTGGGAGAGATCCTGGGCATAGCCAAGGCAACTGGCCAACTGGAATCTGACCGGAACATCCTGGTAGATGTTCAGACTGGCGTCCCAAGCGAAAAAGCTGTCTCACCTGGGGCGAGAACCCTGAAAATTCAGGTGTTTCAAGTACCACCCAGTTCTTTTTTTGCTCGGCCAGTTCCCTTAATCTTCTACAGTTCCTTAGACTGGGAGGAGTCTGAACTAGAGGCCGGGCTTTATCGCGGACCACCGAAACACCGGAAGACGAAGGAGGGAATCTGAACTATGCCGCCAAAAGAAAAAAGGTCTATGCGTCCGGCGTTAGGACTTGAAAAGGAGCTTGTGAAGGACGAAATATCCACAGCGCTGCACGCTGGTGTGGAAAAACTCGAGGGAAAAGCGGCCCAGAAACAGCGGGTGGACAATTTCCACAATACCAAGTTCCTGTTGAAGCAATATCGCCGCGTTGCCTATTCTGTTTTCATTTCAGAATCTGAATTGAATCTGAGAATGGAAATGGAACACGGTACCAGACTGTCAACCCTGGAGGTCAATGCGGAACTTGCCGGCATTGACCTCAGCAATACAAAGCTCGAGAGCCACGCCAAGAGTGTTATCCGCAGCAAGACCATGCTGGATATTATCAACACCGCACTTGAAGCGGTGCGTCAAGATCCTGATCGTGGGGAGCTCATGTATCAGATCCTTTATGAGACTTACTTCACCAAGAGCAAACCCAAACGACGCGAAGACATCCTGCAAGTGCTGGATGCCAGGGGATTTCCTATGTCAATCGCATCGTACCACAACTACCTGAATGCAGCGATTCGCGCGCTGGATCGGATTCTTTGGGGTTACACAGCCAGAGACTGTATTGAAATCATCAAGCAATTCTTGCCTGAGTGACTTAGATTTTTTTTGTAGGAAAGTTGTTTTGTTCTTGAATTGCTATTATAGTTGTTCTATGATATGATTTCATCGTCGAAAAATGCATACTGACATTACCGCCCTTCACGGGCGGTTTTTTTGTTGGGAATGAGCTCGGGGAGAAAGCGGATCGCACTGTCATGCTTCCACCTCGGGCTCGTTGCATTTTTTAGATTATGCATAAGGAGGAAAACAACACTATGCACAGCAATATCAAACTCGCTGGGCAGAAACTTCGGGGGAAGATCCGGAGAATTGACAAGGGCAGAATGCTCTATACTGCCTTTTTGATCCCCACAGCGTTGGCCATGACTCCCCTCCAGGCACATGCCGCCGGTGAAACCATCTGGTCGAAAGCAAGTGAGATCATGCAGGATGTCTATACCCAGATCCTCGGAATCTCAACGATTGCCGCAATTGTCACGGCCAGCATCGCACTGCTGCTCATGAATTTCTCCAAGTCCGGACGCACAGTCGATGAGTCTCGTGCCTGGCTGAAGCGCATTATTATCACTTGGGCCATTTTGAACGGCTTGGGCTTCATCATGGCCTATGTCACCCCCTTCTTCTCCGGCGGCACGTGGACACCCAGCTGAAAACAACACGAAGGGAAAGGAGCAACACATGAAGAAGAACATCGTTTACCTGATTGGCGGCATCGTAGCGGGAATCGCCCTTTGTCTCATCGCCGCCAGTATCATCCCCTTGAATCCGGATTATCTGAAGGATTTTGAGGGATAGCCACTATCTGGAGGTGTTCAGATGGGCATTCTTGATAGTATTGTCGGATGGATCGCTGAGCAGGTCATGAATATACTCGATCTGATCACCGGATCAGTTCTGGGTGCATTAGGCTGCGATATGTCCGTATTCATCCGATATTTCCCGGCTGCAGAGACCATGTACGAGATATTTGTGGCGATTGCCATTGGCTTTATTCTCCTCAACCTGGTTTGGCAGCTGTTCAAAAACTATGGAGCAGGTATCGGCCTCAGTGCGGAGGATCCCGGTAAATTGCTCCTTCGGTCAGTCCTATTTATACTCCTGGCGTATTATTCAGATCAGATCATGGCGTTGATTCTGACCATTGCCGGTACCCCGTACTCCTGGATCGTGGATGCATCGCTTCCACCGATTGAGTTTGCGAGTTTTGCCAGCGTGCTGACGGTCATAGTCGGCGCACTGGCTTCCGGATCTGTTAGCCTTATCGTGTTGATCCTCACAATTATTGTGGCGTGGAACTACATCAAACTTCTATTTGAGGCGGCGGAACGGTATATCATGGTCGGTGTCCTGATCTATACTGCACCCATGGCGTTTGCGACAGGAGCATCAGAGAGTACTTCCAATATCTTTAGCGCATGGGGGAGAATGCTCGGCGGCCAACTGTTTCTCCTGGTGATGAATGCATGGTGTCTTCGCCTGTTTGTGTCCATGGTCGGAGGCTTTATTGCCAATCCACTCTCCCTCTGAGAATAGGAGGTAACAATGCGCAAGAGAACTTGGACAGCAGGAATTGCTGTCCTGATGTTGCTGCTTATGTGCTGCACGCCGGCATTGGCCTTGGATGAATCGGAGGTAGAAAGTGCCATTGCGGCATCCAGCAATGAAGCGGTGGCCGGCAATATTTTTATCTGGTTTTTGTGTGCTGTGGCATTCCTGAAAATCAGTCAGAAAATCGATAGTTTTCTGGCTGCACTTGGGATCAATGTCGGCCGAACCGGTGGAAGTATGCTGGGTGAACTGCTCATTGCCGGCAGGGCGATTGGCTCAGCAGTCGGCGGACTTGGCGGAGCGGTGGGCAACATTTTCAATAGGAATCATGCTTCTGGTTCAAGCACCACGCACCAAGCCGCAGGGCAGGCTTTCTCCGGTTCCGGCGGTGGTCTGCTTGCAGTTGCAAAACGTGCGGCAGGCAATGCCGCAGCAAGCAGCGCAACGGGAACAGCCGGAGGCGTTGGAAGTGTAATTGGCGGGGCGATGTTTGGTTCTAGCATGGCATCGGGTGGCAAATTTGCCAACAGTGTCATTGGCGCAGTAGCTACGGGAGATATCTCCTCTGTTGGCTCCATTAAAGGAGAGAAAGCTGCTCAGGCACTTACAAGCTATCTCGGCTATTCGGGTGCTCCGGTTGGCGCAGGCGACCCTGTATCGACTGCTGCCGGAGCGGTTGTTGGAAATGAAGTTGTTTCCGCAATGGACGGAGAAGACCAGGATACCGTGACGCTTACTGGCGGCGCCGCCGCAGGTGCGCAAGTGCCCCAAGAAGGAAACGGCGGATGTGTTCCTGGCAAGCCTCCGATTTTGGGTAATACCGATGTGGATGTCGGTAGCCCCTATACTTCGGCCGGCTCAGTACCCGAGACAGGCCCCATTCCCACTGAACCTCCGACCTTCCGCGATGTGGAAATTGGCGGAGGCAGAATCACAGGGTATGAAACACCTGCCGGCGGTACAGAGCGGCAATTTGCCATGTATAACGCAAATCAGTACATGGCTCCCACCGGCCCTTATGAAACTGTGCAGACGGTCGATGGCGAAAGCTGGTACAAGCAGTATGCTCAGCCTACCGTCCAGCGGACTCCGTACAAGGAAGAGTCCGGGAAAATCGGCTATAACGAACAAATTGTTGACCAGCTGCCGCAAATTCCGAAAAGAAAGGATCGTGTCTGATGCCTGAAGAACAACGAACACAAGGTGAGTCTGCAGGCGCCTCTGTAAAAGCAGCGGCTAAAACAGGCAAAGCGGTATCCGACATAGCGAAAGGGGCTGCCACCGGCGGAGCGCACGGGGCAGCCCTTGCTGCTGTCAAACACTCCAAGAAATGGATTGGGATCCTCGTAGGCCTGCTCCTGCTCCCAATTTTAATTGTTGCAATGCTGCCTGTTATCATCTTCGGATCCTTGTTCGGTACTGGAACGGATACGCCAAGCGGGATTACCGACGATACTGTGCTGACGCAGAATATGGTTGACCTGAACGCTGGCATCAGTTCCATCCTTTCCGAAGGGTTAACAGACGTGCTGAACAGGATTGATGCCAATTTTGCAGATTCCGGCTGTGATCAAAAAGAGGTCAATAACCCCTATGGAGCAGATGTCGTGTTTAATGCCAATGCTTTTATTGCTATGTACTGTGCAAGCAAGGATACGGATGTGGAATCCATTTCACAATCGGATCTTGAGAGCCTGCTGAACACGCACCTGGATAAACTATACGCCTTCACCTACCAGGATGAATCCAGAGAGGTTGAAGGCGAGCCTGACCCTGAAACCGGCGAAGCGACTACTGAAACCATAACTGTCCGGGTCTACACCATCACCTACAATGGTGAGAGTTATTTTTCAGATGAAATCTTCCATCTCAGTGAAGAACAAAAAGCCCTTTCCAATGACTATGCTCAGAACCTGTCCGTCTTTCTGGGTGATGGCAGCTATCAGGTGCTATCTTCCACTGAATTCTCTGCTGACGGTTTGTCATACGAAGGCGTCGTCTTCACAGATGGGGAAACACAGGTCGTCTATTACAATCAGCTGGATGAACGCTGGAAGAACCTGCCATATGGCACAGATGACATTGGCGGCTATGCCTGTGGCCCGACTTCGATGTCGATTGTGGTTTCCAGTCTGACCTCGGAGACCATAGATCCTCCGCACATGGCGCAATGGGCGTATGAAAATGGCTACTGGGCCAGTAAATCCGGCTCCTATCACACGCTTATCCCTGGCGCCGCAAGTTCCTGGGGGCTTGCGTGTGAGGGATGTTCCCCCTCAGAGCCGCAGCGTATTGTCGATGCCCTCGCCGACGGCAAGCTTGTAGTGGCGCTTATGACGAAAGGCCATTTTACAAAATCCGGCCACTTCATCGTCCTGCGCGGTGTGACTTCGGAGGGCGAGATACTGGTGGCAGACCCAGCCAGTTACCAGCGTTCCAATCAAACATGGGACCTGTCTATCATCTTGAATGAGGCCAGCCGCAGTTCCGCTGCAGGCGGTCCATTCTGGATTATAGGTTGATAGGAGAGCAGATATGGAAAGCACCACGTCTGTATGTAAGAACAACAAAATGGTCACATGCAGCAATCCAAACGGCTGTTCGGGTTGCGGATGGGATGAAGCAACGAAGGCCCGACGTCTCCTGGAGATCAGGAGGCGTTGGGCCTCTTCTGTATCCATTCGTCCGTGTCCTTTCTGTGGCGTAACCCCGCAAATCCAATACCGTGATGACGGAGCCACTGTCCGCTGTAAAAATCCGGAATGCCTGCAGCCAACAACTGGAGTGCGCACGGATGTTGAAACAGCAATCAAACTGTGGAACCGTCGTGTGCATGGAGGCCAGATCGTGTAAACGAGGTAATAATTCAACATGAGTAACACAAAAGACGAACGTGATGTCTATTATATCCCTCCAAACTTTTTGACAAGTGGGAGGCTGTTTGGCGGAATGATTCGGATGCGCAATGCCATTGAAGGCTGCGCACTTGTTGTGTTGACCGGATTCCCAATTATCAATCTTCCGTTTTCACTGTCCATCCGAATCATTATTTTATGCCTGATTACGCTGCCTCTCGGCGTATTCGGAGTGATTGGCATTGATGGCGATTCCCTTACTGAATTTGCCATCAACTGGGTGAGATGGCTGAAGAACCGGAGAGTCCTTTACCGGTCGGACGTGCCGGTGCAGGTGAGTCCCTCCAAAACTGTTCGGAATATCCGACATACGGACACCACACATCAGCCCCCCGAGCAACTGGGCATCAAGATCAAGCGCCCAAACAACCATCGGCGGCGCCGTAAGCCGCAACCCAAGCGGAATAAACGGCAGAGTTCCCAAGCACCTTCTCCATCTGCAAAAAAAGTACCGCTGCACAAAAACCGGAAAGGTGGAATGGCGGAGGATTTGGTGCCAATCAAGGATATCCGCAACGGGATCATTCATATGAAGGATGGCCGATACATCAAGATCCTGGAGGTTGAACCCATCAACTTCCTTCTCCGGAGTGTCCGTGAACAGAAGAACATTGTTTCTTCTTTCGCCAGTTGGCTCAAAATCAGCCCCGTCAAGGTTCAGATTAAAGTCTTGACCAAGAAAGCAGATATCAGCAAGCACCTGAATGCGATCGAGCGTGACATGGAAAATGAGCATGATCCCAAATGCCGGGAACTGCAGCAGGACTACTACAATCTGATCAAGACGATCGGTTCCAGAGAAGCCATTACCCGCAGGTTCCTGATCATTTTCGAATACGAGCCGACATTCAATAACCGGAAAACAGACTATAACGAGGTCGTTTCCACGCTGGAGACAGCGGCGAGGACGGCACGTCAGTACTTTCTCCATTGTGACAATGTGGTGGTCTCCCATGATGATGAAAACGCATTTCTTCTTGAGCTCCTATACACAATTTTCAATCGGGAGACAAGTGAATCCATCCCGGTAGAAAAGCGCATCCAGCAGGCCCAGATATACCAAGCAACTCATGCGCCGGAAACGGAACTTACGATTCCAACCGTCATTGCTCCTCAAAGCATAGATCTCCAGCATGGATCCTATACGGTCATGGATGGACTGTATCATGCCTATCTGATGGTTCCGTCCGATGGATTTAACCCCCGCGTAGTGGCAGGCTGGACCTCTCTGCTGGTCAATGCAGGTGAGGGGATCGATGTTGATTTCTATTTCCAGCGTGAGCCGAAAGAGCGCATCCAGGCGAAGCTCGGCCAGCAGATCCGAATCAATCGGAGCCGCATCAAAGATACCTCGGATACCAATACGGACTTCGATGATATTGAGAGTGCCATTCGTTCCGGATACTACCTCAAACAAGGCTTGTCCAACTATGAGGACTTCTACTACATGAATATCCTCGTGACCATCACAGCAGATACGCTGGAGAATTTAGAGTGGCGTGTGGCAGAGGTAAAAAGGCTCATGATCTCGCAGGATATGGATCTCCGGGTATGCAGATTCCGTCAGGAAGACGCCATGCGCGCGAGCATGCCGTTCTGCAATCTCGACCGAAAACTCTTTGAACGAGGCAAGCGGAACGTCCTGACCTCCGCAGCTGCCAGCTGCTATCCGTTCACATCCTATGAAATGTCGGACGAGAATGGTGTGCTTCTGGGTGTCAACAAGCACAATAACAGCCTTGTGATCGTGGACATTTTCAATTCCAGGGTCTACAAAAATGCGAATCTGGCAATTATCGGCACGTCCGGCGCAGGCAAAACATTCACGATGCAGTTACTTGCGTTAAGGATGCGCCGGAAAGGAACACAGGTCTTTATTCTGGCCCCATTGAAAGGACATGAGTTCCTGCGTGCCTGTAAAAATGTAGGTGGTGAATTTATTTCTATCAGCCCGGCATCGAAACAGTGCATCAACATCATGGAGATCCGCCGTGTTGACCAGACAGCCAATGCGATCATTGATGGCGTGATCAATGAAAACTCCATTCTGGCCCGCAAAATCCAGCAGCTGCACATCTTCTTCGGATTGTTGATTCCGGATATGACCCATGAAGAACGCCAATTGCTGGATGAAACACTCATCCGTACCTATGCGCTAAAAGGGATCACCCACGACAATGACTCGCTGATTGACCCGACTGATCCGGAAAAATACCGTGAGATGCCGATCCTTGAAGATGTCTATAACCTGCTGATTGAATCACAGGAGACCCGACGGATGGGCAATATCCTCAACCGCCTGGTTCACGGTTCCGCAAAGACGTTCAATCAGCAGACCAATGTGGATCTCTCGAACCCATATACAGTCCTCGACATCTCTGAACTGACGGGTGATTTGTTAACCGTCGGCATGTTTGTTGCACTGGATTTCGTATGGGATAAGGCCAAGGAGGATCGTACCAAGGAAAAGGCGATCTTTTTGGACGAGGTATGGCAGCTGATCGGAAGCTCCAGCAACAGCATGGCTGCGGAATTCGTTCTGGAGATATTCAAAATTATCAGAGGTTATGGCGGCAGCGCTGTCTGCGCGACGCAAGACCTTTCCGATTTCTTCTCCCTCGACGGAGGCAAATACGGAAAAGGCATCATTAACAACGCCAAGACCAAGATCATTTTGAACCTGGAGGATGACGAGGCCATGCGTGTCCAGGATGCCCTGAAACTGACCGATGCGGAAATTGCGAACATTATCCGCTTTGAGCGCGGCAATGGCCTGATCTCAACCAACAGCAATCACATCACAGTGGAGTTCAAGGCATCTGATCTGGAAAAGCAGCTCATTACCACAGACCGTTATGAGCTCAGCCAGATTGTGCAGACTCACAACACTTAACGCATTCGTTTGTTGACAGGCCGAAGGCCTGTTTTACATATCGTGTGCGTTTAACGCAATCAGAATTTCAAATTACACTGAATGTCATCAGTTGATGGCGAAAGGAGGAAGCAACAATGTCCTTTGCCAGCAAATACCGTGGGAAAGAACTCACGGTAATGGTCAAACTCCTGTCGGTTTTTGGCGTGGTAGAGGTTCGGCAGATGCGCGAACTCTTCTCACATCTGGATACCAAAAAGTACGGGAAAATCATGACGTTGCTGCACCGCGAGGGCATGGTTTATACGACACCGGATGCCAAATATCTGGCCTCGAATCGGATGTCGGCGGCGAAGGTCGATATCAGCAGCAGCGTATCTTGCTTTTGGGCGCTTATCAGCATCAAAGACAGCATACAGGATTTTTGCGCTGGTGAAATGCCAGCGCTTCTTACTGTGTCGGCGACCGGTTTCGATTATGATCTGATCCCAGTCAGTGAAAAAGCGCTGTCCCTAATCAACGATACCTGCTTTGAACTGCCGGATGGAGTACGAAGGCTGTTGGTCATGCAGTCAATCAACGATGCTGTAAAAATCGAACGCCGGATGAAAAACGACTTTGTTATCGTAGTCGGCGAAGATGGCGTCACTGGCTCCTACGAACTGTGAGGTGCGAAATGGCAAGCGAAAAATACATGGAATCGCTCATGGAAGTTGCTTCTGATTATGAACTGATGAGCAATGAGATGTTCCGTCTGGCCCACAAGTTGGAGGATATGCCACGGTATAATCCCCACCATGAGATGTACAGTTTGGTGCGGAATGCAGAGCAGGCCACAGTCCGTCTGCGTGGGCTGGCAGCCAGAACCGACTGGGCCAACGCAGCGGCCTTATATGAAACTGTCAGCGATGCCATGGGCATCCGTGTGACGGAAGAACCAAAGTGGTTGAAGATCACATTACCGGCAATCCTTCCCAAGCGCAATCCACGTGACAATACGCTTTATCTGGCCCGCCCCCTGCGGAGCTGCTTACTGCGTTTCCAGGCGGCCGACCCGATAGAGCGCTTTGAGAAGTGCGTGATCTGTATCGTTCACAAATATGACCTGGCACTTGGTGTGCGCCGTGTTCGCGATTACGACAACATCGAGACAAAGCGATATTTGGATGTGATCGAGTCGGTCTTTCTGACCAACGACAGCGGGTTACTTTGCACCGTCCTCCAGACCACTCAGATGTCCGATTGCGACGCCACAGAGTTCTATCTGATGCTACCGGAATCTTTGCCTGAGTGGGCTGGAAAGTACATCAAATCCGATACCTAATTCTACAAAAAAAGTCGTTCAGAAAATGGTATGAAACCGGATGAAGAAAAATACTGGCTCCAGGGGCCCCGTATTTTGGTATGAAATTGCTCAGCCAAAAGTACGGGGTGTTTTTGGCTTGGTGTATGAAAGCTTCTTCGCTTTTGAGAACGGTTCAATCAGGTCTGGCAGTCTTGTCGGCAGCCTTACGGGCAGTCTCGTGGCGATTCAAATTCTTTTCTGAATGATGGTGGAGGTGATATTTTGTTTGCCGGCACGAATAATCGGATGCTGGAACTGCTTTGGTTTATTGGGTACTGTCGTGAGTTTCCGTCTCAGTTGGCAGAGCGAATCGGTGGCCATCCTGAGTGGAATCGCCATGTGAAGTATGAGGCAATCAAGAAGGGTTATGTAACGGTCTATCGTACGAAGTACAGACAGCGGGTTATTCGATCCTTGCGGTTGACGCCGCTGGGGCTCGAGTACATTGCCAAGAAGGATTCCACGGTATTCCCTTTTGTGATGGCACAGCAGGATACCAACAGCGGCTCAAGGAATATCACAGAGCGGATTCTACGTTACCACGCACAAGCAACCGCATTGATCATGGCACGAAATGCCGGTGCCGTCTTTCTTCCCGGCGAAAAACCAAGCCTGTTGGCCAATCCATTGGCCAGCTCCGCGCCGTACGATCCCAGGAAGATCTATTACTATCCCGTCCAGGAGTTCAGAGCAGCAATTCAGGAACCTAGCCGCCGTACGGATCAGAGTGTCAAGACGGTGGCCAAGTCCTCCAGGCTCCTGGGCGTCATCATCTGCGGACGATACTGTCACTGCCTATACTATACCGGCCACTCCAGAATGTACTGGCTTGCCGGAACTGAGGAGAACATGGTTGCAGCGTTAGAGCAGGTGCTGCGCTTGCGAGGCATTGCGGTTGAGGTTTTCAGTGAGGTCATCATTGGCACCAAAATGAGTGTGGCGCAGAAACTCATGAAGGTAGAAACGCAGCACTCAAGCCGATACTTCACGATTTCTGACCGATATAACAACATCTTCTTTATCACGAACGACCATCGCGGCGACGCTTTGCTGGGGGTCATCGCCGATCAGAAGAAACAGATGGAGATCAATCGGCGGGCTTTGGATGGCTTCATCCCACCGCTGGATACAAAGTTCTATGACGCGATGACGCCTGACCGGCGTCGGCCTGTGGTACTTGGGTATCTGTGCGACCTGTTCACATTCTCCAATCTGAGCGCGTATCTGGACGGGTTTGAAGAGCCGACAATCGTCCTTTGCTATGACTACCAGCTCAACGCGATCCAGTCCATTGTGGAAACTCCCATAGAAGTCCGCGTGATGAAAGGCGGTGATACCATATGAAAAAGAAAGTGGCCAGCGCAATCAGCCTGGTCATTCTTATCCTGATTCTGCTCTATGTTTCCGGCATAGTCGCTCAGTTCATGATCAATATCAAAGCATGGGAAGCAGCAGGGAGTGATTATAGGACGTCACCTGCGCTCCCGTCGTTTTCACTTGGGGCAGTTGGCGCAGCATTGACGCACTTCCCTGAAGGCCCCATCTCCATTCTCGCTGTATCAGTTGGCATCGCAATCCTGTGCCTGTTCGGGCTGCGCCTTGGGCGCGGTGGAAGAGGTGCCACAGACCGCGATAGGAACCTGACGATTTCGGAATTCGGAAGCTATGGAACAGCAGCGTTTATGACACTCAGGGAGGCAAAATCCTGTTTTGATATCACATCGCCTGGCAGTACAGATAGGGATATCCTGGGCATGGTTGATGGAGGGCAAGTTATTACATTGCCCAAGAAAACCAGGCTTAATGAGAACCTGGCCATTTGCGGTGCATCTGGCACAGGAAAATCCAGAAGTATCTCCAGAAATCTGATTCTGCAGGCAGCAAAACGTGGGGAGTCGGTCATCATTACAGATACCAAGTCCGAGCTCTATGAGTCCACAAGTGAGTTTCTCCGCGACCAAGGCTACACCGTCCGGGTATTCAATCTCATCGAGATGGAGCACAGTGACTCATGGAATTGCCTCAGTGAGGTGGGTGGCAGCGAAATTATGGCACAGACCTTCTGCGACATTGTGCTGAGCAATACCAGCGGCGACTCCAGGGATGCATTTTGGTTCAACGCTGAGCTCAATCTATTGAAGGCTCTGGTTCTGTATGTTTCGCTGGAGATGCCTCCGGAAAAAAGAAATCTCGGCCAGGTATATGAGATGCTGACCACAGAAAATGAGCGGAGCCTCACACGCATTATGAACAGTATCCGCCGGGAGCATATCAACAAGTTCACCGGCGAAGTCATGCCGCCTTCACCGGCCTTCGCACCTTTTTCCATTTTCATGCAGTCCAGTGAAACGGTCCGCACCAGTGTCATCATCGGCCTTGGCAGCAAACTGCAGGTCATGCAGGCACAACTGGTCCGCAATATCACATCCTATGATGAAATCGATTTGGAACTGCCCGGGAAAGAGAAGTGCGCATACTTCTGCATTGTGTCTGATCAGGACAATACCTTCGAGTTTCTGAGCTCTCTTTTCTTCAGTTTCCTGTTCATCCGGCTCATCCGATATGCCGATGCTCACTGTGAGGGCGGACACCTGAAGGTTAAAGTCAAGTTCATTTTGGACGAATTCCCAAACGCGTGCACGATTTTGGACTTCACCAAAAAGTGCAGTACGATCAGGTCGAGAGGTGCATCGGTAGCAGTATTTTTCCAAAACATTGGGCAGATGCGAAACCGCTATCCCAATGATCAATGGCAGGAAATCCTGGGTGCTTGCGATACAACGGTGTTCCTTGGCTGTACCGATATGCTGACTGCCACCTATTTCAGCGAGAGAATCGGTGTGGCCTCAGTAGAAGTTGAGAGTGAAGCGCGGGAACTCAACAGTATGCGTATTACAGACTATACGCCTCGGTATCGTAAAACCAACTCGCTGGGTAAGCGCCCGCTGCTGACGCCGGATGAAGTGCTCCGCCTGCAGCCGGATGAAGAACTAATCTTTGTCCGTGGGCAAAAAGTCATGTGTGCCCACCGTTTTGATTATTCCAAGCATCCATTCTATAAACAACTGAGGAGCTCCAAAGCAATTTTGCATGAACCCGCCTGGAAAACATCCGGGCGGGTTTCTTCTTGGGAGCAGCCCGAACCAGTCATTTCCGCTGACTCTGCACCGATCGCAGATCCCGCCGGCGACTGTACACCACCCCCCTCTGTATGTTCGCCGGGCGAACTGCCAATTGGTCGCAGTGTCAACTTAAATGAAGTATTCAAAGAAAGGAAGGGATAGCCTATGTCCCCCAGAAAAAAGGCCAACGAGAGCGAACAGGCCGCCGAACTGGAAGGCGGCACCACTACCACAAACGCAGCCACCGCCGCATCATCCCGCGCTGGTTCCTTTGACATTCTGGAACTAAACGACCTGGAACGCGGCATTACACCGGAAGACAGTGAAGACGTCAAATGGAATTATCTTTCCGGCGCACTCCATACACGCAAGATCCTTACCGGTGTAGTCAGCGGCATTGAGCCCCAGGAAAATGGAAATATCTTCTGTGCCATTGACTTCGAGGGAATCCGCGTATTGATTCCTGGCAATGAAATGTTCATGGACAGCTGGCCGGAAGGAACATCACCTCCCATCCGTTACCAAATCCGCCTGAATCGGATCCTTGGCGCCACCATTGATTTCATGCTTGCTGGTGTTGACTTCGTGAATCGCGCCGCAGTTGGCAGCCGGCGGGCAGCACTGTTGCAGCGCCAGGCCCGATACTATGCGACCGAACGCGTCAAGGTCGGGAGTCGCGTTGCATGCCGTGTGATTGGCGTGGGCAACAACCGAATTACGGTAGAGGCCATTGGGGTTGATGTGGAGATCCCGGCAAGTAACCTGTCTTGGCAGTGGTTTTCCGATGTCAGCGATCTGTATGCCACCGGCGACCTGGTTGTTGCCAAAGTCATGGAAATTGGGAAAGACGAAGAAACCGGCGGCTATTCTGCGGTGCTTTCCGTCAAGGCAGCCAGCGAAAATCCGGATCTCCCGTCTCTGAAGAAATTGGTGCCCGGTAGCAACTACTACGGCGTGGTGACGGGCGTTCGTGACCGGGTCATTTTTATCCGGCTGCAGACAGGCGCCAATGCCAAAACCATGACCTACCGCACCAGGGAGATCCCGGCCAAACTGGATACCGTCAGTTTCCTCGTCCGCAGTGTAGATCTGGAAGCAGGTATGGCATTCGGCTTGGTGACTCGGATCATCAAGAAACATTCCAGATTGAGGTGAGTGCAATGCAGGGATCCAATAACAGAAATCTTCAGCATTGTCGCGAGGTCATCCGAGCCTGCCTCAATACAGTAGAGGAGCGCGGCGACACCTATGTGGCCATCCACAAAGATGAAGATACCGAGTGTGTCATCATCGTATCCATGATTCGCACGCAGCCGATCTTGTCCGTCATCGTGGCGGACAAGATCCTGTTTGCCGAAGGCAATGAGCAGGATATGTATCGTACGGCCAACGAGCTCAATAGCGAGTCAGTGACCGGCTGGCACACAATCGTGCTCACGAACCACAGCAGTATCTACATGTACCGTCAGTGCCTGTGGATTACGGAAGCACTGTCAGCCGATTATCTGACGGAGATCCTCTGCGACTGTATTACCGAATATAAGTTTGGCCGGTCCCAACTGACGCCCCCCATTAACTGAAGAAAGGAAATACTATGCTATGAGAAAATCGCTTTCAGCCTTGGTTCTGATGGTCGCGCTTTGCTTCAGCCTCTGTGCAACTGCGAGTGCTGCGAGTTATGTGGCTGATGATATCACGTATCAGAATCTCAATGGGCAGCAGCTTGCCATTAAAATCTACACGCTTCTGCCGGATCAGGATCCGGATGACCTGGTGGAGGATGATTTTGACTACGATGGCTACCACTACACCTACAGCGGCACAACCAAAGAGGAACAGACGTTCAGTGAAGAGAGTCAGCATAAGGAAACGGTCACAGTGACCACCACATCGAAAGATATGGAGGATATTCTGGCCGCTCTGCAGCCGACCATGGAGTATGATGACGGCACTGCCACTGGCACGCTGGCTCTGGATCACAGCACGATCAAAACGGAGGCAGCCGGCTACAAAGACAGCAGCTATACCGTTACTGCAACCAAGAATTACACCGGCTTGGATCGGAACGACTCCAGTTATATCGATAAGACCGTGGTCAAGGATGGACGGACACTCAGTCTATCCAATGTTACCTGGTCCGTCGAGAGCACAGCCCTTGTTGGCGATGAACTGGTTCCGGCAACCTATTCTGCTGTGGCGACCTACAGTGGCACAGCCTACAGCAAGACGGCTACCGGCTACATCACAACTGCCGATTACATCGGCACCGTCAGCGCTTCCGGTGTCTCCAGCATCAAATACACTGTTACCTATCTCGGAACTGCAATTGAGGTGGAGCCTGAAAGAATGCCGGCATCAATGCTGCTGGCAATCGTGGCAGGCGCACTCCTTGCAGCGGTTGGGATCGTGTTGTTGATTTTGATGCTGACGCGTAAGAACTGTACGGTATATGCTGCAACAGGGAAAGGCAACGAGTACGACAAGTGCGGCAGACTCCTCATTCGTCCCAAGCGGCCGGAGCTTCGGATCGACAGACTGAAGAATATCCCGGAGGGTGTCATTGCTATCGAAGTGGATGAACCGGCGGCCCGCAAACTATTTGGACAGACCATCAGTATCCATTATTTTAGCGAGACCTTCACCCATACTGTTGGTACGGTCAATGGTGCGTACTGGTTCAAGGTGGATGTCGGTACTGCACCTGACGATGATGATGTTGAGGAGGAACCGCAATGAAAAAAATTATGACTTTGTGCCTTGCCGTCGGGCTAATGGCCGGCCTGGCAGTCAATGCCAGTGCTGCTGATTACGAATTCAGCACAGGAGACTCGACCGAATACTACGGCAGCACGAACTACGAAGATCAGTACGACAGCGCCTATCGATACGGTGAGACCAACCAGATTGACTTCGACATCCCGGAGATTGAGTACGGACTTGCCCAAGAGTTTCTGGAAAGCTCGCTGAGTAATCCCTATCTTACCCCGGGCACCCAATATGGATTGTCCGGAGGCAGCATTGGGTACCCGGAAATCAATACCGGAAATGGCAACGTCTCCGGCGGTACCTCGATTGAGATTGAGTATCAGCCCACGGTTACCGTGGCGCAGCTGCTCCAAACTGATGGCAGCCTGGGTTCCATCTCAATTGGCCGTGTTGGCCTGTATGCCAAGGTCTATGAAGGTACCACCAGCACTTCCATGGCCAAGGGTGCCGGACACTATGTCGGCAGCGGTTGCTGGACCGGAAATGTGGCGCTGTTCGGCCACAATAGAGGCAGCGGCGTGGATCATTTCGCCGAACTGAAGGATGTCAAGGTGGGCGATATTGTGACCTACCGGACGAATCAAGGTACGCGAACCTACGAGGTGCGTACGGTGACCAACATTTCCAGCACCGACTATTCGTACCTCAATGAGATGGGTGATAACCGCATTACACTCATCACCTGCGTTAAGAACCAGCCCTCTCTCCGCCTGTGTGTGCAGGCCGTAGAGATCCGATAAATAAGTTTTGGAGGAATCATATGAACAGCAAGAAACCCCGCAGCCGTGAGCAGCGTACGAAACCCGGCACCGCTGCAAGGCAAGTCCCTGTCCGTATCGTGATCTCCCAGTCGGAATTTGAGCAGATGAAACTCCTGGAGCGGAACCATATCGCAACCAGGGATGAAATCTTCCTGCTTGGCCTCCGAAGCTGCGGCAGTCGGTAACAACGGCCACTCCATCCCATAGAGAGGGCTGGAATACTTTCTATGAGGTGACCAACATGAAAGGTAAACTCAACTTCGTCGCAGGTCTGTTCCTGGGCATCTGCCTGGTAACGGGCACCGGTGCAGCGGCCGCTGTGGTGGAAACCGTGACAGCCACGCTGAATCGTTCCCCCATCTATGTTGATGGGAGTCGTGTGGATTTGGCCGGCTATACCATCAACGGCTACAACTACTTCAAGCTACGGGACATTGCGGCACTTGTGGACTTTGGTGTCGAATGGGATCAGACGACCTCGACCATCCAGATCGACACCACCCATGGCTACCAGGGTGAAGGCAGCGAAACTGCACCGGTACCCGAGCAAGCTACAGTTCGCTATGTTCCCACCGTTGGAGACCGGATCACTTGCCAGGACGGTTACATCTACGAAATTACGGATGTCACCAAGTTCAATAACAGTATGTTTGCCGCAGAGGACACAGCCAAGCTGCCCACGGCCACTTGTGATTGGAGCCTGCTGCCGGATCCCGAACTGCCGGCTGCGGAAGCGCGTCACTTTACCTCCGGCGGCCGCGAGTACCTTTTCATGCGAAACCTCTATGAGACCCGGCGCATGCAGTACACCCTGTACAATGCGATCGGCTCCAATCCGCAGACCTGGCAGAATGGGAAACCTGTAACGCGAGCAGATGGAAAACCGCTTGTGCAGGTACATCTCTCCATTCCCAACGAATTCAACGCCTACAGCTTCTGGCCGTGGAAATCGGAACAAATCACAGAGCTGTTCAATTCCTGCCCGCCGGGTGACTACTACGTCGAGGCCTGGGATTTGTACTGTGACGGCGCTTTCCGATACACGGAATACTACATCTACGTCAAATAGCGAAACCCCTTACACAAAAAGCGATGTGCCGGCGGGCACATCGCTTTTTCCATACACATTTTGCCAGAGGGAGGTGATAACACGCCTTCCTCTGCCCATTTTATGGAGGAATGACAATGAAAAAACGAATCATCTCCATGCTTCTCCTGGTTGTCATGCTGCTCGGCATGCTTCCCACAGCTGCATTTGCGGCTGATAGTGTAGAGGAAGCCTTGGGAGAAATCGACATCTACAACGGTGGAGTCAGAATGAGCTACCTGTCGATCAACGGCATCAATCGTGAGCTGATCTACACCTATTACAACTACATCGACCGCAACGGCCAGACGCGAGAAATCCCAGCGTACTGTGTCAACCCGAATATCAAAGGTGTTCCTCAGACTGTATCGGAAGGCGAGAGCATCAAATATCTCGCTGAGGAGCGCGGCAGCGATCCGAAAGTTGTTGGTATCGTCGCCAACGGATACCCCACGCGCAGTTTGAGCGAGCTGGGTGTGGAAAATAAATACCACGCCTATTACGCGACAAAGGCAGCGCTTTGGTGTTATCTCCTGCCGAATTGGGACATCAACAACCTGAAAGTCAATCCGTCCCTGACCGGTGTTGAACTTCAGCGCGCCCAGCAGATCCTGGCGGCCGCCAAGGATATCTACCGCAGAGGCACCTCCTGGACCAAAGTCCTGACCCCTGGTATCGTGACTGAGGTGGACCAGGATGTTGCCTACCCCGTCACGGTGGATGGAGAGAACTATTACCAGCAGATCTTCACGGTGACTTCGGAGACGTGGGTTTGCGACTATATCATCAATGTGGCTTTTTCAGACCCCTCTGCAGTCCCTCCCGGCACCAAGATCGTGGATATGAACAACCGCGAAATCACACAGGTTAAAACAGAAGGAACCGGCAATGGCTATTCCGGAAAGTTCAAGGTCCTTTATCCTGCAGATTCTATTGATGGTGAGACTGGCAGCGTCCAGCTCTCCATTAAGACGAATGTCTATAAATACGGCGTCTATTATGCGGTGTGTGCGGAGAAGGATCAGTACGGCAATCTGCAGAACTACATGGTGGATACCGATCCCACCATCCCGCTGAATATGACCGCCTATAGTTCCTATACCAGCGATCCGGACGATGATCCGGCAGAGACCAGTTTGAAGATCATTAAGCTGGAGGAGGGAACGGAGATCCCTCTTCGCGGTGCAATCTTCGAAGTTGTTGATCCCAAGGGCGCCACGGTTGGAACCTTTGCAACCAATTCCCGTGGTGAAATCGTGATTCCCTTGAGTTTGGCAGGCAACTACACGGTATATGAACGTACGGCGCCTTCCGGCTATCTGCTGAGCGAGGAGCCGGCCAAGAATGTGCAGGTAGTCTACGGGGAACAGGCGACGCTCACGTTTGAGAATGCCCCGTACGGTTCCCTGGAAGTCCGGAAATACTCCGATACCGGTATGGCGCTTTCCGGCGCAGTCATCCAGATTCAGCACATTGAATCCGGCGCAACCTACACCGAGGAGACCGGATCCGCCGGCGTGGCCATTTTTAATGAGATCCAGCCGGGTGCATACCGTATTACGGAAATTGAGAGCCCGGACGGCTATCTCAAAGATGACACGGTCTATACCAAGACCGTTATCTCCGGCGACACTGTCAGTGTCTCCATCGTTAACGAAGAAAAGCCCGGCCTTCGGATCCTGAAATATGACAGTAAGACCCAGGAGGCACTGCCTGATATCACGTTTGAGGTCTATAAGGATGCTGAACTGCTGGGTCAGTATCAGACGGACCAGTTCGGCGAGATCCTGCTGACCGACCTGGAGCCCGGCACCTATATGGTGAAGGAAATTGCAACAGATGGTTCGCATATCGTCAACTCTACACCTCAGCAGATCGAACTGGAGGGTGGAGACGGCATCCTGCAGCTCATCTTCTTCAACGATCAGAAACCAGGCATCCATCTGGTGAAACTGGACAGCACAGATCTTTCCCCCTTGCCCAATGCCACCTTCCGGATTGAAAAAGTCGGCGGCACCTTCTCGAAAGAGTACGTGACAGATGAAAATGGTGAGATCGACCTTACCAATCTGGAGCCGGGCGCATATCGGGTGACGGAGCTTTTTGCTCCCGACGGCTATCTCATTGACGATGCCACCCGAGTCATCCAAATCAACGGCAATGAAAACGCGGAGTTTGTATTTACCAATACCAAGCGGCCGTCCTTCCGGCTGGTGAAGCTGGACAGTTTTACCGGTGAAGGGCTCGGCGGCGCTACCTTCCGAATCGCAAAGATTCAGGATGGCAGCCATTATCTCGATCGTGTGACAGATGCCAATGGTGAAATCAATATCGAGGATCTGGAGCCTGGCGTTTACTCTGTGCAGGAAACGAAGGCGCCGGAGGGCTACGTCATCGACCCCACGGAATATCATGTGGAACTGTTCCCTGGCCAAGTCAGCGAGCTGGTGGTATCCAATGACCGTAAGCCCAACCTGGAAATTGTGAAGACAGACGCCGTCACCGGCAGTCCGGTGGCCGATGTCACATTCACGGTCAAGAAGGTAGATTCCTCTACACTGACCACCGTGAAGACTGATGCAGAAGGCAAGGCCCTCATCGAGAATCTGGATCCTGGCGTCTATGAGGTGTGGGAGCAGTCTGTTCCCGACAACTACCTGCTCAATGATGAACATCAACTCATCACCCTGGTACCCAACCGGACGGGTACTGTGCGGTTCCAGAACTATCCCAAGCCCGGGCTGACCATCGTGAAGGTGGATTCGATCACAGGAGACCCCATCAAGGGAGCAAAATTCCACATCACCTATGCGAGCAACGATACCTTTGAGGGTGAGATCAATGATCTGGGCACCTACTACACCGACGAGGCCGGCCAGATCAAGCTGGACAATCTCCGCGATGGCTGGTATCGAGTGACTGAGCTGGAGCCGGCTGCGGGCTACTCTATCAAGGATCCTGCCACGCAGGATTGCTACATTAAGGCAGGAACCCAGAAAACGCTCACCTTCGAGAATACACCCTTGAGCGCAATCGTGATCAAGAAGGTGGATGCGGATACCGGTGCACCTTTGGAGGGCGCTTGGTTCCGCATCCGTTTCCTGGGCGGAACGAGCGGCACTGGCGGCACTGTCATCGCCGAGCGTCAGACCAGCTCCAACGGTACCATCGTGCTTACCGGAATGAAGGCAGGCACTTACGTAATCGAGGAAATCTCGGCGCCGGATGGATATGTCATCAACGACAGCGCTCAGACAGTTTACCTGAGTGGGAAGGAGCAGGATGTCATTACTGTCGTCTTCGGAAACGATAAAATGGGTTCCTTGCTCATTACGAAAAAGGATGCAGTGACGGGCACTCCCATCTCCGATGTCGAGTTTCTCGTGACCAATAGTGATGGCGGCGTCATCGGAAACGCCAATGGTAAATTCGTCACCGACAGTGCCGGTACCATCCGCATTGATGGCTTGGAGCCCGGCTCGACCGTCATTGTCAAAGAGACCCGAGCAAAGGACGGCTACCTCCTCGATGATACGCCGCAGACCATCAAGATCAAAGCCAACGAGACTATGACCTTGGAGTTCAGGAATCAACCTTTGGGAGGACTCATCATCCATAAACTCGATTCTGTCACAAAGGAGCCTCTGGAAGGCGCACAGTTCAAAATTACATTTGCCGACGGTTCTTTCGTTGATGACGAAGGCGGCAAACTGAGCAGCAACGGCCTTTATACCACGGACAAGAACGGTCAGATCATCATCCGGGATGTGACCGGTACGCTGGTGGTAACAGAGGTCAAGGCGCCTGACGGCTACCTGATTGACGAGAACACACGCAGTCAGACCGTGGTGGTTCGGCCGGACGATACGCAAACCCTCACATTCTATAATACGCCATCCGGCGGCCTGCAGATCATCAAGTCCGATGAAGATACCGGCGCACGAATCAAAGGCGTGAAGTTTGAAATTCGGAAGATGAACGGTGAGATCATCGGCACCTACACCACTGACCGGAACGGCGTTATTTCCCTGCCGGAAGCGGAGAGCGGTTGGTATCAGGTGACAGAACTGAAAGCCGCTGATGGCTATCAGCTGGATGACACGCCCGCATATGTCTGTGTGAAAGATGGCGAGACGGCTACACTGGAAATCACCAACCAGCGCATGTCCTCCATCATGATTCACAAGATCGATTCCGAAACCCGAGAGGGAATTTACGGTGTCAAATTTATCCTCTATGATGCCGGCAAGAACCCGGTTGGGGAGTACACCACGGATCAGGATGGCTATATCTGGATCGACGATGAACTGACCCCAGGCAAGTACTATCTCCGCGAACTGGAAGCCGCAGACGGCTACATCCTGGACGAGCAGTATAAGACTGTGTACGTTGAGCGCGGGAAGTGTGCCCAAATTACCTGGGAGAATACTGCCGTCACCGGACAGATCCAGGTGAGAAAGTATGCGGAGGCAGCCAACACCATCGCCGGCGACCAGGCCGGCGCTCCGCTGAAGGGCGCCGTTTATGAGATTACTCAGGCCAGATCCGGCAAGGTCGTGGGTTACATCACAACGGATGCCCATGGCGTTGCAGCCAGTGACCCGCTGCCTCTGGGCCGGTATTTCGTGACGGAGGTATCCGCACCCGCTTACTATCAGATCAACAGCGAGAAGATGGAGGCGGAGACCACCAAGAACGCCGACGGCAGCGATATCAAGCTGGAGCTGTAAACCATACGAGACGGACGCGATACAATGCGCGGGATAAATGGAGGAC
>ERZ780203.838-NODE-838-length-28720-cov-22.498936_pt1 | contig 28720 bp, 31 predicted proteins | sample MGYA00511168_ERZ780203 | MGnify/ENA primary metagenome ERZ780203 (study PRJEB29588, sample SAMEA2156577) | human gut metagenome | biome: human gut; feature: human-associated habitat; material: faeces | place: Denmark | collected 2008/2010 ...
TGGACGTGCTGGGCGATGGGGCGCACGCCGCCGAAGTTGCAGCCGCCGGGCATCGAGACCTCGGCCTCGCCGAAGCGGCCGAGCAGCGCGCCGATGAGGTAGTAGGAGGCGCGGATCTTGTGCGCGAGCTCCTGCGAGACCTGCGTGGTAGCAATATGGCGACAGTCGATCTCAACATCGCTGCGGTTGAGGAAACGGACATTCGCGCCGAGCTGCTCCAAAATTTTGAGCAGCGCGGTCACGTCGGAGATCTGGGGAATATTTTCGATGCGGCAGACGCCGTCGACCAGAAGGGCGGCGGGAATGATGGCGACCGCGGCGTTCTTCGCGCCGCTGATGTGCACTTCACCAAAGAGCGGATGACCGCCCTGCACGATGTATTTCGTCATAGTAACTCCTTAATAAGAGACGGTGAGACTTCTTTTCCTTATCGTAAAAACAGCAGGGGAAAACCGCCTGCTCATGGTATTCACATAATACATCAACAGTATACCAAAAAAAACAGAAAAAGCAATGCTGCACAGTAAGAAATTAGAAATGCTGCAAGAAAAATTTCATTCTCGTGTGATCTCGCCGGTCTTGCAGTTCACATAATAACTACTGACATCCGTAGAGATGCGCCACACGCCTTGCAGCCGCAGCGGCGAGGCAGACGACGTCTGGAGAAGATACCCTTCGTCCAGCGCTCGGACCTCGGTACATACGACGCCCGAAACGCTGCAATAGTCCAGAAAATGCACAAGCGCGTCGACCGCGTCGAGGCCGTCTGTGCGGCGGCCCTCGTCGAGCGCGGGCAGAAAGGTACCGGAAACGCCGGTGAGCGAGCTGTCAGAAAACGTGAGCGTCAGCGAGGCGTTAAAGATGAGCTGACCTTTTTCGCTGCGCATGCCCGTGACGCTGCCGCTGCCATCCGTGAGCTGGGAGGTGAGGAAAGTGTAGCCAAACGTTTTGAAAAGCTGCTTGCTAAAGCTCTCGGGATCGTCGACCGGGCGGGAGAGGAGCACGTCGACCGTGCCGCCGGAGCGGATGGAGCACGAGCCGTATTCGCCGGTGAAGCGGCTCACACCGCCGCCGGAATCGCTGCTCTCAGCAGTGCCGAGCAGGGCGGAGGCGAAGGCCTCTTCGCGCGAGGCGTCACGCTCAAGCGAGAGGGAGAGGTGCGTTTCCTCATCGGGCAGCAGCGCGCGGTCAAAGGCGACGCCGTTTTTTTCAAAAAGCGTGCAGAGCTGCTCGACGCGGCGCTCGTTCGAGTCGCGCTCCTCGGCGCGGCGGCTGAGCAGCAGGAAGAGCAGAAACGCGTTGACGAGCAGCAAAATGACGATGACGATATTTTTGAGCCGCGAGGTTTTCATGTTCGGGCGTCCTTTCCGGAAAGATCAGTCGGCAAACCAGCCGACGCCGACGGTGTCCGCGCCGTGCTCGTCGTAGCAGACGTGCAGCTCGGCGCTCAAATATTTGCTGTCCGCGATGGCCGCGGCCTGCCGGATGGGCAGCAGCAGTGCGGGCGAATCGCTGAGCGTATAGCTGCGGCAGTGGAGGAAAAATTCCGTGATGGTCTGGTCTTCGATCGTGACCGTAGCGGCGTGGCTGCCGTCGGAAAAGCGCAGCGGCGTACCGCCGACCGCGTAGTCGAAGCTCACGGTGAAGCGCTTGTTGCTGCTGTCGATCTCGCTGAGATAGAGCTCGGCGTCGCCGCTTACGTCGCGAAGCAGCGTGAAGGCGAGGCGCTGCGCGCCTGCGACGGCTTCGAGCATCGTGGGCTTTCCGGTCGAGGAGGCGGAGACATAGTAGAGCGAGCCCGCCTCGGCCTCGTCCGCGCCCTGATAGAAGACGCTGCCGTCGGGCTCAAGGCGCAGCGTGCCGTAGACCTCTTTGATAATGGTGTTGCCGGAGGAGTCGGTGTAGCCGCTTTCCGTGTGGGGGTTGAACTCCGCAAGGCGCAGAAATGTCGCCTGATCGGTGAGGGCATTGCTCGCCGAGAGCGTGTAGCGCTGCGGCGGTTCGCTGAAAATGAGCGTGTAGGGCGAGAGCTGAGAGAACTCGCCGGAGAGCGAGAACGCAAAATCTGTGCCGTTGCCATCGAGCGAGGCGAGCGCTTCGCGCAGCGTCGCGCTGCTTACCGACGTCCGGCTGACAAAAAAGCCCTGATTGGCGTCCTGTAAGTAGAGCGTTGCGCCGTTTTCCGCAGGGCAGAGCACAAGCCGCGTGACGCGCAGGAGCGAGGACTCCGGCGCGTCGTTGACGCCGAGAATGCGGCTGAGCACTTCGAGCGGCGTGGGAGCCTCCAGATCGAGGTAGATGCTGCTCGCGTGCAGTGCGGTGAGCAGCTTTTCGCCGCTGCACGCTTCATAGGTAGAGGTAGAGCCAAGCGCCTCGCCGAAAAACGCGCCGGCGAGCTCGAAATCCGTGTCAAGCGTCGTGATAGCGCTGAGCCCGTAGCGGGCGTATTCGTTCGTGAACACCACGCGCACGGGGAGCGCGAGCTCGGTCAGATCGGTGGTGACGGCGGTATCGGTCGAGGTGTCGCCCGCGAGCCAGTCCTGCGCGAGCTCGTAGGGCGTCTTGCCCGCAAGGTCGCCGACAAGCGGCGTCTGGATCAAAAGCAGCACGGCGGTAACGGTCAAAACGACAATCGCGGCGTTTTGCAGATGGCTCATGAGCGTGGCGTTCTTATTCATGGGAATCCTCCCCGCCGATGGGCTGGGTGATAGGCAGCTCTAAGCGGACGGTCGTGCCGGGGCCGGGGCGGTCAACGAGGGTGAGCGAGCCGTGGTGACGCTGGACGATCTCCGTCGCGATGGAAAGGCCGAGGCCTGTGCCGCCGGATTCGCGCGATCTTGCCTTGTCAACGCGGTAGAAGCGCTCGAAAATGCGGCTGCGGTCGGCCTCGGGAATGCCGATGCCGTCGTCCGCGACCTCCATCCAGACAGTTTCGCCCTCGCTGCCCGCGGTGACACGGATGTGGCCGCCGTCGGGCGTGTACTTGACGGCATTGCTGAGGACGTTGAGCATGACCTGCTCGATGCGGCCGCGATCGCCCATGATGAGCGGGAGATTTTCGGTATAGTCGTGCGTGAGCTCGTGCTTGTGGCGGCGGGCCTCAAGCTCCGTCGAGCGGAGCACGGAGTCGATGGCGGCAGAGAACGGGAAGCGAGCCATGTTCATCTCGCTGCGGCCGGAGTCGAGGCGCGAAAGCGTCAGAAGGTCCTGCACGATGTGGGTCATGCGGTCTGTTTCGCTGATGACGACATCGAGAAAGTCGTTTTCCGTCTCGCGGCTCAGATCGTCGCCTGCCTCGCGGATGGTCTCGGCATAGGAGCGGACATTTGTGAGCGGCGTGCGGAGCTCGTGGGAGACATTGGCGACAAATTCCTTGCGGCGCTCCTCGGTCTTGCGGTGCTCGGTCACATCGTGCAGCACGATGAGAACGCCGCCGCTCTCCTCATCGGAGAAGGGAGCGAAGTAGAGCTCCACGCTGCGCTCGCCGACAGTGAGCTCGCCCTCAACATAGTCGCTGCGCTGCATGGTGATGACATGGGAAAACGGGCAGATGGATTCAAACAGCTCGCTGTACACGCACTCGTCCGCCGTGCGGCCTAAGAGCTCGCACGCGGCGGGGTTGCAGTGGATGAGCTTGCCGCTGCCGTCGTAGGCGACGACGCCATCGCTCATGTGGAGAAACAGCGTGTCGAGCTTGTTGCGCTCGTTCTCCACGGCTTCGAGCGTGGAGTGGAGCACGGACGCCATGTCGTTGAATGTGGTGGTCAGAACGCCGATCTCGTCCGTCGATTCGACGGCGAGCGTCTCGTCAAAGTCGCCGGTCGCGATGCGCTCGGCGCCCTCGGTCAGTTTTTCAATGGGGTCGATCATGGTCTTGGCGAGCAGGAACGACAAAAGCACCGAGACGAGAAGACCGACGAGCAGTGCTTGCAGAATGATGAACAGCAGCTCAGAGTTCAGCGACGAGACCGTGGTGCGACTGTCGCGGATGTAGATGATGAAGCTGTTGTCGCCGCCGGAGATGGGGATGGCAACATCCATATAGCTTGCGGCAAGGTCGCTGTGGTCGCCGACCTCGCCGTTGCGCGCGGTGAGGATATTTTCCGTCTGCTCAAGCAGCTGGCCGTCCTCGTTGCTCGAAGCAAGCACTTCGCCGCTGCGGCCGTCGAGAACATAGTAGTTGCGGTTGCGCGAGTCAATGCTCAGTGTGCCGGAGTAGGCCTCGAGCATCGTTTGCAGGCGCGCGGCGCCGTCCTCCTGCGCGGCCTCTTCGCGCAGTGAGCTGACGAACGCGGCGTTGGACTCGCCGAACACCTCGCTCATCTGCTCATAAAAATCGTCAATATAGAAGTTCGTGACGCTGGTCATCAAAAACGCGCCCACCACCGCCATCAACGAGGTGACGAGCAGCAGCATGATCATCACGAGCTTCATGTGCAGACTGCGGAACATAGCAGGAGACTCCTTTCCCAGGAAAGTGCGCGCAACTTACGCCTGCGCGGAGAAATAATAGCCCACGCCGCGGCGCGTGAGGATGTAGGCCGGCGCGGCGGGGTTGTCCTCAATCTTTTCGCGCAGGCGGCGGACAGTGACGTCCACCGTGCGCGCGTCGTCGCCGACGTAGCCGTAGTTCCAGACCTGCTCCATCAGATCGACGCGGGAGAAGACCTTGCCGGGGTGGCTGGCGAGGAACGTCAAAAGCTCGTACTCGCGCTGTGTGAGGTCGATGGGCACGCCGTTTTTGCGCACCTGAAAGCTGTCGGTGTTGATGGTGATGCCGCCGCCGGCGCTCATGGCGTTCTCCTCCGCCGCGGGAGCGGAGAGCATCGTTGTGCGGCGGATGTTCGCCTTGACGCGCGCGAGCAGCTCGCGCATGGAAAAGGGCTTGGTGATGTAGTCGTCCGCGCCGATCTCAAGGCCCAAGATCTTGTCCTCCTCCTCTTCGCGCGCGGTCAGGATGATGACGGGGACGTTGTCGCCCTCGGCGCGCAGCGCGCGGCAGACGTCAAAGCCCATCATTTTGGGCATCATCACGTCGAGAAGAATGAGGTCGGGCTTTTTCTCGCGCGCCATGGCAAGGCCCGCCTCGCCGTCGTAGGCCTCGAGCGTGTTATAGCCCGTACGCTGGAGGTTGAAGCGGATGATATCGACGATGTTTTTCTCGTCCTCGACAATGAGGACGGTCTTCTTCTGTTCCATCAGTTCTCTTTCTCCTGTCTCTCTTTTTGCGCTGTGCGCAGGGCGTGGACCTTGAGGATACCGCAGACGGTCTTCGCATCTTCAATCTCGCCGCGCATGACGCGTGCGAGCATGTCGGAAAACGGCGTGCGGTAAAGCTCTAAAAACTCGTCCTCGTCAGGATTTTGCTCACCGAAGGTCAGACCCTCGGCAAGATAAAGGTGCAGCACCTCGCTGTAGCAACCGGGGGAGACGAGGAGCTTGCCGAGATTCGTCATGCGCTTCGGCGTTGCGCCCGTTTCCTCCCGGAGCTCGCGCAGCGCGGCCTCATCGGGGTCCTCGCCACGCTCCAGTTTCCCTGCGGGAATTTCCTCAAGCACACGGGAGAAGACATAGCGGTACTGCTTCACGGTGAGCACATTGTCGTTTTCGTCAAGAGCGACGATGGCGACACCGCCGGGATGCTCGGCGACTTCGCGTACGCTCGTTCTGCCGTTTGGCAGGAGCACGTCGTCGCGGTAGATATGCAGAATTTTTCCCTCGTAGATCGTCTCGCGGGAAAGCTGGCGTTCGGTCAGATCCATGATAAAACTGCCTCCTGAGTGCGGCGGATCGCCGCCAAAGCATGGGATAGATATCAAAATTATAGCACGGCGGCGGGCGAAATTCTACTATAAATTAAAGTGGATGGGCAGAATAGAGCGGAATGCGGCGCTTTTTCGAATTGTTACGTTTTTGTGACAGCCCTTGTGCTGGGCAAAAAAGTATGCTACACTATCATGGAAGCGCAAAGGAGGCGATGTGCCGTGGCGGAGAAAAAGGGAATCAAGATCGCGGCGCAGAACCGCAAGGCGTTCCACGACTATTTTGTCGAAGACCGCTACGAGGCGGGCATCGAGCTCAAGGGCACGGAGGTCAAGTCCATCCGCGCCGGCACGCTCAATCTGAAAGACAGCTATGTCATCGTCAAAAACGGCGAGGCGAACGTGCTGTCGATGCACATTTCGCCCTACGACAAGGGCAATATCTTCAACCACGACCCTGACCGGCCCAAAAAGCTCCTTTTGCACAAGCGCGAGATAGGCAAGCTCTATTCGCTCATCAAGCAGGACGGCTACGCGCTGATCCCGCTGAGCGTTTACTTCAAGGACGCGCGCGTGAAGGTCGAAGTCGGCGTGTGCAAGGGTAAGAAAGACTACGACAAGCGTGAGGACGCCGCCAAGCGTGACGCCAAGCGCGAGATCGACCGCGCGATGAAAGCGCGGAGATAAGGAGAGAAATTATGGCAAATCCGATCGTGACCATCGAAATGGAAAGCGGCGCGGTGATGAGCGGCGAGCTCTATCCAGAGATCGCGCCCAACACCGTCAACAACTTCATCGCGCTGGCAAACTCCGGTTTTTACGACGGCGTGGTGTTCCACCGCGTCATCCCCGGCTTTATGATCCAGGGCGGCGACCCGGACGGCAACGGCACGGGCGGTCCCGGCTACGAGATCAAGGGCGAGTTTTCCGCCAACGGCTTCAAGAACGACCTCAAGCACACGCTGGGCGTTCTCTCGATGGCGCGCACGATGATCCCCGACAGCGCGGGCAGCCAGTTTTTCATCATGGTGGCCGACGCGCCGCACCTTGACGGTCAGTATGCGGCGTTTGGTAAGATCACCGAGAATGCGCAGGCCGCTGTGGACATCTCCCGCGTGAATCGCAACATGTACAACGACATGCCGAAAAAGCCACAGGTCATCAAGACCATCCGCGTGGATACGCAGGGCGTTGACTATCCCGAGCCGGAGAAGATGTAATTTCATTTCCTTTTGCTTTCGCATACCTGACGGGTTTCCCGTATTCGCGGCGCACTTGTCGTGCGCCGCTCACACGGGGGCGTACCGGTTTCGACGGGGGTGTGGAGGCAGGATAAGCGGGCAGAGGCGCCTGGCCTCTATAAAACGGGTAACTTATAAATTAAAGAACAACAACGAAGTTGCTCTCGCTGCCTAAGTAGGCGGCCGTCTGAACCGGAGAGGCCACGGACCGGGGAAGGCGTCGTAAACGTGGCGTCCGTGAGGCGGGAAAGAGTTGACCTGCCCACGCATCATGACTCTACCAAAGCGTAAGGTCCGTCAGGTGTCCTTGCGCGGAGGGAATGTTTAAATCCTGACTGCGCCCGGAGAAAGTCCTGTTAAAGTGCTTTCGGACGCGGGTTCGACTCCCGCCGCCTCCACCATAAGGTGGCAACAATTCGGATATTTTAAGCGAAACGCTTAGAATACCAAAGGGTTGCCGCCTTTTTTTATTTCAAATTCCGCACTCAGAAAAAAAGATATTTTCGCGTTATTTTGGTAACCGGGGAGATTTGAACTCCCCCTTTTGCGATTTCAAGGGCAGAATTCAAAGAAGCGCCCCTTTTGCGGGCGCAAATTAGAGCGTTCTTTCCTCAAAATTTCATACGATCTTTCGGGCGTCTGTTTGTTGGTTTCGTCGAAGCCATCAAAAAGGCGCCCTTTTTCATTTCCCGACGTCAAAAAGGGTGTCTCTGCCCAATCCATCACCCGGCCGGAGCATTTCAGGATGCTCCGGCCTATTTTTTTGCTTACGAGGAGGACTTCACAATGAACGATCAGAACGAAACCACGCAGTTCCGTTTCCTTGAAGAAACCGCCACCCGGCTGCGACAGAACGGTTTCACGGTGGAGCCGATTGAGGATCACCACCTGCCCGTCTGCTGGGAAAAAGGGCGTCTCTGCCGCGTATCCGGCAAGGGCAGCGTGTTGTACCGGCAAGAAAACGTGGACAGTATTCGGGCGCAGGATGCGCTGCAAACCGTGATCGACATCGCCAAAATGACTTCGGAATACATGGCAATTCTGGAAACCGCGCCGCGGCTCAAAGCCAGCGGACTGGATGGCGACTACCGTATCCTCGCGGACTTCGGTGATGCGGTGCTGGCGGGCCACCCCACCGAGCGCGGTGTCCAATTCGTGACTTGGGAGTGGGACTTCGACCGAGAGGGCGTCCATCACGGGCACTATTTCCAGGACGACTACGACGCCGCCAAGCGGGACTTCACCGTGCGCGGCGGGCTTGTTTAAAAAGGCGCCCTTTTTGAGCCGGAGCAGCTTGCGGAGATCTACCGCGCGCTGGCGTTCGTCCGCGAGCAGGACGAAACCCTTTCGTGCGGACGGGATCGGGAGCTGGCGGAGCTGATGGACCAGATCAGCGGACTACTGCCCTCGAATGTGCCGCGGCAGCGGGACACTCCGGAGCGGGGCACCATGACAATGAAATAAGTATCCACGCGGGCCGAGCATTTTTGCTCGGTCTTTTTATTTTAACAGGAGGAAAAGATGATGGAAATTCATGGCACGATCCACTTCAAACTCATTCTCCCGCACTTCCCCGGCTTTCAGCAGGAGCCGCTGCCGACACCTGTTTGCAGCCATTCCCCGGATTGCAAGGACTGCCCCTATCCCCGCCACGGTTTTCTCTGCTGGGGCGCGGACGGGACCTGCCTGCGGAGCCGAATGAACGAGATCAACGAGAAAAAGGAGGACAACAATCATGATGAGCGCAGTTCTGAGTAATCCCAGCCACCCGGAATACGGCGTGGCGACCATCCCATTCCCCATCCCACATGACCAGTACGCACACTGCATGGAGCTGTTGGAGGCATTGGAGATCGGCGACGCGGTCAAGACGGACTGCAAGGTGGAGAAGATCGACAGTTTCTACACTGTCCTGAAACGAGCGGAAATGCTCACGGTCAATGTGGAGGAGCTGAACTATCTCGCCAAGCGGCTGGAAAGCTTCGACACCGGCGAGGCCGCACAGTTTCAGGCAATGGCACACAAGCTGGAACTTTTCGAACTGAAGGATTTCATCAACCTGACCTTCTGCTGCCAGCAGGCTACGGTCATCACCGACTTTTCCGACCTCGCCGCCATCGGCCGCGACCACTACATGAACCTGCACGGCGGCAGCGCAAGCGTGGATGAGCTGAACGCGCTGGACGGCAAGAAAACCGCACGGCAGCTCATCGAAAACGGCGACGGCACGATCACCCCCTACGGCGTGGTCTACGACAACGGCATGAAGCTGGAGCAGGTCTACGACGGCCGCTTCTTCCCCTGCTATTACTATGAGCCGAATGTCATCACCGTTGCGGTGACCTCCAAAAACGAGCCGGAGGACACAGAACACATCACATGGCTGTTCCTCCCTATGCTGCAGGAGGAGATCGACCGCACCCTCCTTCGCGGGGGCATCACAGACCCCGCCGATGTCCGCCTGCGGCTGGAGGACAGCCAGCTCCCTAATGAGGTGGATGTTCTTCTGGATATGGAGTACGAAACTCTCTCTGATCTCAACGAACTGGCAGAGGTGACGGATGGATTGTCAAACGCGGATATGGAAAAACTGGGCGCGGTGGTCATGCTGGCAAAGCCGGAGAACGCGGCACAGATCAAAAACCTTGCGGAAAGCCTCGACCTCTTTGACTTCGCTCCCGGCGCGCACTCTCCCGCCGAGTACGGCAAATACATGATCCGGCAGTCCGGTCACTTCGACTATGACGAAAACCTCGACGCTTTTTACGACTATGAAAAGTACGGAACGGAGCGCATGAACGCCGAGGACGGGATGTTCACCGACCGGGGTTACATCGCCTATAAGGGCTATACCAGCATGGAGGAAATGATGAACGGCAGCCAGAGCAGCCACATGGAGATGGGAGGGATGATGTAAGCAAAAGCGGCTCGATCCATTTGAATCAAGCCGCTTGATAAGCAGACAAGCCGGAATTGTTATCTTTCTATTGCTGTCTCAATCATCTCAGCCTTTTCGGGCCGCCCCATCAGCCGATATTACGTTATGTCGAGGATAAACCCCACGAGAACACAGAAGAAGGTGAAGTTGAGGTGAAAACAAATGGCCCAGAGTGATAAAATCCAACTGTTCGAGGACAAGCGAATCCGCACCGCGTGGGATGAGGAAAAGGAAGAATGGTACTTCTCCATTGTCGATGTGGTAGCTGTGCTGACTGACAGTCCAAATCCTCAAACCTACTGGCGCGTACTTAAAAAGCGTTTAAAGGACGAGGAAAATGAAACCGTTACAAGTTGTAACACTTTGAAAATGACCGCTGCAGACGGCAAACGCCGTCTGACCGATGTGGCTGACACCGAGCAGCTCCTCCGCATCATCCAGTCCATTCCTTCGCCGAAGGCAGAGCCGTTCAAGCTATGGTTGGCACAGGTTGGCCGGGAGCGTATCGAAGAAACTATCGACCCTGAGTTGACCATTGACCGTGCTCTGGAAACCTACCTCAAGAAAGGTTACACCCGCGAATGGATCAACCAACGGCTGCAGGCCATTCAAGTCCGCAAGGAGCTGACGGATGAGTGGGATGCCCGTGGTGTACAAAAAGGCGTGGAGTACGCTATCCTCACGGACGAGATTTCCCGCGCATGGTCGGGGATGTCTACCCGCCAGTACAAAAACCTGAAAGGATTGAAAAAGGAGAACCTTCGTGATAACATGACCACGCTGGAGCTGGTGCTGAATATGTTGGCAGAAGCCACCACCACACAGTTTTCAAAGGATCGCAAGCCGACGACCTTCCAAGAAAATCTGGCAGTTGCCAAAGCTGGCGGTCAGGTCGCCGGACGGACAAGAAAAGACATTGAGTCACAGTCAAATATGCCGGTCATCTCCCCAAAGAATGCAGTACAACTCAATCAAGTAATAACTGATTTGCTGGAGGATGCGACTTCAGGTATGCCTAAAAAAATGGACGATAAGTAAACTTGGCCGTTCTTTGCAGCACATAGATATTTTCAAATGGCAAATGTAAAAATATCCGAATCGAAGCCGCCTGACAAAAGGTGGCAACAATTCGGATATTTTAAGCGCAACGCTTAGAATACCAAAGGGTTGCCACCTTTTTTTATTTCAAATTCCGCACTCAGAAAAAAAGATATTTTCGCGTTATTTTGGTAACTGGGGAGATTCGAACTCTCCCCTTTCACAAATTCAAAGGTAAAATCCTGAGAAGCGCCCTTTTTGCGGGCACAGAATAGTGAGCACCCCGACGCGGCGAGCGCAGCAATGCCGCTTTGGCAGGCAACAGCAAAACAATGAAAATCCGTAGTAGACGGAGATTGCTGAAGACTGTCGATATGCAGGCAAAGCGACAGCGAAGATAGAAGAGAGTCAAATCGTTTAGATACAAAACAAGGCAGGCATCTGATTCGGCAAGCACCGCAGCTCTTCGAGCCGCTCGCTCGCAATGACGGGGTCGAGGGGCAGAGCCCTTGCGTTCTCTTGGGGGTTCAAGGGGGATATTCTCTTTCGAGAAAGAGAATATCCCCCTTGATTCGTGCAGCGCCGTAGGCGCTGCCATCCTCTCTCTCGCGTGGAACGCAAAACACAAAAAAAGAGGGCTGCGCTTTCGCACAGCCCCCTTCTTATGCAGGTTTAGCAGCCGCAGCCGTTATTGCAGCCACAGCCATTGTTGCAGCCGCAGCCATTGTTGTAGCCGCAGCCACCGCCGCAGCCGCCGCAGGCGAAGATCAGGATGATGAGGATCAGGATCCACAGGCAGCAGCCGCCGCCAAAACCACAGTTATTATTGCACATAAAACGAACCCCCTATGAAGATTGAAACCGCCCGCGCGGCGGTCTCAATCCATAGTATGGTGGGAACGCAAAAAGGTGTCAGCCGATGCGCGCAGAATTTACCATCGCGCGGGAATCGCGGTAGGCCGCGTCGGAGAAGACACCACGCGCGATGAGCGTGTCACTCAGCTTGCTGCCGCCGCTGACGTTCGTTTCGAGTGCGTAGTAAGAGAGGTATACGACGTCGGCGCGCAGGAATGCGGAGGCGCGCAAAGCGCTCACCTCGCCCGCGGTCAGGACGCCCGCAAAGTACGCGCGCTCGGGCGCGTTGGAGATATCAGACTGCGCGGTGGAGCTGTAGCGCAGTGCGCGCAGCAGGAATTCTGTGTACATCTCCGCCGATGCACTCATCGTCGTGCCGAATGTCGTTGGGCCGACGCCGTTGGTGTAGCCTTTGGAGTAGGCGTAGGCCGCGTAGGGCAGCGCCCAGTCGGGCACGTCGGCAAAGGGCTGGTAGGCCGTGCAGGTCATTGCCTCGCTCTCCTCGCCGAGAAGACGGATGAGCATAATGAGCGCCTCCATGCGCGTGGGGGCCTTTTCGAGGTCAAAGCCCTCGCCGTAGCCCGTGTCCGACCCGCGGAAGAGCGTGAGCGTTTTGAGCGAGGCGGCCATGGCCGGATAGTCGACCGAGGAAGAGCTTGCAATGGAATAGAAGCCGCAGTAATTCACGACCGCGGTCTTGCCGGTGACGGTGAAAAGCGCCGTCGTGTCCTCGGCGACGAGATAGCGGTGATTTTCCGCGAGCGCCGCGCCGCTTTTGACCTCGCTGCCGGTCGTCACGTCGACGACCGCGCCGGAGGAAAACTGCACATTGACGCTGCCCGCCAGCACGATGACCTGAAGACCGGTCGTGCCGGAGAGAATGTCGTCCTGCTTGAGGCGCGACTCGGTAAAAACGTCGGCGCGCTGCGCGCCCACGTTGGCCTCGGCTGCGGCGATGGTCGAGCGGAGTGCGGCCTCAGCCTTTGCATACGCCGCCTGATCGGATTTGTCGAGGGCGGCGTCGATGGATGAATTCGCCTTGGTGGTGAAGGTCGTTTGCAGATAGTTGAGCGAGATCAGCGGGTCGCTGGCATCGCCCCCTGCGGCCGTGGCCGCGGTGGCGAGCACCGTCACTGCGAGGAGCGATGCGAGCAGTGCAATGGGCCTTTTCACGGTTTGGCTCCTTCCTCCTCCGCCTCGGCGGAGGTCTTGGAGATGCGGTAGCTCAGCGTGAGCAGACTGTCGGCAAAGTGGACGTCCTCGGTGAAGACCTCGCTGCCGACGTGCAGCTCTGTGTTGGTGAAATTCCAGATCCCGCGCACGCCGAGCGCAATGAGCTGCTCGGCGACCTCCTGCGCGATGTTTTTCGGCACGGTGAGCACCGCGACGTCGGGATGGCACACGGCGAAATAGTCGCCGATCTCGTCGAACGAGCGGATAAGCACGTTGTTGACGCGCGTGCCGATGAGCGCGGGGGAGACGTCGAACGCGGTGTCAAGCAGAAAACCGGTCTGCATGAAGTCAAAGTTGCGCAGCAGCGCATGGCCCAGGTGGCCGGCACCGACGACGACGAGGCGGTGCTGCTCGTCCACGCCGAGAATGTGACCGATCTCGGTGCGCAGCTCCAAAATGTTGTAGCCGTAGCCCTGCTGGCCGAACTCGCCGAAGCAACTCAGGTCCTGACGGATTTGTGAAGCGGTGATGCCCATGCGCTCGCCGAGCAAGCTCGACGAAATGCGCACGATGCCCTTGGAGTGCAGATCGTCGAGATAGCGGTAGTAACGGGGAAGACGCCGGACGACGGCGTCGGAAATTTTGCGTTTTTTCATAAGGAACGATCCTTTATTTTAGGATACTGCAATTATACGAGCGAGAGAAGAAGTTGTCAATTTTTTTAACGATCTTTGACGAAAATTTTAGCTTTACAGAAGTGGGAAAAGTTGCTATACTTACTCTGTTAACCCCTGCGTCCCAATTCAATATGTGCCCGTAGCTCAGTTGGATAGAGCGTCAGACTCCGACATTTCAGGCGTCTCCAGTTGAGATATGGCGCAAAGCCTTGCCGCACCTGCGTTTGCGGGAACGGCAGAGAAAAAATGGGTGGTCGTTGACTACTATTTGACGACTATCGCAGAAAAAATAAATATGTGCCCGTGGCGCAGCTGGATAGCGCGTGTGACTCCGACTCACAAGGTCACAGGTTCGAATCCTGTCGGGCATACCATAAAGAGTTACCGGTATAGATGCGTCTGGCGCAAAGCCAGGCGCATCAACCGTTTCCGGGCTTTTTTGAGCCCGGATTTCTTCTTTTGAACCATAGATTTTTATGGAGGTTTCGGAGCAACTGACTGGATTTGAACTGGAGGATCTCATGTCTTGGACAGTTTCCAACCTCCAGCGCCCTTTTAGAGAGGACTTCTCTCTCAAGAAAAGCGGCATCATCGCAGAAAAAGAATCACAAATATTTGGGCGTCGTTTTGTCGGCTTTGACAGGCCGAAAAAAGCGGCGTCCTTTTTCAATTTCTAAAAGGGCGCTGGCTGCAGCGTCTGAAACGGCAGGCCGGAGAAGACCTCTCCGGCCTTATTTTTTTACAACAGGAGGATCGCTCACATGGACACCAAAAACACAAGCCGTCAGTTTCGCTACCTCGAAGAAGTCCGTATTCCCCTGCACCGTGCAGGCTTTGAAACCCTGCCGTTGGAGGGAGCGCAGTTGCCTGTCCTTTGGAACGGAACACCCCTCTGCCGCATCACCGGCAAGGGCAGCGTGTTCTATCGGCGGGAGGACGCGGACACGCCCCATGCAGAGGATGCCCTATATCGCGTTGAGGACATCGCCGCGAAGACGCTGGAGTATATGACCGCTATGGAAGCCGCCCCGCAGCTCAAAGCCAGCGGACTGGATGGCGACTACCGCATCCTCGCTGACTTTGGCGGCACGGTGCTGGCGGGTTCTCCGAGCAAATACGGCGTTCAGTTCGTCACATGGGATTGGGACTATGACCGCACGGGTGTGGTACACGGACACTACTTCATGGAGAACTACGATGCCGCCAAGCGGGATTTCGCCACACGCTCCGGGCTTATCCAAAAGGAGCAGCTTTTCAGCCCGGAGCAGCTGACTGAGATTTACCGATGCTGCACCGACTCTGTGAATGAGGACTTCTTTGAGCTTACGGATAAGCAGGTGGAGCTGATCCACAGCGTCCAGCAACAGATTGAGATATGTGTGCCGGATGTGGACGAGCGCGTCCGTCAGCAGGAGGAAGCATTGGAACGAGCCTCACAGGAACAGACAATGTAATAGCAGCATGGCATGGCCGGAGTTTTAGCAATAAGACTCCGGCCCTTTTTTATTTTCAAAAAAGGAGTGGATTTGCTTGACGCGATACTTTATGAAGTTCACACCCCTGTTCGCCGCAGAGGTGCAGATGATGACGCCACCCCGTCATCAGCCTCGCAGAAGCGGACGCATCCGCAGCAGCTTTCGTTAACGATCATTGTCGTTCTTCGAGGCCCGCACCAAAAGAACGCCTTTTTTGAGGTCGACATCTCCCACTTCAAGGTGTAGCACCTCTCCTGGTCTAAGACCACAGCAATACAAAATACGGAACAAAGTGGGCATATCTTCTACCATGCGGCTGGCTCGAATAACCTTTTTCTTGTAGCTCTGGCGGCGAGATAAGCGTTGCGCATCATCGATCCCGTAGTGCTCCTGTAATTTCAGTTGTCATCCTCCTTCACGAAGATGTAGATGCTGTGATTGGATGGAGAAAAGAGCGTTTTACACAAAGGGCGAGAAAGTGCCAATGAAATGGCACATAGCCCCCAGCAATAGCACGCTATCTTATCTCCACAGAAAGCGGTGTATATTTCAAATCTTTCTACTTGTTGTAAGAGAGTACCACATGGTATAATAGCGCAGGACTTCACCGTGCGCCTTACTCCAGAACCGGAGATGCCTTAAAAAGACCAAAACGGAATACGATACCCCCTGAAAAAGATCCGGCAGGCGTTCGACTGCAGGCGGTGCGGCGGTCATAAGGGCCGACACACCCCCCTGTCCAAGCTAACGGAACAACCATCATGTCGAAAGCGGGAGAGATTGCTGTATCGCAATCTCTCCTTTTTTCTGCCGTGATCTCCCGGCTCATCCGCAGGTGCCTCACTTGCACGGCAATGAAAAACCATTGGCTCAATGCCAGGACAGGCGGTTTTTATGGGGTATCCTCACATCCGCGGTACTGTCGTCGCTGCCGAATGGCAGTCTTCCTTCATTCACCTATGGCCGGGCATCGGATGCCCTGACTTTTAGCGTCCTTTTGAGGATACCCCGCCTCCGTCCGCCATCGTTACCCTCGAATATCGGAGAATTAGGACAGAGAAAGAACAAGCAGGGAGCAGAAACTCATGTTTTTATGCTTGCGGGGGCGGGCAAATTCAGCACCATAATTGATTGAAACGAACACCTATCGGTCGGCTACCGGGTGGGTGTTCATTGTATAACACAGGCGCTGTGACGAATTTGTGACACTTTCCCCGCACTTTCGCGGGAGAATTTCAATGCAGCTTCTGGTATGCTACAGACAAGGTTGATACACAACCACAAATACTTCAAAAAAGGAGCGTAACATACCATGAAAAAGAAAACGATTTTGAGCTTTGCACTGGCACTGGCATTGACGGTATCGGCCATCGGCACGGCAACCTCCGCCTTTGCCGCCACATCCGCACCAATGGAACCTGTTACTAAAATTGCAACCGAGAACGAGGACGCCATCTGGGAGCAGATCGAGACGGTGGAAGAGAAGAGCGACGCCATCTTCCAGAGAAACGCGGCGCTGTGGGAAAAACTGGACGAAATCTGCAACGCCCTGCCCGACGACTACGACTTCACAAACTTTGACGAAGCGGCGTTTATCCGCAGCAGCAACGCCCTGACGGAAGCGGAGAAGGAAACGCTTCTGGCGGACATCAAGGAGCTGAACGGCCTTGACGCTGAGATGGAGGCACTGTACGCTCAGCTGCCCGACTGCGACAATATGCCGCTTTACGAGAAGGCGCTGGAAAAGGCCGATCCCAAGGTGCTGGACGAGATCGACACCCTGGAGCAGGAGTATGACCGCGTCTGCGAAAAGCACGCCGACCTGTGGGACAAGGTAGATGAAGCGTACTTTGATCTGCCGGACGACTACGACTTCGACAACTACGATGAGGCCGCCTTCATCCGCAGTTTGACCTTCCTGACCGACGCGGAAAAGGACGCGCTGATCGCCGACTACAACCGTCTTACGGAGATCGACGGCCGGCTGTGCGAGCTGTATGATTCCATCTGGGGCAACACCGGCTGCGAAAGCGGCATCTGCCCCCTTTGACGGAAAGGCGGTTTTCTGATAGTATAAAATCAACATCATGCCGATGCTGCGCCTACGCGCAGCATTTGGCGCTGCTTGCAAGGAGGACGCATGGGACATTCCATCTATTTGGCGGACGATGAAAAGAGCATCCGGGAGCTGCTCCATAGCTTCCTCGCAAGCGACGGATATACCGTGCGCTCCTTTGAAAGCGGTGACGCGCTGCTGGAGGCGTTTCGTCAGGAGCCTGCGGAGCTTGTAATACTGGACATTATGATGCCCGGCACGGACGGACTTACCGTGTGCCGGGAGCTTCGCTCTGTTTCCGATATTCCCATCATCCTGCTTACAGCCAAAGACAGCGAGCTGGATTACGTTATGGGCATCAGTCAGGGCAGCGACGATTATCTCACCAAGCCCTTTCGCCCGACCATTCTTCTGATGAAGGTCAAAGCACTGCTGCGCCGTGTGGAGATGGATCGAGGAAAAACAGCGGCGGCAGAGGATGAGCTGCATTACGGGGATATCCGCTATTCCGCTACGGAAAACGCCGTCTTTTGCGGAAGCACGATTGTGGCGCTGACCCAGACCGAGCTGCGGCTGCTCAGCTATATGATGAAGCAGCCGGAAAAGGCCTATTCCCGTGAGGAGCTGCTCAGCGCGGTGTGGGGATTCGACTCGGAGGTGGAGACCCGCGTGACCGACGAAACGCTGCGCCGTATCCGAAAAAAGCTGCTGCAAGCGGGCAGCATCGTCAGCGTAAGCACCATCTGGGGCTTTGGCTATAAGCTGAAGGGGGCAGAGCGCACATGAAAAACATCAAGCTGCGGATCGTGTATCTGATCCTTTGCTCGGCTCTGCTGCTCTTTGCCCTGTTCATGCTGGCGGTGAACCTCATTATACCAGCACACTTTGTGCGTGAGGCAAAAAAGGCGCTCATCAGCGAGGCACAGTATCAAAATCGCACCATCCCCTATACCGACGATGAATCCTTTTTTGACGATGGATGGAATGACACGGAGGAACACTTCCTTACGCCCAGCATCGTATTTTTAGAGCTGGATAATGCCAATCAATCAAGCGGTTGGAACAGGGACGCATATCGCCTGGAGAAAGAACTGCTGGAATACTGCAAGGGGCGGGATCTATCGCTCAACCAATGCTATACCTTCAAAACGGACAGGCATCACCTGATCTTCATGTCCGTGCAGGAGGAACAGGACGATTGGGAAACGCCATACGCCTATATCATGTACATAGATATCGGGCCCATCACCCGCTATATCGTGACGCTGAATTGGGCGTTCTTTGGGGTGCTGCTGGCGATCTCCTCCGTCATGTGCCTGCTGGGCTTCCGCTTCGGCCGGGATATTGAGAAGGAGGCAGAGCGGCAGCAGACCTTCTTCCAGAATGCCTCCCACGAGCTGAAAACGCCGCTTATGGCGATACAGGGCTATGCCGAGGGCATACAGGCGGGCGTGATGGACGCGGGCGGCGCGGCGGAGGTGATTTTGGCGGAGAGCGACCGCATGACGGAGCTGGTGGAAGAACTCTTGGACATTTCGAAAATCGATATGGGGCAGCAGCGGCCTACCCTTTCCGAAACGGATATTCGGGAACTGCTCTACGACAGCATACGCGCCGTGGAGCCGACAGTCGTCAGCAGCGGCATCACCATCGTGCCGGACTTCCCCGAGGAGCCCGTCATGCTCAGCTGCGACGATACCCGGCTGCGCAGGGCGGTCACCAATATCCTATCCAACGGCGTGCGCTATGCCCGCAGCGAGCTGCGCCTGACCTGCCGCGCGGACAAGCGGCATGTGACGATACGGATACAGGATGACGGGAACGGCATTGCCGAAGCGGACCTGCCGCACATCTTCGACCGCTTCTACATGGGGCGGAGCGGCAAATCCGGCATCGGCCTTGCGCTGACGAAGGAAATCGTTCACCTGCATAGAGGGACGATCCGCGCCTACAACGGAGAAACCGGCGCCGTTTTCGAGATCTCCATTCCGGTGAGCAGATAAGAAGATCACCGCTCTGCCTTTGGGCATCTTTCCTGAAAAAAGGACGGACTTAGAAAAGATTTTTGTTGGTACCGGGTGGAGAGTTTCCTGTGATTTCCTCTCGTGCCCACATTGTCAGAATGGAGTACATCTATGGACTGCAAAGCAAAAAAATATCTGCATATTTATGACTGGAACTACTGGTGGGGCTATTACCGCTGCTGTAAGGACTGGGAGCCTTTCCATGCGGCGGAGTTTTCTCTTTCCGAGGACGAGGCAGGAAAGGCGCCCTTTTTCCACTTTGATTTCCATAACCTCCCTGCCCTTCACCAGACCATTCTGGACGGTGAGTTTGTGGAGCCGGATAACCCGGATCATCCGCACTTTCTGGAGCAGGCAAGGCGGCTCAGAAGCGGTGAACAGGACTGGTTCGTCGGGGCGCTGTACTATCCGCTTTTTTCACCGGAGATGCATTTCTGCAACGCCTCCGTCCGGAGCGGCGTCCCGCTGACACAGCTGCTTTCCCCGTCTGTACCGCCCTATTACGGGGTGATCTTTCTCCGGGAGGAGCGCCCCCTCACTCCGGAGGTGCTGACGCGTTGGGTGGAGACACTGTCCCGACCCCTGTTCGGCCAGCCGTTTTCCTGTACGCTTGCACAAGTCCCCAGCAGGCAGGAGGCCATGGAGCTGTTTGAGAATGAGATGCGGCTGACGCGATGAAATGTACGGTATCGTTTACTACTGATTTTCCATCGAAAAGCAGCTGAGAGGGAGGCATTTCTTATGGAATTAAGACTCACGGAGCAGGAGGCTCTGACGCTGTATCGAATCATTCTGCGGTGGGATGAATTAGGCAGCTTGACCACAGAGGATGACGAGGAACGTCAGCTGCTATGGAATCTATCCTGTACGCTGGAAAAAGAACTGGAGCCGGTGGATGAAGCCGTAAGACGCAGACTGCTTTGACTGCGTAAGCGCCCATCGGTTCGAAGCCTTTGATGTGACGCTGTTTTCTTTGACGCTGACGGATATTGAACTGTCGGAAAGATGCCGGTATCGCGGGATGATATTGACAAAGAGGAAAATGATGCTATAATATCTGCGAATGATTCGCATATTGGAGGGCGGCTGATGTCAATCTACAACACAAAACAGCGAAGAGCCCTGCTTGCTTTTTTAGAGGAACACCCGGACGAGCTGCTAACTGCACGCCAGATGGCGGATGCGCTGGCAGAGAAGCAAATCAGTCTCAGCGCTGTGTATCGAAATCTTGCGCAGCTGGAAGCGGAAGAAAAGGTGCGCCGCAGCGCAAAAAGCGGGTCGCACGAAGCGTTTTATCAGTATCTTGACGCCAAGGGCTGCAAGGGCGCGCTGCACATGAGCTGTGTGAAGTGCGGCAAAACCTTTCACATGGCGAGCGGCAACGCCGCCCTGTTTGCAAAGCACCTGGCACAGAGCGAGCAATTCACGCTGGACGCAGCCGACACGATCCTCTATGGGATCTGCTCGGACTGCAAGGGAAAATAACGAACAGAAGGGAGGACAGACCATGACAAAGAAGCCTTGCTTTATGACGCGCCTGCTGGCGGCCGTGCTGGCCGTTGTCATGCTGTTCTCTGCCGTCTATATTGCGGTCGAAGCCGATCATGACTGCTCCGGCGAGGACTGCGCCATCTGCCATCAGATCGGTGTCTGCGAGAATCTGCTGAAATCTCTGGGGCTTGCCGGTGCTGCCGCAGCGGTCACTGCTGCGTTTACATATACCATGTGCAAGGCGATCCTGCCCTGCGCAGAGACGACCGACACACTGACGCTTGTTGCGCTCAAGGTAAAGCTTTCGAATTAAAAACAGGACTTTTACAAGGGCGAAGTCTATCCGTTTTCGGATAGGCTCTTGCGGTTTTGCCGCTGCCCTTGTATTTTTGCGCCTATTTTTCAAAAATTCGGAGGTTTTATTATACTATGAAGAAAATGATTCCCCTGTTTCTTGTGCTGACCATGGTGGTCGGCCTGCTTGCCGGCTGCGGCAAAAAGAATGCCGCAGAGACGGGCGAGAGCGATTCCAATAAACTGAGCGTTGTCACCACCATTTTCCCAGAATACGACTGGGTCAAGGAAATTCTCGGCGACAAGGCCGAGAGCACCGACCTGACCATGTTGCTGGACAACGGTGTTGACCTGCACAGCTATCAGCCCACAGCGGATGACATCGTCAAGATTTCCGACTGCGACCTGTTCGTCTATGTAGGCGGCGAGTCCGATAAATGGGTGGATGACGCGCTGAAGGAAGCCACCAACAAGGATATGAAGGTCATTGATCTGCTGGAGGTGCTGGGCGATTCCGTGAAAACAGAAGAGACCGTTGAGGGTATGCAGGAAACGGAACACGCCCACGACCACAGCAAGGAGGTTTCCACCTTTGAAGATCATGAGGTTCAGGACAGAAGCCTGTCCGACTGGGCGGGCAGTTGGCAGTCTGCCTACCCCTTTGCGCTGGACGGAACGCTGGACGATGCCTTTGCAGCGATGGCAGAGGAAGGCGAGATGACCGCAGACGAGTATAAGACTTACTATCAGAACGGCTACAAAACGGACATTACCAATATTAACATTGAAGGCGACCACATTGCGTTCACCTATGAGGACGGCAAAAAGGTCGGCTCTGACTACAAGTATATCGGTTATTACATTCAGAACTGGTCTACCGGCACCAAGGCGGCCATGTATCGCTTTGAAGCGGTAGACAGAACCTCCGGCGCACCGATCTACATCGAATTCAACGACCACATGATCGAATCGGCTGCGCCCGAGCATTTCCACATCAGAATGAGCAACGAGAGCTTTGACGCCATCGTTGATCCGGAAAAGTCGTGGCCGACCTTCTTCCCAGCTGATATGACCGGTGAAGATCTCTGCGAGCACATGGAGGGCCACGGCCACGACCACGAGGAGGAAGCTGACGAGCACGTCTGGCTGTCCCTGAAGAATGCCAAAACGCTGGTCACCGCGATTGCCGATGCCTTGCAGGAGCTTGATCCCGATAACAAGGATACCTACGCCGCCAACACCTCTGCCTATATCGAAAAGCTTTCCGCACTGGACGGCGCGTACCAGTCTGCCGTGGACGGTGCGGCGCGCAAGACCGTTCTGTTCGGCGACCGTTTCCCCTTCCGCTATCTGGTGGATGACTACGGTCTGAGCTACTACGCCGCCTTTGCGGGCTGCTCCGCCGAGAGCGAAGCCAGCTTTGAAACGGTATCCTTCCTCGCAAAGAAGGTGGATGAGCTGAAGCTGCCCTGCGTGCTGACCATTGAGGGCAAGAATCATAAAATTGCCGAAACCATTGTGGAAAACACCGCCGAAAAGAACCAGAAGATCCTGACCATGGACTCCATGCAGTCCACCACCTCTGAGGATGTGGCAAACGGCACCACCTATCTCTCTGCCATGGAGCAGAACCTCTCCATGCTGAAAGAGGCACTGGGTTAAGGAGGCAGGATGATGGCTCAGCTCACTTGTCAAAAGCTCTGCGTCGGCTACGATGGGAAGCCCGTTCTGAAAGACCTTGATTTTGAGATCTTTGCGGGCGACTACCTCTGCATCGTGGGAGAAAACGGCTCCGGCAAGAGTACCCTTATGAAAACGATCCTTGGCTTGCAGCCGCCCATCAGCGGCAGAATTTTGACGGGCGACGGGCTGAGGAAAAATGAGATCGGCTATCTGCCGCAGCAGACCGTTGTCCAGAAGGACTTCCCGGCATCCGTGAGAGAGATCGTTCTCTCCGGATGCCAGGGGCGCTGCGGCAGCCGCCCCTTTTACAACAGAGAAGAAAAGAAACTGTCGGCGGACGCCATGGGGAAAATGCAGATCACGCCCCTTGCCAAATGCTGCTACCGGACACTCTCCGGCGGTCAGCAGCAGCGGGTGCTGCTCGCCCGCGCCCTGTGCGCCACGCAAAAAATGCTGCTTCTGGATGAACCTGTTTCCGGCCTTGATCCCAAGGTGACAGCGGAAATGTATGCGCTCATTCAAAAGCTCAATTACGAAGATGGTATCACCGTTGTGATGATCTCCCATGACCTGAACGCGGCGCTGCAATATGCGAGCCACATCCTGCACATCGGGGACACGGTCTTCTTCGGCACCAAGGCGGCCTACCTGAACGAGTTTTCGCAGGCATGGCAGAAGGGAGGCGCGGCGCAATGACGGCGATCTTTGAAAAACTCGCGTTCTACTGGACCTATCCCTTTGTGCGCTACGCGCTCATCGTCGGTGTGCTGATCGCGCTGTGCTCATCACTTCTGGGGGTCACGCTGGTGCTGAAACGGTTTTCCTTTATCGGCGACGGGCTTTCCCATGTGGCCTTCGGCGCGATGGCTATCGCCGCTGTGCTGAAGTTGACGGACGATATGCCCCTGACGCTGGGCGTCACGGTGGTCTGTGCCGTTCTGCTGCTCCGCACGGGGCAGAACACGAAAATCAAGGGCGATGCCGCCATCGCCATGATCTCGGTGGGAGCGCTGGCGCTCGGGTATCTTCTGATGAATCTGTTTTCCACCTCGTCCAACCTCTCCGGCGACGTGTGCAGCACACTGTTCGGCTCCACCTCCATCCTGACGCTGTCAAAAAGCGAGGTCTGGCTGTGCGCGGGATTGTCCGTGGTGGTCGTAGCGGTGTTTCTGCTCTATTACAACAAGATCTTTGCCGTGACCTTTGACGAGGATTTTGCCAAGGCGGTGGGTACAAAGGCTGACCTGTACAACCTGCTGCTCGCCGTCATCGTTGCTGTGGTCATCGTGCTGGCGATGAATCTGGTCGGCTCTCTGCTGATCTCCGCGCTGGTGATCTTCCCGGCGCTGTCCGCCATGCGTGTTTTCCAGAGCTTCCGCACGGTGACGGTCTGCTCGGCCGTGCTGTCAGTAAGCTGCGCGGCGCTGGGGATTCTTGTCTCCATTCTGGCGGGGACGCCGGTGGGTTCCACCATCGTGGCGGCGGATATTCTGGCATTTTTGATTTGTTCGGCCCTTGGCCGCGCAAGGGGAGGGGAAACGGGATGAAACGGCTTTTCTGCCTGCTGCTGGCTGCCTGCATGATGCTTTCCCTCTGCGCCTGCGGGAAAGGCCGCGAAAAGGACGCAGGAAATGATACGCTTTCTTCCAATGAAGAAGCGTCTGCATCGGCTGAGAGCATTCCAACGCCAAAAGAACAGAAAACGCCGGGGGAATCTAAGCCGTCGCACCCCTCTGCCGGCAAAGTGGATGTGGATCTGACGGTGCTCAGCAGCACCATGGTCTACTCCGAGGTCTACAATATGCTCTACAATGACCCGGCGCATTATCTCGGCAAGACCGTCAAGGCAAAAGGGACGTTCTCCATCTATCAGCTTGTGACAGACGGCGTTCTACAGCCTGACCCGGTATCCTACGCCTGCATCATTTCAGACGCGGCCGCCTGCTGCGCCGAGGGGATGGAATTTGTGCTGGAAGGCGATTATACCTACCCGGACGATTACCCGGAGCTGGGGACGGAGATCACCGTCATCGGTGAATTTCAGTCCTATGAGGAAAGCGGGATGACATGGTACCATCTGGTGAACGCAAGGCTGGCGTGATACCGCGATAGCGCTGACTACATAGTAAGCGTGACGATTTCAGGGAGCAAGGTATTCCGGTGCAGCCTGACTGCAATTTATAAAAGTCGGACAAAGGGAGTCAGTTTTCCGCTGCAGAAAAATTCTCGTGAGGAAAGCGAGTGCTGAATTTGAGATGGCTTCTTAAAGAATAGGCAGACTTAACATAAACTTTATTCCTGTTATGATAACATAATCTATAAATACCCTGCTCTGGACGGAACACTTCTGCAAGGAACCAGATAGGCTGCAAAAACAGAAATGATCAACGATGGAGAATATGCATGACTTTTGAAATTCACAGCGATATCACGAATCGCTCTATGACCATAGCCTCCCGCGCGATGCGCAAGGTGCTGCAGCGAAAAAGCAGCATCCTTTGGGCCATTTTCGGCTGGAGCGTCTTTTTCATCAACGCTCTGCTGCTGATCCCATTCGACGGAGAGCCTTTTACGCTTGATGCCGGCACGGTGATTTCCCTGCTGGTAGAGGTGATGCTGCTGTCCGTTCTGCTGTTTCAGGATCGGTTCAACGGCATGATCGCCTGCAAAAACACGCTGGCAGGCACAAAGGACTATCATATCGTGTTCGGCGAGGAGTCCTATACCGTCATTACGGAGGTCACCACCTCCACGTTCCGCTATGAGCTGATCGACGCCATGGCGGAGTCGCAGGACTACATGATCCTTTTGATGAAAAAGCGGTTCGCGCAGCCCCTGGACAAGCGTACCCTTACCGGCGGGACGGTGGAGGAATGCAAACGATTTCTTGAGGAGAAGACCGGAAAGGAATTCCGGCGTGTGAAATGAACGAATTTTCTATAACGCCCTTTCGCGGGTCACATTTGCTTCTGCTTTTGCTTACGGCAGCGGCGGTGCTGCTCATATTCTTGCTGCTGCGCGGAAAACCGGAAGCACGGCGCTCCCGGTATCTGATCGGCGTTTGCTTTTTTAATCTCGCGCTGTTTGCCGGCTACAAGCTCTCACTGTCCATGGACGCAGCGTATATCCGTGCGTACTATCCCAATGGCTTCAACATTTTCAATGAGCTGCCGCTGCACCTGTGCAACATCAATCTGTTTCTGATCCCGCTGGGCGTGTGGAAGAGGAACCGCTCGATCATGGGCTTTTCCTTCTTTGTAGCGCCCCTCGGCGCACTGATGGCACTGCTCTTCCCGGAGCCTCTGTTCTCCGGCTTTTCGCTGTTAATGCCGCGAATTTTCGGCTACTATGTGACCCACGCAATCCTTGTTGTCTGCGGCCTGAGTCTGGCGACGCTGGGCTTTTACCGCCCCGACCCCAAGGATATCCCGCGGATCCTCAAGACCTTTGGCCTGCTTGCCGTAGGCGCTCATCTTATCAATCTCCTGTTGCGCCTCACGCTCTGCCCGGAGGCGAACTACTTCTTCACCTACGGCGCGGAGATCGGCGTGCTCAAGCTGTTTTGGCGCATCATCCCGGCGCCGCTGCTTTACGGACTGCCGGCACCGCTGATCCTTGCAGGCTATATGTACGCGGTCTGTGCGTTGTCCCGCCTGACACGAGGAGCGGAAGAAGTGCCTTTTTCATAGATTGGATAAGTTTCGCAGCAAAAAACAGGAGGATAAGACTTTGCTGGATAGAAATGTAAGAGGAATCGGCATCGCTCTGTGCTTATTGACTCTCTTGCTATCCCTGTCTGGGTGTGGTTCATTGAGGGATGACTCGCTTCTAATCGTCAACGCAGTGATCACGGAAGTCGATACAGGAAAGCAAACCATAACGGTAAAAGACGATGTCGATGAAAGCACTTTAGGTGAAGAATGTCTGATCGACTGTTCCTCCATTCCTATGGTCTATTGCGACTTTGCCACGCAGAAGGTTACAAAGATTTCTTTTGAGGATTTACAGGTCAATGATAGGGCTATTGTGAGTATCAGAAGCTCGGAAATGGAGAACTTCCGAAGCGGCGGTAACGAGGAGAATACGCTCAAGGTCGAACAATTGCAGTTGTATACGCAAAGACCTGCCGAATGAGCCTCGGCTGTCCCACGCTGCATCGAGGCTTCGAGATCGAACCGGAGAGCATGAAGTGGGTCATCCAGCACACCAACGCTAACATGGTCGAAACGGGCTTCTTCGAGACCTGCAGCACCTCTTATGCCAATAGCACGGCACTGGTGGATAATCTTGTGAGGATACGCATATGAGCAATCAAAATAAACAGCTGTACATCGTAATCAGCCAGACCGGAACACTTCTGTCCCGGATCCTTAAACAAATCACCGGCGCAGAATATAACCACGCCTCCATCAGCCTGTCCAGAGATTTAGAGAGGATGTACTCTTTTGGACGCAGGCATCCCTATAATCCGTTTTGGGGCGGCTTCGTGATAGAGTCGCCCCGTACTGGTACCTTCAAGCGTTTTTCCGAAACCAAGGTGTTGGTTCTGAGCGTGAGTGTCACAGAAGAACAACACGCAGAGCTCAAAGAAATGCTCGATGTGATGTGGAAGCGGAGGAGGAAATACAGTTACAACTATATTGGCTTATGCCTGGCATACTTCCATATTGTCTGGAAGCAGGAGGGCTGCTATTACTGCTCAGAGTTTGTCGGAGAGCTTTTCGCAAAAAGTCGGGTTGACGGCACGGAACAGTTACGTTCCTCCATCATACAGCCGATGCAGTTCCTTAGAATGCCGCACACACTGCTCTACTGCGGAAAGCTTCGCGAATATGTGTGCAACACCTGTTCCGAGGGGATATGTGAAGATGCAACGAACCGCACAGTGCATAGGTGACTGCCATAACAGCAGACAAGGGGGCGCGTGATCGAGTATCTGCAAAGGTGTGGTTTTGATCTGACGACGTGGCTTCTGCTTTTTGTAGTCATAATGGATAGTCATCCTGACCATATTGACTACGGGGGTTGCGTTCCTCATACACAAGCCCTACAACAATTGGATATCTCTGGAGACTTTGGGACGGTCATTTCGACTGTGTGAACCCGCTTGCTTGACCGACGGTCCTGGAGATGGAATGGATTCCTGCGAGAATACCTGATCAGATAAGAAGGACTGCCGCGGCTTTGGCACTGCTTACTATGCCCCGGTTCCTTTTTCCATGCTGAATCTATTACGAAGATATAAAAACAGCGGCACAGAGAGTTTGCTCTGTGCCGCTGTATGCTTTATGCGTCGTATAAACCCCTTACACGCTATCTGCTCGTAAGCGTCAAACCTCCCCGCGTATAAAAAGGCCGCCATCTCAAGGAGAGCTGCTGCTCAGCGAGATGGCGGTCTTTTATTTGTGAGGCATATAGCATTCTTTCGGGGCTCTCGCGGGAAGCAGCTTTTCAGCCCATGTTTCATCAGTTTCGCTCAGTTGCGGCGCGTTTTGCAGAACCCACAGCAGATAACGGTACGGATCAAGGCCATTCTCCTTCGCCGTTTCAATCAGGCTGTAGATCACGGCGCTGGCCTGCGCGCCACCGGGCGTATTGGCAAAGAGCCAATTTTTCCGCCCCATCACAAATGGTTTAATGCTGCGCTCGGCACGGTTGTTGCTCAGCTCCAGACGGCCATCCTCCAGATACCTTGCCAGGTACGGCCACTGCTCCAGCAGGTAGTGAATGGCCCTGCCCAACGCAGATTTCGGCGCGGTTTTCGCCTGCATCTCATTTGCCCATGACAACAACGCGTCTAAAACAGGCTTTGCCTGCTCCAGCCGCTTTTCATATCGCTCCTCCGGTGTCAGCTCTGCAAACGCCTGCTCCAGCTTGAAAAGTCGGGAGCAATAGCATTCGCCAATCGCTGCCGTAGCGTCCTTCTGCATCTCCTTGGGCAGCGTTTGCAACGCCTCGTCAAATTTTCGCCTCGCATGTGCCCAGCAGCCCACCACACGGATGTTGCCCGGCA